>ULTE01019613.1_pt1 | contig 54773 bp, 49 predicted proteins | sample 1957401 | NCBI WGS metagenome assembly ULTE01 (sample SAMEA4835728, study PRJEB28245) | human gut metagenome | biome: gut microbiome; material: fecal sample | place: Denmark | collected 2008 | reverse complement strand
GGCCTCTTCCCAGGCCTTGCGCTGGGCGGCGTACTCCGGCCGGAGGCCGTACGTGCCGTCCGGGTTGACGCGGTAGCTGGCCGTGACCGGCTTCGCCACGACGGGCGGGAAAAAGAGCGCCGGAATCTTGACATCCGTGCCGCCCGGCCGATAATCCTGCCCGGCCGGCGCGCCCGATACGGTGCGGAACTTCGGCAGGGGCTGCTGGTGCTGTTGGTTCAACTGCGCCTGGATTTCGGCTTCTGTATAGCCCATGGGACCCTGCGGAGCAGGGATGGCCCGCGGCGCCACGGAACCTGCGGCGGCCTTGGCGCCTTCCGCCCAGCCCGCCGTCCACGGGGTCAGGCCCGCGGCGGCGCACAGGCAGACTGTCAGGACTGTGCTTGAAAAAATATGCTTCATCAAATTCTTTTTTGCCTTTCTTCGGTTGCCGTCCAGGGCGCGCGCCGCACGTCTTCCATGCCGGGTCCCGCGGCTTCCTCGCCGACCGTGTCGATGGTCCCGCCGCCGACGACGGTCTTGCCCTGGTAAAAGACAATGGCCTGCCCCGGCGTCAGGGCGCGCTGGGGTTCCGCAAAGGTGACGGCGATGCGGCCGCCGCCCAGGTCGCGGATGGTGGCGGGCACATCCTTCGCGCGGTACCGGGGCTTGGCCATTACGGTCAGCGGCTCCGGCAGGGACGCCACGGCAATGAGGTTGCAGTCCTTGGCCACGAGGGTCCGGTGGAACAGCGCGTCCTGGGGCCCAACGTAGACAATGTTCCGCTCCAGGTCCTTGCGGATGACGAAGAGCGGGTACGCGTAGGCGATGCCAAGCCCCTTGCGCTGGCCGATCGTATAGTGGAGCTGCCCCCGATGGGTGCCCAGGACCTCTCCCGTTTCCGCATGGACGAAAGGACCGGGCTGCGGATCCCGTCCGGTGAGGGTGCGGATGACACGGGCATAGTCCCCGTCGGGGACAAAGCAGATATCCTGGCTGTCCGGCTTTTTCGCCGTGCGCAGGCCCGCTTCCTTCGCCTTTTCCCGGATAGCGTCTTTGCGCAGATGTCCCAGGGGAAAGAGGGTGTGGGCCAGTTCGTCCTGGGTCAGGGTGTAGAGCATGTAGCTCTGGTCCTTCGCTTCGTCGTCGCCCCGTTCCAGGAGCCAGCGGCCCGACGTCTCGTCGAAGCGCACGTTGGCATAGTGCCCTGTGGCAATGTAGTCGCAGCCCAGGAGGGCCGCCTTCGGATAGAGCCGCCCCAGCTTGACGTCGCGGTTGCAGTCGACGCAGGGGTTCGGCGTGCGGCCCCGGTCATACTCATCGATAAAGTGGTCGATGACGCAGCGCCGGAAGGCGTCGGTGAAATTGAACACGTAAAACGGAATGCCCAGGCGGAACGCCACCATGCGCGCGTCCTCCGTGTCCGACAGGCTGCAGCAGCGGCTTTCGCCGGAAATGCCCAACTCTTCGTTGTGGAACATCTTCAAGGTGACACCCGTCACGTCGTACCCGGCCTCCTGCAGGAGCAGGGCTGCCGTGCTGCTGTCCACGCCGCCGCTCATGGCCATCAAAACTTTTTTCTTCATAAAATTATCCCCACAGATGTAGCCGTTCCGGGGACCGCAAAGTCCCTCAGTGTGCCAAGGCCGCGCAGGCCTCGTTGATGCGCGCTTCGTCGGGCTTCATGGCCTCCAGCGTCCTGGTCATGAGATCGTCCAGGGTCCAGCCGAGCAGGTCCGCGCCCTGCCGGATGACGTCGCGGGAGCAGCCGGCGGCAAAGTGTTTGTCCTTGAATTTCTTCTTCAGGGACTTCAGTTCCATGTCCTGGATGCTCTGGGACGGACGGACGAGGGCGCAGGCGCCAATGAGGCCGGTCAGTTCGTCACAGGCGAAAAGGATTTTTTCCATCGGGTGTTCCGGCCGGATGTCGACGCAGATGCCGTAGCCGTGGCACGCGACGGCGCGGATCAACCGCTCGTCCACGTGGCGTTCCCGCATGATTTCCTGGCACTTGACGCAGTGCTGGTCGGGATACTTCTCAAAGTCCAGGTCGTGGAGCAGGCCTGCCAACCCCCAGAAATCCACTTCCTCACCATAGCCCAGTTCCACGGCAAAGCGCCGCATGACCGCTTCCACCGTCAAGGCGTGCCGCAGGTGGAACGGATCCTGGTTGAATTCTGTCAGTAACGCCCAAGCCTCTTCTCGTGTCATCATCGTAAAACCTTCCTTCCGTTCTGGTCCCGCAGCCGGCCCGGCGCCTCCCTGGGAGGGGCGCCGTTCCGGATGCGCAAAGGGCGCAGGTCCCTGGAGTGGGTTTCCTGCGTCCTTCTATTGTACTACATTTGAGGGTCCGGGGACAGGGTATTTTTGCCGGGCGCGCCGCGGCGCCGGGCATCCTGCCACAGGACTTTTTTATTTGACGAAACCCGGCGTGGACAGGTAGCGCTCGCCCGTGTCGGGGAGCAGGACCACGATGGTCTTGCCGGCGTTTTCCTTGCGTGCCGCCAGCAGGACGGCCGCGTGGAGGGCGGCGCCGGAGGAAATCCCCGTCAGGACGCCTTCGGTCCGGGCCAGGGCCTGCGTCGTCCGGAACGCGTCGTCAGACTGGATCGTCAGGATTTCGTCGACGACGTCGCGACGGAAATTGTCGGGCACGAAGTTGGCGCCGATGCCCTGGATCTTGTGCGGGCCCGCGTGGCCTGCGGAGAGCATGGGCGAATCGGCCGGTTCGACGGCGACGACTTTCACGTCGGCGTTCTGTTTTTTCAGGTACGTGCCGACACCGGACACGGTCCCGCCGGAACCGACGCCGGCGACGAAAATGTCCACCTTGCCGTCCGTGTCGCGCCAGATTTCGGGGCCCGTCGTCGCTTCATGGACCTTCGGGTTGGACGGGTTCGTGAATTGGCTCGGGATCCAAGAACCCGGGATGGCTTTCTGCAGCTCCGCCGCCTTGTCCAGGGCGCCTTTCATGCCGAGGGAACCCGGCGTCAGGACGAGCTCCGCCCCATAGGCCTTGGCCAGGTTGCGCCGTTCCAGGGACATGGTTTCCGGCATGGTCAGGATCAGCTTCAGGCCCCAGGCCGCGGCGACGGCCGCCAGGCCGATGCCCGTATTGCCGCTCGTCGGTTCGATGAGCGTGGCGCCCGGCTGGATGACCCCGCTGTCCAGGGCGTCTTTCACCATGGCTTTGGCAATGCGGTCTTTGGCGCTGCCCGCGGGGTTGAAGTATTCCAGTTTGACGAGGATCTTCGCCCCGTTGGCGAATTCCTTATTAAAGTTTTTCGTTTCCAGCAACGGCGTGTTGCCGATCAGGTCGGTAATGCTCGAGGCAATCTTGGTCATGATAGGATCCTTTCTTCGGCGGGCAAGGTTCAGATTACGTAGCTTCCGCCGCTCTTTTCATTGTATTTCCTGACCAGGTCGGCCAGGGTGATGTTGTCGACGACATGATTCACTGCTTCTTCGATTTTGGCCCAGATTTCTACGGTGACGCAGGCTTTGGCCATGGTACAGTCCGCGTTGCCGTCCAGACAAGCGACGGGCGCCAGGCTGCCTTCGGTCGTCCGCAAAATATCGCCGACGGTGTATTCCTCCGGCCGTTTGGCCAGGTGGTAGCCGCCCTGGGCGCCGCGGGCGCTTGTCACATAGCCGGCGCGGCTCAGCTGCGTAATGATTTGTTCCAGATATTTATCGGAAATGTTTTGACGCTGCGAAATTTGTTTGAGCGGCGTAAAGCCGCAATCATAATGAAGAGCCAGGTCGAGCATGAGGCGTGTCGCGTAACGGCCCTTTGTCGAAATCCGCATGGGGAAACCTCCTTTGCACGGTGCTGCCCCGCCTGACGACGGGGCCGGGGCGTCGGTGGGACAACCCCCTCGTTTGATATACTATTATATTACTATGAATACAGTGGAATGGCAAGCCGAATTTTGACAATCCACGCGTTTCCTGCTATATTTTTCACGAACTGTTCGCAAGTTGCGCACGGGAAAACAGAGCGGAAACACAGAGGGAACGAAAGGAACCCATGATGGAAGTCTATTTGGATAATGCCGCCACCACGCGTGTCCTGCCGGAAATCGCCGCGGCCATGGCAGAGGTCATGGTCCGCCAGTACGGCAACCCGTCGGGGGTGTATAAAAAAAGCCGGGAAGCAGCGGGCCTGGTCCTGGAGGCCCGGGAGCGGGTCGCCCGCCTGCTGCACGCGTCCTTTAAGGATATTTATTTTACGGGCGGAGGCAGCGAAGGGGACAACATGCTGCTCCGCGGCGCGGCCCACGCCCTGCGGGAGAAGGGCCGTCATATCGTGACGACCCAAATCGAGCATCACGCGGTCCTGCGTACGTGTGAGGCCCTGGAAAAGGAAGGCTTCGCCGTGACGTATGTCCCCGTCGGGGCCGACGGCCGCGTGGACCCGGAAACGGTGCGGCAAGTCCTGCGGCCCGATACGATCCTCCTGTCCGTCCAGTACGCCAACAATGAGATCGGCACGCTGCAGCCCGTGGCGGAGCTGGACGCCCTGGCCCGGGAACGGGGCATCCTGTTCCACACGGACGCCGTGCAGGCGGCCGGCCATGTCCCCCTCGACGTGGAACGGGAACACATCGACCTGCTGACCCTGACGGCCCACAAATTCCACGGGCCCAAAGGCTGCGGCGCGGTCTATGTGCGGCACGGCATCGACCTGGAACCCCTGATTTACGGCGGGCCCCAGGAACGGGGCTGGCGTGCCGGGACGGAAAACGTACCGGGCATCTGCGGCCTCGGCATGGCGGCGGACCACGCCGTCCGCTGCCTGGAACAGACGGGCGTGCGGGTCCGGGCCCTGCGGGATCACCTGATCGACCGTGTCCTGTCGGAAATTCCCGGGACGGCCCTGAATGGCTCGCGGGAGTACCGCCTGCCGAACAATGCCAACTTCCGTATCGACGGGGTGAACGGCGAAGACCTGCTGCTGCTCCTCGATTTCGCCGATATCGCCGCGTCCAGCGGCAGCGCCTGCGCCAGCGGCAGTCTGGACCCGTCCCATGTCCTCCTCGCCTTGGGCCTGACGCCGGAAGAGGCCCGCAGCAGCCTGCGCTTCACCTTATCGGAGTTTACGACGAAACCGCAGATCGACTACACGGTGGAAAAGTTGAAGGAAGCCGTTACGCGCCTGCGCGGCGCCGCCCCGGGGCGGCAGTGAGAAGACCGGACGCCGCGGGGGGAAGGCCGGGTGTTGGCACGCGCGCCCCGGTTGTGATACAATGAAACGAGCAATTTGGACGGGAGGAACACGCCAATGGTGGATGGAAAGAAACTGGACCGGGAATTCAACCGGTATATGGACTTGTATAAAAGCGACAAGGAACTGGGGCAGCTCATGCTGAAACTTTCGTACCAGGAGTTGTTCAACGACAAGTTCCTGCAGGAAAACAGCCGGTTCAAGAATTTGGACGATATGCTGTTCCGCGGCGGCTTCGGCCTGACGAACCCCATGGAAATCGAGCAGGTCAACCAGGACAAGTGGAACGAGTACATCGCGGCCTACACGGATTGCCGTACGTGGCACCAGTTCGGCAAGCTGGCCATGGTGGACTGGATGAAGACCGTCGTCCGTCTCGTCGGCCAGGCCAAAAAGAAGGAAGCCGAAGACAAGAAGCACGGCGGCGAAGGAAACAAGGCCGACCAATAAAAAAAGACCCTGTCCTTGCGGCAGGGAAACGAAGGGCGGAACGCGTGGCGGCGTTCCGCCCTTTTTGCGTCCGGAGGCGGATGGGGGCGGGGCTGGCCGCCCGTCGGGAGGACGCCCCGTTTCTGGTCCTGCCCCCGTTTCGGTTACGGTCCTTCGGTCCCGCCGGCAGGCAGATGGGGGCGAACACGTTCGCGCAAAAAGCGAACATCAATTCAATAAAATGATTGACAAGCGAACAAAGATGGTTTAGAATACGATTAAAGAAACGAGAACGAACAAATGTTTCCGAAAAGAGGGGGTACCATGAAAAAGAGTTTGCTTGCCTTCCTGCTGGGCGCCATCCTGAGCGCCGGCTTTACATACGTCCATGTTTCCGCTTCCCCTGTCGTCTATGAAAACCAGGCGATCACCGTCCATACGGGCGATACGCTGTGGACCATCGCGTCGCGCTGGAGTCAGCAGGACGAGGACGTGCGGGAGGTCATTGAACGGATCCGCACGGCGAACCGCCTGTCCGATACGCGCATCCGCGCGGGGCAGCAGCTTGTCATCCCGGTCCGCCGCGAGGCCCGTCCCGACCGGGCCGTGGCTGTCGCGGCGCGGTAACGGGAAGCCCGGATCGTTCCCCTTCCTTCGTCTTATCCCATCTTATGCTGCAATTTTTCCCAATAATCCCCCGGCACGACAATGTCGCGCGCGGGGATTTTTTTCGCGTCAAAGAAGGGCAGCAGCTCCTGCGCCCGCAAGGGTTCCGGCTTGTCGAGCTGCCCCAGGAGCCAGGCCAGATAGCCCAGGAGCGGTTCCGGGCTGTCGCAAAGGGAACGCAGGAAGCCCGTGTCGCAGGCTTTTTCGCGCTTGGCCAGGCGGCTGCCGTCGGGGGCGACGAGAAGGGGCAGGTGCAGGTACGACGGCGGACGAAAGCCGAGGAGGCGGGACAGGTAGAGCTGCGGCGCGGCAGAACTGAGCAGGTCCCCGCCGCGGACGACCTGGCTTACGCCCTGGAGTCCGTCGTCGATGGTGACGGCCAGCTGGTAGGCGAAGACGCCGTCGCTGCGCCGGACGATGATGTCCCCCCAGTCCGTGGCTAGGTTGTAGCGCTGGGGACCGTAGTGGCCGTCCGTGAAGGTCAGGTCTTCCGCGGGCAGGCGCAGGCGCCAGGCTGGGGAGCGGCGCCGGGCCCTTTCCGCCGCTTCGGCCGGGGTCAGGGAGCGGCAGGTGCCGGCGTAGACGAAGCGGCCGTCGCTGGCGTGGGGCGCGTCGGCCACGTGGAGCTGGGCGCGGCTGCAAAAGCAAGGGTACAGGTGGCCGTCCTGCCGCAGACGGTCAAAATAGTACGTATAGATACTGGCACGCTCGCTCTGATAAGGGACAGTCCCGTTGTCCCAGGACAGCCCCAGCCATTCCAGGTCGGACAGGATGAGGTCCGCGAAAGACCGGGGACAACGCAGGGAATCCAGGTCTTCCATGCGCAGGAGAAACGTGCCGCCCTGACTTTTGGCACAGAGCCAGGCGGCCAGCGCGGTGTACAGATTGCCCAGGTGCATCCGCCCGCTCGGCGAGGGCGCAAAGCGGCCGCACGGGGGCCGGTGGGATTCGGCGGTGTAAGGGACAGCTTCCGTTGGGGACACCTTCTTTCCGTGGCATAGTTCATAATTTTTTCGTTATTATTATAGCATAAGGATAGTATAATGAAAGGACAGAACGAAGTGTCCATCCGCGGGGAGAGCGGAGGGAAGGAGTTTGCACGATGGAAGAGAAGAAATTGCGCGAAGAACAGGAAATCCGGGACGCGGCAGCCGGGACGGACGCCGTCGAAGCCACGGCCGAAGCGGAAGCCGCGGAAGCGGAAGCCACAGCCGAAACGGAAGCCGCGGAAACCACCAACCAGCCGGAACCGTTGAAAGATATCGATATGGAATGGGAAGCCGAAAAGATCTGCCGCTGGGGCGCCGCCCGGGCGAGCGTTATTGTGGTGGCTCCCCTCCTGGGCAGCATGGCCCTCATTGCGAACGAAGTCTATATGATTACCCGCCTGGCGGACCTGCGGGGCGTGACCCTGTCCGAAGGGGCCGCCATGGGCCTGCTCGGATCCCTGGGGGCGACCTTTGTCGGCCAGTCCGTGGCGACCATTATCCCCATGCCGGCCCTGCAGGTCCCCCTGGCCATTTCCATTACGTACGGGGTCGGCAAGGCGGCCAACGCCTGGCTGAAGGCCGGCCGTCCGGAAGATGTGGCCGCGTTCCGCGAAGTCTATGAAAAGGCCCGCAAGGAAGGGGCGGACAACGCGGACACGTTCAGCCGCATGGATTGCCGCAACCGCCCGTTGGGCGACGAGTCGAAGAAATTCGACCTGGACGCCCTGAAGGAACAGGTGAAGAACCTCAACAAGGAGGATCTCTTCAACAGCGTGAAGGCCCGGGCCGACAAGGCGGAAACGAGCATTTCTGCCCGCCTGCGGGACATCAACGAACGCATCGTCAATCCCCTGAAGACCAAGAGCGACCGCTGGCTGTCGGCGCAGAACTGGAAGCAACTGTCCCGGGGCGAACTGGTCATCCCCTATGCGGAAATCCGCTGGTATATGACGCAGGCCCTGGCAGGCAGCGATTTTGCCCTGCTGGAGCTGGGCTATCAGGCGCCGGATTACCTGACCATGCAGCTGCAGCACAATTCTTACGGCACCTTGTCCCTGAAACTGTCCGTCCTGGACTTTTTCGTGGACCAGACCGAAGCGACGGCCCACATCAAGGTCGAAGGGTTCGATATTTTCAACAACGAATTCGCCGCCCTGGTCGTCAATACCATCGGCGACAAGCTGATCCTGGGAATCCTGGACCTGGCCTTCGACAAGGTGACCATCGAAAACAGGGATGTGGTGACGACGTATGAAGACGGCGTCATCGGCCTGGATTTCACCAAGACGCTGCAGGAAAGCAAGATCGGCAGGACCCGCTTCCTGGAGAAGGCCGTCCTCGACGTGGTCCACTTTACGGACCTGAGCGTCATTGCCGAGGGGATCAAACTGAAGGCGACGGTCAAGCTGTAAGCGCTTGCCGTACCTTGTGCGTCTGTTTCCCCCGTTTCCCTTGTACCTACTGTCCCCTGCCCGTATTCCCGGCGGGGGTCCCGCGGGTTTCCGCGGCAGTTCCCGCCCGCGGGCGGGTCTCTTAGGGGCCGCCCCCGGCGCTTCGGGGGCGGCTTTTTGTCTTTTGCCAAATCTCCGTATCTGTAGTACAATATAATAGTTGATTTGTGCCCGGAACCGAGAACCGGGCATTGTTGTTCACACGGAGGTAATTGTGGCCTTAACTTACGGAAGAAACCGGGGCAGTACGTCGGCTATGGTCGAGGGCGCGATTTTCGCGGCCATTGCCATCGTCTTCAACCTGCTCTTCTACTACGTCCCCTTCGTGGGCGTTTTCCTCAATCTCGTCATGCCGCTGCCGCTGGTCGTCTGCGGCATCCGGAATGGCATGCGCTACAGCATCCTGTCGGCCGTCGTGGCGACGGCCATTGTCGCCATGGTCATCAATCCCGTCCACGCGCTCTTTTTCCTCGCCGTCTTCGGCATCATGGGCGTGGCCCTGGGGGAGTGCGTCCACCGCAGGCTACCGGCGAAAAAGCTGTTCGCCATTTCCACGGCGGCAGGCCTTGTCAGCATTGGCCTGAACCTGGTCCTGGCCCTGTATGTGCTGGGCATCAATCCCGTGGACATGATGTTCAGCCAACTGGACGCGGCAGTGCCCCAGATGACACAGTCCCTGTCGGGCGCCATGGGAGCGCAGCAGGCCGCGGAGCTGGAGGCCCAGATGACCGAGACCATGCGCCTGATGAAAATCGTCCTGCCTGGCGCCATGATCCTGGTGGCGCCGTGCCTGGTCCTGCTGAATTACTGGCTGGCCCGCAAAATCATGGCCCGGGCCGGCATCCAGCTGGAGGGCTTCCCGCCGGCGGAACGGTGGGGCTTTCCCCGTATGGTGGCCTTGCTCTATGTGCTGGGGCTCGTCGGGCTCCAGTATTTGAACGGCGCGGGGATTCACAACTGGATGTACACGCTGGCGGCGAACGTCTGGACCATTTGCAGCATGCTGCTTGTCGTCCAGGGCCTCGTCGGGGTGTACTGGTGGATGAAGCGCAAGGGGAGGAACCTGTTTTGGTTCCGCATCCTCGTGTTCGTGGCCCTCTTCCTGCCCGTCGTCACCCTGGCCATGACCTACGTCGGGGGATACGACATCCTGTTCGATCCCCGCGGCGTGCGGAAACAGGCCCCGGACCGCAAACCACAGGCCCCGGACGGGGACGGCCCGGCAGAGCGGCCCCGCAAGTAAGAAAGGCGGCTGCGGATCCCCCTGGGGCCGCGTCCGCTGAAGGAGACCTATTATGTTCAACAAGAGTTTATTTTCCAACTGGAAAGATGTCACCTTGTACGTGACCATCATTTTCCTGCTGCTCGCCGCCCTCAGCTTCGAAGAACCCCTTTTCCTGCCGGTGGCCCTCCTGATCGCCATTTCCGTCTTTTGGTTCGCGCGGCGGACCCTGGTCAACAAGCGTCTCTCCATGTCGGGGTACCTGGATGATATCATCCGCAACATCGACCGGGCCAACCATTTTGCCGTGCGCAACCTGGACGTGGGCATTGCGGTCTTTTCGTCCGACGGCAAGCTGCAGTGGAAAAACGAAAAGTTCCAGAGTATCGTCGGCAAGACGCAGCTGGAGGGCAAGCGGCCCGAAGAGGTCCTGCCCCTGGCGGAGAACGCCTTCGAGACGATGTGCGTCAAGGACGACGAAAAGGTCCTGCGGCTCCAGGACCGCTGGTACAATATGCGCTATTTCAGCGTCCAGAGCAAGCCGGGCGACCGGGCTCGGGACAATGCCGTCCACAGCAGCCTCATGGTCTACCTGATGGATGTGACGGAACTGGAGAACTTGAAAATCAAATACCACGACGACAGCCTCAACATCGCCTTTGTCCGCTTCGACAACTATGAAGACGTGGCCAAGGGGATGGGTGAAGCCGCCCGGGCGAACCTGACGGGGGAAGTGAGCGAGCGCGTGTCCCAGTGGGCCGAGACCCTGAACGGGTTTGTCTGGCGGTCCGGCAAGGAAAACTGTATGGTCGGGTTCACGAATGTGGGCCTGCAAAAAGCGCTGGAAGACAAGTTCAGCATCCTGGACCGCGTCCGGGAAATCAAGCTGGAAAACAAGCTGGCGCCGACCTTGTCCATCGGCATTTCCGGCGAAGGGGCGACGCTGGCCGAAATCAGCATGAATGCCTCGAAGGCCCTGGATCTGGCCTTGGGCCGCGGCGGCGACCAGGTCGTGGTCCAGGCGGGCAAGGAAATGCAGTACTTTGGCGGCACGAGCACGGTCAACGCCAAGAGCACCCGCGTGCGTGTCCGCATCGTGGCCCATACGATCCGCGAGCAGATGACCGCGGCGGACCGCGTCTTTGTCATGGGACACGAAAACGAGGATTACGACGCCATTGCCAGCGCCGTCGGCGTGGCCAAGATGGCCCTGTCCCTTCGGAAACCGGTCTTTATCGTGTACAGCGGCAATTCCATGTCCTTTGAAAAAGTACGGGAATACCTGTTTGACGAAAAGGACAAGATGAAATCGGACGATGTCCATTATCTGGACCACATCGTCACGGAAGAAGAGGCCCTGAAAGAGATTACGCCGAAGAGCCTCCTCATGCTCGTCGACCACCACCGGGCCGTCCTCTGCGCCAGCCGCAGGGTCCTGGACGCCATTCCGAGGAACCGCATCATCATCGACCACCACCGCCGGGCGGAAGACGTCATCCCCAACACGATCCTCCAGTACATGGAGCCGTCGTCGTCTTCCACCAGTGAGCTCGTGACGGAGCTGGTCGGCTATTTCGACGAAAAACTGGAATTCGACCAGGAGGAAGCGACCCTGCTGTATTGCGGCCTCGTCGTCGACACGAAAAACTTCAATGTTCAGACGGGGGAACGGACCTTCGAGGCTGCGGCCCTCCTGCGCCGCAGCGGGGCGGACCCGCTCCTCGTACGGCAGCTGTTCAAGGACGATCTGGCGTCGTACCAGGAACGGTGCCGCGTCATCGCCCACACGGAAATGCCGATTCCCCACCTGGCCATTTCCGTCAACCACTGTCCGGAAGCGCGGGCCAGCGAGGCCAGTGTTGTCGCGGCCCAGGCGGCGGACAGCCTGATCAATATCACGGATATTTCCGTCGGCGTCGTCCTGACGGACTTCGGCAACGGCGACATTTCGGTCAGCGCCCGCAGCGACGGCAGCATCAACGTCCAGGTCATTATGGAAGAACTCGGCGGCGGCGGACACCAGACCGTAGCCGGCGTGCAGCTCCACGGGGCGTCGGTGGACGACGTCAAGCGCCAGATTATCGAGCTGACGCAGCAGCAGATGGAAGAAGCAAAGGAGAAAAACAAAGATGAAAGTAATCTTACTGACTGATGTCAAGAAATTGGGCAAAAAAGGCGACATTGTGGAAACGGCCGAAGGATACGGCCGCAACTACCTGATCCCGCACAACCTGGCGAAAGAAGCGACGACGGTCAACCTGAACCAGGCCCTGCAGGACAAACAGGTCGCCGCCCACCGCGCGGCCCAGCGCCACGACGAAGCCGTTGTCCTGGCCGCCCAGATCGAAAAAGTGACGGTCCACATGGCGCTGAAAGTCGGCGCCAACGGCAAACTCTTCGGCGCCATCACGTCGAAGGACGTGGCCGAAGCCCTCATCGAACAGACGGGCCTTCAAATCGACCGCCGCAAAATTGAACTGAAACACAAAGTGACGGCTCCCGGGCTGTATCCCGCTGTGGCGAAACTCCATCCGGAAATTTCCGCCCAGTTCAACGTCGAAGTGACGGTCGCCGCGGAATAACCGCGGACAGGCCCCGTCCCGACGGGCGCCGCGGAATGCCCGCGGAGAGGACCTGTCACGACGGACGCAAGGGAAACGTACGTCCGGGAAAACCGAAGGAAATGGGGAATCACTATGCAGCAGGAACGACAGCAGAATAACCCCGACCGCGTGCCGCCGCAGGATATCAAGGCGGAGCAGTCGGTCCTGGGGGCCATGCTGATCAACAAAGAGGCCGTCAGCGAAGTGGCGGAAATGCTGAACCCCGAAGATTTTTACCGGCAGACGCACCGGCTCATCTTCGCGGCCATGCTGGCGTTGTACGGACGCAATGAGGCCATCGACCTCGTCACCATGACGAACGAGCTGCAGAAAGAGGGCAAACTGGAGGATGCCGGAGGGGTCAGCTACCTGACGCTGCTGGCGAACGTCGTGCCCACGGCGGCCAACGTCAAATACCATGCCCAGATCGTGGAGGAAAAGTCTATCCTGCGGCAGCTCGTCGAGGGAGGGACGCGCATTGCCACCCTGGGCTACGAAGGGGCCGAAGAGGTCAAGGACATTATGGATGAGGCGGAGAAGACCATCCTCCGCATCTCCCACCGCAAAGGCGGCAAGGATTTTACGCCGATCGGCGAAGTGGTGGGGACGACGCTCGACGAGATTTCCAACCTCATCGAGACGAAAGGCGGAATTACGGGGCTCCGTACGGGGTTCATCGATTTTGACCGCATGACGGCGGGCCTCCATCCGTCGGATTTCATCATCCTGGCCGCCCGTCCCTCCATGGGCAAGACGGCCCTGGCCCTGAACATCGCCCAGAATATCGCCATCCGCGGGGCGGGGCAGGGCGAGGACCCCAAGAAGATCGCCTTTTTCAGCCTGGAAATGAGCCGCGAGCAGCTCGTCCAGCGCATGCTCTGCTCCGAGGCAAACATCGACGCCCAGCAGCTCCGCACGGGACAGGTGCCCGAGGCGGAATGGACCGGCCTGTGGCAAGCGGCGGACAAACTGGCGAAGGCCAAAATCTTCATCGATGACACGCCGGGCCTGCGCATCATGGAAATGCGCAGCAAGGCGCGGCGCCTGCAGGCCCAGGAAGGGCTGGACATGATCATCGTCGACTACCTGCAGCTCATGCAGGGCAGCAACAGCCGCGCCAACCAGGACAACCGCCAGCAGGAGGTCTCGGAAATTTCCCGCGGCCTCAAGGCCCTGGCCCGCGAATTGCAGGTGCCCGTCCTGGCCTTGTCCCAGCTGAGCCGCGGCGTTGAAAGCCGCCAGGTCAAGAAGCCCATGTTGTCGGACCTGCGCGAGTCGGGCTCCCTCGAACAGGACGCGGACATCGTCTGCTTCCTGTACCGGGACGATTATTACAAGGCGGAAGACGAAGAGCCGACCCACATTACGGAACTGATTGTCGCCAAGCACCGCAACGGCCCTGTCGGTCGCGTGAACCTCTACTTCCAGAACCAGTTCACGAAATTCGTCAGCCTGGCCAGGAATCTGGAAAAATCCTGACCACCCGGCGGGATTGGCGGCGAAAAAGCACTATACGCGGCGCGAGACATACATTATAATGTTGGTGTAGAAGCAAGACAGGCAGCGCCGGCCCGTGCCGGCGGAAATACCGGGACGGTCCGGGGGAAAGCGGTGCCGGCCGGCGGATCAGGAAAGGAGACCTGTACATGATTCCAAGATATACCCGCCCGGAAATGGGAAAAATCTGGGACGAACGCAATGAATGGCAGACCATGCTCGATGTGGAAATCGCGGCCTGCGAAGCGAACGCCGAACTGGGGCGGATTCCGAAAGAAGCGGTTCGCGTGATTAAGGAAAAGGCCGATTTCGACGTGGACCGCATCCACGAAATCGACCGGGAAATCAACCACGACATCATTGCCTTCCTCACCAACGTGGGAGAATATGTCGGCGATGACGCCAAATACATCCATATGGGCCTCACCTCGACGGACGTCAAGGATACGGGCCTCAATGTGCAGATCAAGCAGGCGTCGGCTGTCCTGATCGACGACCTGGAAAAACTGGCGGAGGTCCTGAAACGCCGCGCCGTCGAATTCAAGCATACGCCGACCATCGGTCGCACCCACGGCGTCCACGCCGAGCCGACGACCTTCGGCCTGAAATTGCTGCTCTGGTACAACGCCACGCTGCGCAATATCGAACGCATGAAACAGGCCGCCGCCACCATGTGCGTCGGAAAACTGTCCGGCGCCGTCGGCACCTACGCCGACATCGACCCCTACGTGGAAGAATATGTCTGCCGGAAGATGGGCCTTGCCCGGGAAGACGTGGCCACGCAGGTCGTCAATCGCGACCACCATGCCCAGTACATCACGACCCTGGGCGTGATCGCCGGAACCCTTTCCCAGATCGCGCTGGAAGTCCGCCACCTGCAGCGCACGGAAGTCCGGGAAGCGGAAGAATTTTTCAGCGCCAAGCAGAAGGGATCCTCCGCCATGCCCCATAAACGCAATCCCGTCCGCAGCGAACGCATCTGCGGCATGGCCCGCGTCATTCAGGGCTACGCCCTGCCGGCTTTCGAGGATATTCCCCTGTGGCATGAACGGGACATTTCCCATTCCTCCGTGGAACGGGTCATTTTCCCCGACGCCACCATCGCGCTGGACTATATCCTTCACGAAACGACGAACCTCATCGACAAGCTGCTTGTCTATCCGGAAAAAATGCTCGCCGACCTGAACTTGACCGGCGGCCTCATCTACAGCCCGCGCGTCCTCCTGGCCCTCGTCGCCAAGGGCGCCTACCGGGACACGGCGTACCGCTGGGTGCAGCGCAACGCCATGAAACGCTGGCTCCAGGGGGAAGACTTCTATGAGAATCTCTGCAAGGATGAAGACGTCCGCCAGTATCTGACGCCGGAAGAAATCAAAGCCTGCTTCGACTACAAGCCCATGCTTGTCCACGTCGACGAAATCTTTGCCCGTTTCGGCCTGTAAGTCTGCTGTATCCTGTGGAACCGGATTTTTTTAGGAATCGAGGAGAAGTGCATATGTCATCTATTGTTGTCATCGGTGCCCAGTGGGGCGACGAAGGAAAAGGGAAAGTCGTGGATTATCTGGCCCAGAAGGCGGACGCCGTGGTTCGTTATTCCGGCGGGTCCAACGCGGGCCATACGGTAGTCGTTCACGATGTGCCGTATAAGCTGCGCCTGCTGCCGTCGGGCATCCTGTACCACGGCAAGATCTGCATCCTCGGCAACGGCGTCGTCATCAACCCCGGCGTTGTCCTGCAGGAAATCAAGGAAATGCATGACAAGGGCGTCGACATCAGCCGCATCGCCATCAGCGACCGTGCTCACGTGGTCCTGCCGTACCATCAGCGCCTGGACGAACTCCAGGAAGAAGCCCTGGGCAAGGCCAAGATCGGCACGACCAAAGGCGGCATCGGCCCTTGCTACATGGATAAAGTGGCCCGTGTGGGCATCCGTGTCTGCGATCTCATGGATCCCGAGGTCTTCGCGGAAAAACTGGCCATCAACGTCAAGGCCAAAAATGACATCATTACCAAAATCTACGGCGGCGAGCCTTTCGACTACGACGCCATGCTGAAGGAATACCTGGCATACGCCGAGGAACTGCGCCCCTATGTGACCGATACGGGCGTCATTCTGGACGAAATCTTCGCGAGCGGCAAAAAGGTCCTCTTCGAGGGCGCCCAGGCCACCTTCCTCGACATCGACCACGGCACCTATCCGTATGTGACGAGCTCCAACCCGACGGCAGGCAATGCCTCCACGGGCAGCGGCGTCGGGCCCCGGTTCATCGACCATGTCCTGGGCGTCGTCAAAGCCTACACGACCCGTGTCGGCGCCGGTCCTTTCGTTACGGAACTCCACGATACGGATGGCCCGGGCCACCAGATCCGCGAAACGGGCCACGAATACGGCACCGTGACGGGACGGCCCCGCCGCTGCGGCTGGCTGGACGCCTTTATGCTCAAATATTCCGCCCGCCTCAACAGCCTGGACGGTCTTGCTATTACGCGCCTGGATGTCCTGGACCAGATGCCCAGGATCAAGATGTGCGTCGGCTATAAGATCGACGGTGTCGAAATCAAACAGATTCCGGCCAGCCTCAAGACCCTCTCCAAAGTGGAACCGGTCTACGAGGAATTCAACGGCTGGATGACCGATACCAGCGGCTGCCGGTCCTTCGAGGAACTGCCGGCAGGCGCCCGGAAATACCTGAACCGTATCAGCGAAGTCGCTGGCGTTGAACTGGCCATCGTTTCCGTCGGCCCGAACCGTGACCAGACCATTGTCCTGAAGGACATGCTCTGATTCCGCGCGGCGCGCGTCCCGCCCGTTTCCGGATTTCCCCGCGGGTCCGGTCGGCGGCGGGGCCCGCGGCGCCGAACCTGGAAAGGAATTCCCCCATGAAAAAAATGATCCTGGCCTTCAACTTCCGACCCGAACGCCTCCAAAGCCTGCGCCGGCTCTGCATGATGCTCAAAGTCAACTGCCGCGAAGTGGCTGCGGAAGAGCAGAATGCCGCTATCGGCTACCTTGCCGAAGTGAAAGACGCGGCCCGCCTGGCCGTCAATCCGCCGGAAAACGCCGAAGAGACCCTGGCGGAAGCCCTGGAAGCGGCCGCCGTCCAGGCCGGGGAAGACCCGGAAGCCGTCAAGAAAGCGGCGATGCAGCTCCTCCTGGAATCGGCCCAGAAGGAAATGACCGTCCTCTGCGGTTTCGATATGCACCTGCTCAACCGCTTCCTGGCCGCTGTCAAAAAAAGCGATCTCCGGGAAATCGAGCTCAAAGCCATGCTGACCCCCACCAACAGCCTCTGGAGCGGCCGGCACCTGCTGCAGGAACTCGCGGCGGAGCATATCGTGATGCACCAGCAGAAAAACGGCGTCCTGAAGGGCCTGCACCGCAAAAACTGAAAGACGGCAAAACGAAAACAAGACGAAAGCCCTGTCCGAAAAAGTTCGGACAGGGCTTTTTCGCACTGCGCCGGCGGTTCCGGTCAGCTTCGATAGATCCCTTGATCGCGTCGCTGCTGCGCCGTCACGGAAAGATGGGATCCCCGGACGATTGTCGTAAATCCGTGCCGTTTCAAAATCGTCTTCAGGATATTCTGGAACGGGCAGGGCGTGTGATGATGATTGTCCGTGCAGACGCACGACGCGAAATGGACGACCACATTCTTCTTGTCCCGTCCCACAGACTGGAGCCGCGAGGCCAGATTTTCCACCTTCGCCGCCAGCCCCTGGCCGCAGCACCCGCCGCAGGAAAATGTCATATACTGTGTGTCCGACGGATAGTCCGCAAAGGGGCCCAGCCGGTCATAAAAATCACGGGTGCACCAAAAGCCGCAGCACCGCTTCAACGCGTGTTCACACTGGATTACGACTACCAGTTTTGTCATCACAACCACTCCTTCCGAAGGATACCGCGTCCCGGCGGCGCGCCTGCTGTGGGGAAAAGGGTACGGCAGGAAGGGCAGACCCTTTCCGGATTCCGCGCAAGATAAGACGAAAGCCCGCAACATACCTGCCGCGGGCTTCCTAATGACTTGCTTCTAACTTCTGCATTGGACTGTACCCCATCTCCTTAATATTCTTTCAAGAACATCACTTTCATGAGGATCAACCTTCTTTTCGCAGATCTACGACTTACCTTGTTCCTTTTTCGTTGTCAGATTCTCACGTTGCACACTTACGGGAACTTCCGGATGCGATCTTCTCATGACTTACGGTTGACTTGTTTCGAGCATCGATGACGTTACGTTTTCGGCGGAACCACTTCCTTTCGTGTCGTTTACGAGAAATATCGTCCCTTCCTTCACCAGGATTTTCTGGGTGATGGCTTTCGCCTCTCTCCAGAACTTTCTTTAGGCGACTTCTCTTTTCACCTATATAGTACTACACCTTTACAATAATTGCAACAAAATATTTTGTAAACTTTGTGACATGTAAAATCGTAGCGACAAATAGTATACTACATATTGCGTTATATTATGAGGGGAGTGGACACAAGCTATAGTAGGTTTCCCGTTAACGGCGCTTTGAGACAGGTTGACAAGCGCGGAAAGGGGCATTATAATGAAGGTTGCAAGTTAACGGGGCAATGGACTGTGTTAACGTCGGGAAACGGGGGACCGCAGGCGGTTTCCGCGGAACCGGGAGGTCCGGCCCGGGAGAAAGTGAGGATGTTTTCCATGGAACAAACGACACGTGTGCCGAGACGGGAAGAAAGTCTCGCCAAAACCCGTACTTTGACGAAAATGGCCCTGTGTGTGGCCTTGCTGGCGATTTCCGCCTATATTTCATTTCCCCTGCCTTTTACTCCGGCCATGGTGACGGCCCTGACCATCGTGGTCAACCTGACGGCCTTTATCCTGAAGCCGAAGGAAGCCTTCCTGGCTGTCCTGGCCTGGATGATCCTCGGCGCTGTCGGCGTGCCCGTCTTCGTCGGTGGTACGGCGGGCCTGGGCAAACTCGTCGGTCCGACGGGCGGGTTCGTCGTTTCCTTTGTCGTCGCGGCCTGGCTCATGAGCAAACTGCGCGGCAACGCGACTTCTTTCAAAACCCTGGCGTGCCTGGGGATTTTTGTCGGCATGCCGGTCATCTACATCGGCGGCTGCTTCTCCATGTACCTCGTCGCCCATCTCAGCGTCTGGGCTACCCTCGTGGCAGCGGTCTTCCCTTTCCTGTTCGGAGATGTGGTGAAGGTCCTCATCGCGGCGTTTCTGGCAACGCACATCCACAAAATGCTGAAAGACTGAGCGGTTCCCGTCCCGGCGGCTTTACAAAGGCTGCCGGGATTTTCTATAATATGGATATCTTACAGAAACGAGGAACTGTCCTATGGAACGAGTCTACATGTTGGGCGGCCTGCGCAGCCACATCGGCGTGCGCAACGGGATTTTCCGCGACGTGCCGGCGGAAAGGCTGGCGGCAGGGGTCCTGCGGGCATTGCGGGAGCGCTATCCTGCCGTGGGGGATGCCACGGATTTTTACGCTGGCAATGCCGTCGGGACGGGCGGCAACATCGCGCGCCTGGCGTGGCTGCTCGGCGGGCTCGGCGAGGACGTGCCGGCCTTGACCATCGATATGCAGTGCGCGTCGGCGGCGGCGGCCGTGGAATTCGCCTTGCTGAAAATCCGCTGCGGCCTGGCCGACGTGGTGGTGGCCGGAGGCTTTGAATCGAGTTCCATGCAGCCCCTGAAACACTACGCGCCCCACGATCCGCGCTATACGCCGGAAGGCTTCAAGGTATCGCAGTTTTCCCCGCATACGACGAGCGCCAAGGCCATGCTGGAAGGCGCGGAACGGACGGCCCACCTCTACGGCGTCGGCCGGGCGGAGCTGGACGCCGTCGCCATCGACAGCCACGCGCGGGCCAAGGCGGCCCGCGATGCCGGGCGCCTGGACGAGGTCATTGTACCCCTCTTCGGCAGCACGAAGGACGAGTGCATCCGCGACCGCATGGGCGAACGGCTGGCGTCCCGCATGCCCACCCTCTTTACGGCGGCCGAGACGGAAGCCCTGCTCCGCGAGGGAGGTGTCGAGACTGGCCCGGGGCCGGTGGAACCGGTCCTGACGGCGGCCAATGCCTGCCTGACGAATGATGGCGCGTCCTTCGTCGTCCTCGCGTCGGAGCGGTATTGCCGGAACCACGGCCTGCGGCCGGCGCTGGAACTTTTGGACGCCTGCGAGGTCGGCGTCACGCCCCTCCTGTGTCCTACGGGGACGATTGCCGCCGGGGAAAAACTCCTGCGCCAGACAGGACACTCCTTCGCAGACATCGACTTTTTTGAATACAACGAGGCCTTTGCGGTCATTACTGCCTTGTTCCAGCGGGAACAAGGCAGTCTGCGGGACCGGTATTGCCCTTGGGGCGGGGCCCTGGCCTATGGACATCCCTTCGGGACGTCCGGCGCGACGCTGCTCCTTCATCTGTGGCAGGAGCTGAAACAACTCGGCGGCCGCCTGGGCGCCGTGAGCATTGCCGGCGCCGGCGGGACCGGCGCGGCCCTCCTGGCTGCCCGGACGGAGGTGTGCCGCTAGGCGGCAGGGGCCAGAGCAGGGGAGGCGCTGCTTCCCTGGCCGGGAAGATCGTTTCCTTTGAAAAAGAAGGTGTACCATGGATTACTCCGATTTGTTGGAACAGCACGCCGCTACGCACGGCCAGGACCTGTACGCCGTCCTGGGCGGAAGACGCTATACCTACGCCCGTGCCTGGGCGGACGCGGAGGCCTTTGTACTGCCGTCGTGGGCAACCCTGTTTCCCCGTACGTACAAGGCCGCGGTCCTTGTGGTCACGTCGGACCTGTATCATCAGCTCCTGGCCTTTGTGGCCCTCATGCGGGCGGGGCAGGTGCCGGTCCTGGGCCATTACGACCTGCCGGCGGCGGCAGAAGCGCAGCTGGTGGAGAAGAACAAGATCGCCTTTGTCCTGACGGAACGGGACGGGCAGTGGGACTTGCGCCGCGGCTGGCAGGAAGCGGGGGAGACAGCGCCGCCGGCGCCGTACCAGGACGTCTGCATGGGCGTCCTGAGCTCCGGTTCGACGGATGTGCCCAAGGTCATGTACCGCACCTACGACAGCTGGGCCGGCTTTTTCCCTGTGCAGAACGAACGCTTTTGCATCGACAGGGAGGCCGTGGTTCTGACGGAGGGCAGTTTCGCCTTTACGGGCAACCTGAGCGTGTGGGCGTCCGTCCTCTATGCCGGTGCATGCCTGGTCGGGAGCAGCGTCCTGAACTGCCGTCAGTGGCTGCGCCTCCTCGCGGACTACGGCGTGACCGTCCTCTATCTGGTACCGACGAAGCTGAAGCTCCTGACACAATACCTGGACCGGGCCTATCCGTCCCTGCGGATGATCCTCGCCGGATCCCAGCTGTTGGGCGCCAGGACGGCGGAACGGCTGCGGGCCGGGTTCCCGCAGGCGGAGATTGTCCTCTATTACGGCGCCAGCGAAGTGGATTACATCACCTGGCTGACCTATGACGAAGTCCTGCAGTATCCCGACAGTGTGGGGAAGCCCGTACCGGGCGTCCGCGTCTGGTGCGAAGGGGGCCTGGTGTATCTCGACACACCGTACCATGTGGCCGGTCTGGCGCAGCCCTGCACGCTGCACGACGCGGGCCATTTCAACGACGCGGGGTATTTGATTTTTGAGGGCCGCGTGACGAATATCATCAACAAAGGGGGCTTCAAGATCAACTGTACGAAAGTGCAGAACGCCCTGGAAGCCCTGGAGGGAATCGTAGAAGCCGTCGTCCTGCCCTATGAGGACAGCGGGCGCGGCCAGGAAGCGGCGGCCTTCGTCGTCATCGAAGCGGCGGCGCGGGACCGCGTGACCCGGGCCTCGATCCGCAAGGCCCTCGGCGGCTCCCTCATGCGGCAGGAATGGCCGAAAAAAATCTGTTTCGTACCGTCCCTGCCCCTGAACAGCCGGGGCAAGATCGACCAGGGAGCCCTGCTGCGCCTCCTGGCGGAGGGAACGGGATCCTCCGGGACGGCAGGGGCATAGTTCATACTTGACAAAAGATATTCCGAACGATAGAATAAATCTGTTATCAATCTCGCGGAAACTTGCGGGAGATATCCTTCTGGTCCATTAGCTCAGTTGGCAGAGCACCTGACTTTTAATCAGGGTGTCCCGCGTTCGAGTCGCGGATGGATCACCACGGAACTACAGGGCAGCAGGCCGCTTTCGGCTGGCTGCCCTTTTTCTTTTCCGTCGTCGCGCGGGCCCTTTCCGGACTTCGTCCGCGCGTCGGGAAACGGGTGCCTTTCTCTAATCGAATAATTCGATTCTTACTATCGGCGTTATCGTTATTGTCGAATTCTGTATACTATTTGACAATTTAGCTGGCGAAAAAATAGAAGGGTTCCGCCATTTTCCGAAATTTCCGGGAAATGGTTTACAGATGGCCTGTTGTCCGATACAATAGCGTTGATCTGATGCCTGCGGAAGCAGGCAGGGGAACGTCAAGAACCGATGGCGACACCGGAAAGGAAGGATGGGTAATCGTATGAAGAACAACAAGCAGAGCAAGTGGAAGGTATTGGCCGCGACGGCCCTGGCCGTACTGGCCCTGGGACTGGCAGGCTGCGGCGGCAGCGGCGATAAGGCGGACAAGGGCGGCAAGCAGTATAAGGTCGGTATCGTGCAGCTCGTGGAGCACTCGGCCCTCGACGCGGCCAATAAAGGTTTTGTGGACGGCCTCGCCAAAAAGGGCTTCCAGGAAGGAAAGAACGTGACCTTTGACCGGCAGAACGCCCAGGCGGACCAGTCGAACCTGCAGAATATCGCCCAGCGCTTCGTCAACAACAAGGTCGACCTGATCTGCGCCATCGCGACGCCGGCGGCCCAGACGGTGGCCAACGCGACGAAAGACATTCCTATCGTGGGGACGGCCATTACGGACTACAAACAGGCCAAACTGGTCCGTGACCCGGCCAAACCGGGCACCAACGTGACGGGCACGACGGACATGAACCCCATCAAGGAACAGATGGCGCTGCTCCATAAGGTGTTCCCCAAGGCGAAGAAAGTCGGCGTCATCTACAGCTCCAGCGAAGTGAACTCCCAGACGCAGGTCGAAATCATGAAGAAGGAAGCGGCGGCGCTGGGTCTGGAAGTGGCCGAAGCGACGGTTTCCAACGTCAATGACATCCAGCAGGCCGCGAGCAGCCTCGTAGGCAAGGTCGATGTCCTGTACATTCCGACGGACAATGTCATGGCCAGCGCCGTGCCGACCCTCACGAAAGTGACCAACGAGGCCAAACTGCCCGTCGTCTGCGGTGAACCGAACGAAGTCAAGGCCGGCGGCATGATTACCCTGGGCATCGACTATTACCAGTTGGGCGTCATGACCGGCGAAATGGCGGCGGATATCCTGAATGGCAAGTCCAAACCGCAGGATATGGCCATCCAGTCCCAGAAACAGTTCAAAGTCGTCATCAACCAGAAGAATGCCGACCTGCTCGGCGTCAAGATTCCGGACGACATCAAGAAGGATGCGGAAATCCTGAAATAACCCTGTCAAACGCGGAGAGGGAAGTTCAGTGGAACTTCCCTCGCCGTTTTTCTGCTGTTCCGCGGCAGTTTTTTCCCCCGTATCTCTCGTAACCCTTTATCAAACTTGTGGAAAGAAGGAACTCCGATATGCTCAATCTTGCAGTGTCCACGGTGGCGCAGGGCTTGCTCTGGGCCATCCTGGCCCTGGGTGTCTATGTGACCTTCCGGGTGCTGGACCTGGCTGACCTGACCTGTGAAGGCAGCTTCCCCTTGGGCGCCGCGACGGCCGCGGCGTGCCTGGCCGGCGGTCACCACATTGCCACGGCCATCCTGGCCGCCGCCATTGTCGGCATGCTGGCTGGCGCTGTGACAGGCCTTTTGACGACGAAAATGAAAATTCCCGCCCTGCTGGCAGGAATCCTGACCATGATTGCCCTCTATTCGGTCAACCTGCGCATCATGGGCAAGGCCAACCTGTCCCTTTTGGGCGTCCCCACGATTTTCGCGAATATGCAGGACCTGACCGGCCTGAACCACACGTACACGACACTGGCCGTCGGGCTGGCCGTCGTCCTCGTCGTGGGCTTTTTGATGTACTGGTTCTTCGGCACGGAAATCGGCGCGGCTATCCGCGCGACGGGCTTCAACCAGCAGATGATCCGCGCCCAGGGCGTGAACACGGACATGACCATCATCCTGGGCCTAGTTATCAGTAACTGCCTCATCGCCCTGTCGGGCGCCATGATTGCCCAGAACAATGGCTTCGCCGATGTGGGCATGGGCGTCGGCACCATCGTTATCGGCCTGGCGTCGGTCATCATCGGCGAGGTCCTCTTCGGCACACGGTCCTTTTCGAACAGTATGATTTCCGTCGTCCTCGGTTCCGTGGCGTACCGGATCGTCATTGCCGTGGTGCTGCAGCTCGGCATGCCGCCCAATGACCTGAAACTGTTCACGTCCATCCTCGTGGCGCTGGCTCTGGCCATGCCCATGATCCAGGCGAAGTTCAAGGGAAGGAAGGTGAGCCGCTGATGTTGAAGATGGAACATGTCTATAAGACCTTCTTCCCCGGCACCATCAACGAGAAGAAGGCCCTTGTCGACCTGAATCTGGAACTGGAGGACGGGGACTTTGTCACCATGATCGGCGGCAACGGCGCCGGCAAATCGACGACCCTGAACGCCGTCGCGGGCGTCTGGCCCATCGACAAAGGCCGGATTCTCATCGACGGCATTGAGGTGACACGCCAGCCGGAACATAAGCGGGCCAAGTACATCGGCCGCGTGTTCCAGGACCCCATGCTGGGCACGGCCGGCGGCATGATGATCGAGGAAAACCTGGATATCGCGTCCCGCCGCGGGGAATTCCCGGGCTTGCGCTGGAGCATGAGCGAGGAAAAGCACGAAAAATTCTATCGCATGCTGAAGGAACTGGACCTGGGCTTGGAAGACCGCATGACGTCGAAGGTCGGTGTCCTGTCCGGCGGCCAGCGCCAGGCGCTGACGCTGCTCATGGCGACCCTGAAGAAGCCAAAACTCCTCCTGTTGGACGAGCACACGGCGGCCCTGGATCCCAAAACGGCGGAAAAGGTGCTCGGCCTGACTAGGACCATTGTCGAACGCGACGCGCTGACGACCCTCATGATCACGCACAATATGCGGGACGCCCTGCGCTTCGGCAACCGCCTCATCATGATGCACGAAGGGCGGATCCTCATCGACGTGCGCGGCGGGGAAAAGCAGAAGCTGACCATCCGCGACTTGCTGGAAATGTTCGAACAGGCCAGCGGCGGCGAAGGCGACGTGAGCGACAAAATGCTGCTGGGATGAGGCTGCCGTGTTGGAGAACCGGACTGAAAAATACTCCAAAAGCATTTTTCAAAATGCAATATAGACGTTGGACATTCCTGCGCAGCACGCGCTATACTGAAGGTACCTTGAAAAAGGTACCTTCTTTGCGTTTATACGATATTTCCAGGTAACAAGGAAAGGAGCGAATCATGAAAAACCACGGCTTAGGGATTTTAGCGGGCGCCTTATGGGCCGCCCTGACCCTGGTACCGCTGACGGCCGGCGCAGCCGGCACGGAAGCAACGGCCCAGCCGGCCCAGCCGCCCACGGTGGCACAGGTGGAACAGTACCTGCAGGGCGCGAACGGCGCCGTATTTCCCGTCGGCAGCTACAATGCAGCCTATGCGGACGATTTTACAGGGGATTCCTTCCTGGCGGTGCTGTCCCAGGATAAGGACATTCTCGCCGCCAACGTCACCTTTGTCAAAGGGGCCCACACCTACTGGCACAAGCATCACGGATCCTGCCAGATCCTGCTCGGGGCATCCGGTTCCGGGTATTACCAGATCTGGGGTCAGGACCCGGTCCGGCTCCGTCCCGGCGAAAGCGTCACGATTCCCGAAAACGTGAAACACTGGCACGGCGCCGCCCCGGGCAGCATGTTCCAGCACGTGTCCGTCATGAAGGCCGGCGCGTCCACGGAATGGCTCGAACCGGTCGACCAGCAGGTGTTCGCCGCCCTGGAAAAATGACGGATACCGGCATAAAGATTTAGAAAGAAGGGAACATATTGAATCCAAAAGTACTGACCGTATACTATTCCTGGTCCAACGGCAATACACGGCACGTGGCAGAACAATTGCAGCAGGCTGTGGGCGGGGATCTGGAAGAGATTGAAACGGTGACGCCCTATACAGGCAGTTACGACGAGGTGGTCGCCCAGGCCCAGGCCGAAGTACGCCGGGGTTACGAGCCGCCCATCCGGGCCCTGGCCCACAATCCGCAGGACTACGATGTCATTGCGGTTGGAACGCCGACGTGGTGGTATACCATGGCGCCGGCCGTGAAGACTTTCCTTAAGAGCCAGGATTTTTCCGGGAAAACCCTGGTCCCTTTCATGACCAATGCCGGCTGGCCCGGCACGGACCTGAAAGATATGGCCCGTTCGGCCCGGGGCGCGCAGACCGTCTGCCCCAAGGAGATCCGCTTCGACTCTTCCGGCGGAGACCGCATGGTGACGCCGGCCAGGGAGCTCAAAGAATGGTTGGAAGAAGTCAGACAGAGTATTTAGTTAAGGGTCAGGTTGTCAGTTTACTATGGACCTGTCAGGATAGGACCCCTATCCTGACAGTTTTTTTTATGTTTTGGTATACATGATGATGTTAAGGGAATCCCTCAATTTCGAAACAATTTCTGAAAAAATCAATAAATACAAATATTTTTATATTTATTACGATATACCAAAATCAGGTGATTAGCTTTTGTATGTTTCTCCATATCAATAAAAATTCCCGTATGATATAACATAACCAGGTTAAATAAGGCCTGCTGTGAAGGCAGGCTGCTCGGATGCATCTGATAGTAGGGAAATTGAAAACTAAAAAAGGATGTGGTGAACGGGAAATCATATCGGCCTTACCGGAAGGTAAAAAATCTGCAAAAAGGATCATTTATAATCGTGTAATGACAGAAAATTCCGATAAAAATTACAAGCGAAAGGATGGGACTTGATGGAAGATGTTTACATTGTGTCAGCTGCCCGCACGGCTCTCGGAAAAATTGGCGGAACGTTGAAAAAAGTTCAGCCGGAAGTATTGCTGACGACAGCTTTACAGGGAGCTCTTGATAAGAGCGGAGTGGACAAGGAATTACTGGATGAGGTGGTTTGCGGCCAGGCTAAGCAGACGACGGATGCGCCGAATATTGCACGGGTAGCCTCTTTGATGCTGCGTGTACCGGAATCGACTCCGGCTTATACGGTTCATCGGCAGTGTGCGTCCGGTATGCAGGCAATTTTAAGCGGTATGATGCAAATTATGTGCGGATACTCTGATGTCGTCCTTACGGGCGGTGTAGAAAGTATGAGTACAGCCCCCTTCTATATCCGGAATGCCCGGTTCGGCGTTGGAAATGGAAATGCGGTTTTTGTGGATCCCAACATTGAAAGTCAGCCTAAAAGCCAGCCGAATGATATCTATGGTACGTTCAACATGATTCAGACTGCTGATAATGTTTCGCGGAAATACCATATTACCAGGGAAGAACAAGATGCCTTTGCTTTTGCAAGTCAGCAAAAAGCAATTGCGGCTATCGACAGCGGCCGGTTCAAAGACGAGATTGTACCTGTCATGGTGCCGCAGCGTAAAGGGAATCCGATTGTGTTCGATACGGATGAATTTCCGAAACGTGATACGAGCCTGGAAAAACTGGCGAAATTAAAACCTATCTTCAAAGATGGTTTTGTAACAGCAGGGAATGCTTCTGGCCGAAATGACGGTGCTTCCGCTGTCTTAATCATGAGCGGGGAGAAAGTTAAAGAATTGGGACTGCATCCTATGGCACGTATCATTGCTGGTGCAGCAGCCGGCGTTGACCCGAGATACATGGGGATGGGACCTGTTGCGGCAACCCGCAAATTGTTACAGAGGATTCCTGATATGAAACTGGAGGATTTCGGACTAATTGAGGTTAACGAAGCATTTGCCGCCCAATCTGTTGCCTGTATTAAAGAACTTCATCTCAATCCGGAAATCGTCAATGTGAATGGCGGTGCCATTGCTTTGGGACATCCGCTTGGGTGCTCGGGTTCCAGAATTGTCACGACTCTGATGTATGAAATGCAGAAACGGGACGTACAGTATGGCCTGGCCTCCATTTGCGTTGCCGGTGGCTTAGGAATGGCAATGGCATTCCAAAAGATGTAAGAGGGGACTGCAAAATGACAGAAGCGATTCACTGCAAGAAACTACACACCATTGATGAGGCGATGGCCTTGTTGAAAGATGGTGACCGCATTATGGTAAGCGGTTTTGGCCGTTCCGGTGATCCTAAGCAATTGGTTGCGGCACTGACGCAGACACATATCAAGGATTTGACTATTATTAGTAATGACCTGGGATCTCCTAATGAAGGCCTTGGTGCACTTTTGACCGCTAATAAGATTAAGGGACTGGTGGGAAACTACTATAACTGGAATCCTCAAGTAGCCGAAGCTTACAATGCAGGCAAAATCACAGTCGACCTGATTCCTCAGGGATCTTTTGCTGAGGGGATCCGGGCAGCGGGTTGCGGCATTGCAGGATTCTACACTAGAACCGGTGTGGGCACGGCGTTACAGAAAAATCGCGAAACAAAAGTATTTAACGGCGAAACGTATCTGCTCCAGGAAGCAATTCATGCTGATGTTGCTTTGATTTGTGCTGATAAAGCGGATGAATTGGGGAACCTTGTCTACCATAAAACAGCAAGAAACTTCAATCCGTCTATGGCGATGGCTGCAAAACTGGTAATTGCGGAAGTAGGGGGAATTGTTCCGACCGGGTCGTTGGATCCGGAAAGCATCATAACTCCACATATTTTTGTCGATGTTTTAGTGGTAAGGAAGTGAGTTTGATGTACAAATACGAAGAAGATGAAGCAAAAGACCGCATTGCTGAATTTATTGCAAAAGAGTTTGAGGCTGCAAGTAAAAAACATCCTCTTTATGTAAACCTGGGTGTAGGTATTCCAACAAAAGTTGCTGATCATTTGAAACCAGGTGCTGAAATTTACCTGGAAGCAGAAAATGGCATGCTGGGTGTTGGACCGGCGGCAAAACCTGAAGAGGCAGACCCGCTGCTTATCAATGCCGGCCGGGTAAAAGTGACAGAAACGCCGGGATGCAGTTATATGAGCAGTGTTGATTCTTTCGGAATTATTCGCGGAGGCCATGTTGACGCCACAGTCATCGGCGCTTTCGAAGTGGATGAAAACGGGGACTTAGCCAACTGGATCGTGCCCAACGGGAAACAACTTGGTGTCGGCGGTGCCATGGATCTGGTTTCCGGGGCACGAAAAGTATACATTGCTATGCAGCATTGCAATAAGAAAGGCAAAGCAAAAATTATTGAAAAATGCACTCTTCCATTGACTGGCGTAGGAGTTGTGGATGTCATTGTAACGGAATATGCAGTGTTCAGATTTTTAAAAGGAAAAATGTTCTTAACCGCTATTAGTGATAAAATTTCCTTGGAAGAGTTGAAATCCATAACACCTGCTAATTATACGGTATCGGATAAATTATCGACATTCTGATATGACTCGTGTTTAAAAATCTTATGTTTAAAATGCTAAAGGAAGTGAAATCATGCAAAAGATTACGCGGTTTTTTGTTAAGCTGATTCAACATATTCTGCCCGATGCTTACTTATTGGCTGTCCTTTTGACCTTAATCGTTCTGGTTGCCGGTATGGTCATAAATGGCAAGAGCTTTTTTCAGATGGCGCAATACTGGGGTACCGGGTTCCCGAAACTTTTCAATTTCGCCATGCAGATGTGCTTATTGATGTTGTGCGGCTATGTGCTGGCCTTGACGCCGCTGATGCGCAAAATCATTAACCGTGTGGTTTCTATCCCTAAAACTCCACGGCAGGCGGTTGCCGTCACTGCGTTTTTCGGAATGGTATTCTGCTATTTTAACTGGGGATTCGGGATGGTAGTAGGCGCTATTCTGGCGAAAGCGATGGGTTCCAAACTCAAAGGGATCCATTTTCCACTGCTGGTCGCTGCTTCATATGGCGGTGAACTGGTAAGAGGGCCTTCTTCCTCGATCCCATTGGTATCAGCTACGCCCGGTAACTTCATGACGAAGCTGGGCATGCCTGTTGTGCCTGTTACGGAAACACTGTATTCCCCCTGGAACATTATTTGTACCATTTTGCTGTTAATTGCTCTGGTTACTTACTTTTACTCCATGAAAGTCGATCCCCAGGACATTGTGGAATATCATGCAGCACCGGAGCCTGAACCGGAGCCTTTGAATCGGGCAAAAATGACTTTTGCAGAAAAGTGGGAACACAGTTATATTTTCAGTGTCTTGCTGGCACTGATTCCGATTACTTACTTGGCGGTAAATTTCAGTAAACTTGGGTTTAATCTGAACATGAACCTCGTCATCCTGATTTTCCTGAGCTTAGGCCTGCTGCTTCATAAAGATCCAATGGCATATCTCGGTGCGGTTCAAACTGCGATTGGCGCTACGAAGGGCATTATGATCCAGTTCCCGTTATATGCAGGTATTTCCAGCATGATGGTAGGGTCTGGGCTCGTAACAACTTTGTCTAACTGGTTCGTGGCAATTTCTACTCCCATGACTTTCCCCAGTCTGACGTTCCTGTCTGCGGGCCTTGTTAACATCATGATTCCTTCTGGTGGAGGACAGTGGGCTATTCAGGGACCGATTATGATAAAGGCTGCCCAGGAAATGGGTGCAAATTTACCGCAGACCATTATGGCCTTTGCCTGGGGAGATGGTTGGACCAACCAGATTCAGCCGTTCTGGGCACTTCCTCTTTTGAGTGTTGTAGGTTTGAACGCCCGTGATATCATGGGATACCTGGTTGTTTGGACTATTATTTCGGGAATCATAATTACAGGTACATTCACAGTACTTTCAATGTTATAATCCAATTTGGTCAAGTTTTCTTTTAAATAAATTCTCCTTAAAATTTGTTCCATTTCTCAAAGTTTGCTGTTCTTGTTTTTCCTCCATAAAGTTCACAGTATTGTGAACTTTATGGAGGCCTTTCTTAAACATTGGGTGATACTGAATTTGCAATCAACATTCTATCGTCCTCCTCTTAATTACTGTTTTATGCGGCACCTGCTACGGGAATGACGGGTGCCGCATAGCAGGAATCGTGAAGAGACGATATAAATCATGAATGAACAATAATAGATGTTTATTTGTCCAAAACTATCCATTATAATGGAGTCTATAGGAATCTGTTCCAAAAGGAGGTCGTGAATGATGGGTGATGAACTGGTTCGTAATGAAGTCATAATAAATTTGCTAGGAAGAAGAAGTATTCGGAGTTTCAAGCCTGATCCTATTGATGAAAGACAGCTGAAAACGATATTGGAAGCCGCGCTGTATGCACCAAGTGGACATGGTAGTCAGTCTGTGAGACTGATCGTTATCACTGATCCTGGCGTAAAAAAGAAACTTTCTAAAGCGAATGCCGCCATTTTAGGAACAAAGGGAGACCCATTTTACGGCGCTCCGGTCATTGTTGCTGTTTTAGCAGACAAAAAGGCAGCAGATTATGTTTACGACGGTTCGGTAGCGATTATGAACATGATGAATGCAGCGTTTTCCTTGGGGATTGGAAGCTGCTGGGTTCATCGGGCCAAACAGGAATTTGAAAGCGATGAAGGCAAAGAACTTTTAAAAGAATGGGGATTAGATGATGGGTTTGAAGGGATAGGGCATTGTGTTTTAGGGTACCCGATGGGCATAATCCCTAAAGCAGCCCCCCGCAAACCGGGACGCATCATTTATGTCAAATAAAGAGTGGTTGGGCAACTATGAAAAACGGTGTAACTGCATATGAATTAATGAAACTTAAGCGATTCAACTCAAAGGTGCGGTTGGTAACACCAACGATAGCTTTGGATTTAAAACCGATTACCCATATAACGATTCAGGAGGCGCCGGATCTTTATGAATGGGTTACAGGCGGTGAATTTGTCTTAACTACCTGGTTTGCATTCAGCTTGGAACCTCAACTAGAAGCAAAGGCTGTCGACAAGTTGTTTGAAAAGATATCCGCGATTGGCATTAAAACCCATCGGTTTATTGATAAGATACCGGATGAAGTCATAGATTTGGCGAAAAAGCACAATGTTCCTGTTTTTGAGATAAAGAAAGAAGTAAAATTCAGGGAATTGGTGACGGTCATTAGTTCCCAAATCCAAAACTATCAAACAAACCTTTTGCTGGAAGTTAATGATTATTATCAGGAGTTAATGAATTATAGCTTCGATAAAAATGCTAAAAACCTTGTCATTAATAAACTTTCTGATGAATTAAGGAAAAACTGCTTATGCATGGATTATGAATATGAAATAATCGCGAAAAAGCTGATTGCCAAGGTTGCGCAGAAAAGGCTGTTGAAGTTAAAGGAACAGATTAAAGAATACCTGAAAACCAATGTTGATATATTGAAGGAGTTTGTTATTGACGATTTCCATGTTTTCTGCTGCTACGCCAGAGAAAAGATGATTGGTTTTTTAATAATTGAATCTCCCCAAAATTTGGAAGAAAAAGATATCATCATTATTCGCCAGACATCCATGTTCATGGCGATGCATTTATGGAATGTCTATTATACGCGGCTGGAACAATCGTCACGGATCTGGAGCAATATTATAAGTGGTAAGGTTTCGGAACGATGGGAGATTGAGGACAAGCTGGCGCTGTTGGGAATTCACCTGAATCAGGAGTTCATTATCAGTATTTTTTCTAAAAGTAATAAGTACCAAAACTGGTTTCAATATCTGAATGCCCACTTTCGTAAAAAGATTCTTTTGAATTCTGAAACAGAGGTGGTTATGTTTTGTGGAATGGAGGAATTCAATTATCCGTTTTCAATCCTAAAAAACGAGTTTAAGGAAGTGTTTCCAAATAATTTGGTTGTAACATCTGACGTGTTCTCGAATGTGCAAAATATCAGAATGCACTATTCTACAACACTGCATATCTTTCAGTTGCTGAAATCTTTGAATATGAAAGGGTTATACAGGGTGGATGACTGGTTATCTTCAGCCTTGTTGTTAAGCGCGAAAGACAGTGATGAATACAGGATGGTTGAACAGCTTATATTAAAGCCGATTTTAGAGTACGATAAAAAATATAACACTTGTTTGTTTGCAACCCTGGAAACGGCAATTTCTACCAATAGCCTGGAAATGACTGCTAAAAAATTGTTTGTCCACATTAACACAATCAGATACCGACTCCAAAAGATTCAAAATCTGACATCCAAGAGTTTCTTTAACTTTAGTGATCGCTATTTGCTTTATGCCGCTGTCTTATTGAAAAAAACCTTAAGAGACAATTTGGCTGAGTTGGGAAGTGATGAATCGTAGAAAGGTGACAATTTAAAAATTTCAGTTAATGATACTATTAAAAATGGAGGGAATGTATTTTGAAGATTCATGAGTATCAGGCAAAGGACATCATGAAATGGTACGGCATCGACGTCCCGAACGGACGCGCCGCATTCAGCCCTGAAGAAGCCGCGCGGATTGCCAAAGACCTGGGTTCTCCCGTCGCCGTCGTCAAGGCACAGATCTATGCCGGCGGCCGCGGCAAGGCCGGCGGTGTCAAGATCGCCCGCAACATCGACGAAGTGAAGTATTTCGCTTCCCAGCTGCTGGGCAACAAGCTGGTGACGAAACAGACCGGCCCCGAAGGGAAGGTCGTCAACCGCCTGCTGATTGAGGAGGGCATCAGCATCGCAAAGGAATACTACCTGGGCATGACCATCGACCGCGATTCCGCACAGATCGTCATGATGGGCAGTGCCGACGGCGGGATGGAAATCGAGAACGTGGCCAGGGAACATCCGGACCACATCTTCTACGAATACGTGGATCCGGCCGTGGGCCTGGAACCTTTTCAGACGAGACGCCTGGCATACCGCATGCAGTTCCCGGAAAACGTCATCAACAAGGTCGCCAAAACTATGGAAAACATGTACCAGCTGTTCGTTGAGAAAGACTGCTCCCTGGCGGAAACGAATCCGCTGGTGCTGACGACGGACAACCGCATCGTGGCGGCCGACGCAAAACTGAATTTCGATGACAGCGCCATCTACCGTCATCCGGAAATCTACGCGCTGCGCGATGAGAATGAAGAGGATCCGAAGGAACGCGCTGCCGCGAAGGCCTCCCTGTCCTATGTCAACCTGGGCGGCGACGTGGCCTGCATGGTGAACGGCGCCGGCCTGGCCATGGCGACGGTCGACCTGATCAAGTTCTACGGCGGCGAACCGGCCAACTTCCTGGATGTCGGCGGCGATTCCACAGTGGAAAAGATTGCCGAGGCATTCCGCATCATGCAGTCCGACGGACAGGTGCACAGCATCTTCGTCAACATCTTCGGCGGCATCAACAAGTGCGACGTCATCGCCGGCGGCATCGTCGAAGCGGCGAAGGTCGTCGGCCTGAAGGTCCCCGTCATCGCCCGTCTGGACGGCACGAATGTGGCGGAAGGCCGTAAGATCCTGGCAGAAGCCAAGCTCCCGATGGTCCATTCCATCCCCAGGATGGAAGAAGGGGCGGAACTGGCAGTGAAACTGGCTGCCGAAACGAAACAGAAACTGGCTGCCGGGAAGGAGGCTTAATCATGTCCGTTTATGTCAATAAAGATACGAAGGTCCTGGTCCAGGGCATCACAGGGCACCAGGCCAAATTCCATACGAAGATCGCCCTTGATTACGGCACGAACATCGTGGCCGGCGTCACGCCGGGCCATGGCGGGGAAACCGTCATGGGCATCCCGGTGTTCAACACGGTTTCCGATGCGGTGGAAGCTACGGGCGCCAACGCGTCCATCATCTACGTGCCGGCCCGTTTCGCGGCGGACTCCATCATCGAAGCCGTCGACGCGGGGCTGGATTTCGTCTGCTGCATCACGGAACACATCCCCGTGCTGGATATGATCAAGGTGCGCGCGTACCTGAAGGGCAAGAAGACGGTCTTCCTGGGACCGAACTGCCCGGGCATCCTGACGGTGGACGAATGCCGTCTGGGCCTGCTGCCGACCTATATCCACAAGAAGGGCCATGTAGGCGTCATCAGCCGTTCCGGCACCCTGACGTACGAAGCGACGTACCAGCTGACCATGGCCGGTATCGGCCAGACCACCTGCGTCGGCCTGGGCGGTGACCCTGTCAAGGGCATCGACTTCATCGACGCGCTGGACGCCTTCAACAAGGATGACGATACGTACGCCGTGGTCATGATCGGCGAAATCGGCGGCGACGCGGAAGAAAAGGCTGCCGAATGGATCACGAAGAACATGAAGAAACCGGTCATCGCCTTCATCAGCGGGCGCCAGGCACCTCCGGGCAAACGCATGGGGCATGCGGGCGCCATCATCAGCGGCGGCAAGGGCACGGCGGCAGACAAGATCAAGGCCCTGAATGCGGCCGGCATCGAAGTGGCCGATACGGTGGCCCAGATCGGCGAGACGGCGGTGCGCGTCCTGAAGAAGACCGGCATCTACGAGAAGTGCCACACCTGCTGAAATATCTATTGAAGTGTAACAGTAAGTCAAAAACGCTGATTTGTTTTTGGCTTACTGTTCTTCTGTCTTTAAGACCAATATTTAATGATTAACAACTATTAAAATAATCGTTTAAATCTACGATGTGCAAGGGAGAATATCAAATGGCTGGATTTCCCATTTACCGTCCGAGAAGATTGAGAGCTACTGAAAATCTGAGAAGTATGATTCGGGAAGTTGATTTGAGTGTTAAGGATTTGATTTACCCGCTGTTTGTCGGCCCGGGAGAAAAGGTCAAAGCAGAAATCGGCAGTTTACCGGGAACCTATCAATGGTCTGTCGATAGAATTATGGAACCGGTTGACCAGGTGGTGCAACTGGGGATTACAGCCGTTATCTTATTTGGAATTCCTTCCTACAAAGACGAGGAGGGAAGTAGTGCATGGGATGACGAACAACCGGTACAAATGGCTGCTAAAATGATTAAGAAGAAGTATCCTGAACTTGTCGTCATTACGGATGCCTGTTTCTGTGAATATACAACGCATGGCCATTGCGGAGTGCTGGATGCGGATGGCAACGTTGATAATGACGAGACGTTGGAAAACTTAAAGAAATTGGCGGTCAGCCAGGCACGCTGTGGTGCAGACATCATTGCTCCATCAAATATGATGGACGGATATGTCCAAGTTATGCGGAAGGCCCTGGATGAAGAAGGGTTTGAAAAGACGGCCATTATGGCTTACAGTGCCAAATTTGCTTCCGCTTATTATGGGCCGTTTCGCGATGCCGCCGGGTCGGCTCCTGGCAAAGGGAACCGGAATGGATACCAGATGGATCCATGTAATGGCAACGAGGCTATGCGGGAAATACAGCTGGACATTGAGGAAGGCGCAGATATCATCATTATAAAGCCTGCTATGTCCTACTTGGATATTTGCTGGCGTGCGCATAAAAAATTCAACCGGCCATTGTGCGTTTATAATGTCAGCGGGGAATATGCCATGATTAAAGCGGCATCCCAAAATGGATGGATTGATGAAAAGAAAATTGTTTTGGAGACCATGTGTTGTTTTAAACGCGCAGGTGCCAAAATGATAATTACTTATTTCGCCTTGGAAGTGGCACGGTGGCTGCAAGGAAAATGAATTCAGTTATTAGTTGACGGGAAGTAAGCAATGATGGATAAAAAGGAATGCCTGGATCTGTTGCGTAACTTGTTTAAAACATCACCCTTCGTTCAACTATGTGGCATCAGGATTGACGAAGTTACCTGTGGAAGCGCACGGCTCTCTATGGAGATGGAAAAGAAAAAGTCCAATATAAGCGGATATATGCATGGCGGGGCACTGTCAACATTTATTGATAATGCCGCCGGTACCGCGTGTAGAACAATTGGTGCCGAAGTTGTTACATTAAGTGCCACCGTAAACTATGTCAGAGGGGTTAAAGCAGAGCGGAAAATAAAAGCAGAATCCCGGATAGTGGAAAAAACACATCGCCATGTTTTTGTTGAGGTAGATGTCAGGAATGAACAAAATGAAGTGTTGGCAAAAGGATTATTAGTGATGTATTGTGTTGGAAAGGATGGCAGGGTGCCGGATAAATGGTGATTGTATGAAACATGCAGGTACGGAAGCTAAAGGACGATGGATGAGCGGATTGGTGAAAAATGAAACACAATTTAACCTCTATTTATCTGTTGATGGTTTGCAGTTCGGGCGCTTGGGGATTTCAGTCGACATGCATTAAATGGCTGACGAACGAATGGAATCCCGTAACGATTACGGCTGTCCGTTACTTGGTTGTCGGTATATTGTTACTGGGTCATAGAAAATTTATGACTCACCGGCCTATCGTTCCGAAAAAGAGTCTATGGCTGCCATTGAGCCTTATGGGATTAACAGGGATTGCCCTGAACAATATCATTAAATCAACAGGGATTATGTTTACAAGCGTTACAAATTCCACACTGATATCTGCAACAACCCCGGTAATCACAGCATTTATGGCATTCCTCATAATGAAAAAAGAAATGACACGGGCCTCATTTTTGGGGCTCTTTGTGTCATTTATGGGGGTCCTTTTAATTGTGAGTCATGGGACATGGGCGGTCATACGGAACATCAATTTTAATTATGGAGATGTTTTATGTTTTATATCCCAGTGGATGTGGGCGGCCTATTCGCTCTTAGGTGCCAACGTATTAAAATATATGCCTGCCACTTGGGTAACCGGGTGCTCCGCAATTTTTGGTGCCTTTGCCACCTTGTTTTTCGGCCTTCTTACCAATCAGCTTTCTGTTTGTTTGTTGAGTACAAAAGCCATGTTTTCCCTATTATATATAGTTTTTGGCAGCGGGCTTTTTACTATGATAAGCTGGAATCTGGCTATAAAACGGGTCGGTCCGGGTATTGCTCCCGTTTTTCTTAATATCATGCCCCTTGTGGGTATGATTTCCGGGCATTTTCTTTTTGGGGAACATATTGGGTTGATACAGATTTGTGGGGCGGCAGCGATTTGCACGGGTGTCCTTTTGACTTCCATGTCGAAAAGGGTTTGAAAAACATTCTGTCTGGCTTTACTTCCACGCCGTGGCCAGCCGCGCGACAGCAGGGGCAATGTCCGTTTCGCTGATGCCCGCAAAGGACAACAGGATTTCCGTCCGGAACCTGTTTCCGGAACGGGAAGAGGGGACATCCTGCCCGCCGGGGACGGGCAACACCCGCACGCCGGCCGCTTCCGCGCGCCGCGCCGCCTCCTGCGGATCCCAGGGGCTGTCGACGGAGATGCGCATGTGCAGGCCCGATTCGTAGGCCAGTATCTGCACGCGGCTGCCGAAATGGCGCGCCAGGGCCTGCTGGAGCAGGTCGGCTTTGCGGCGGTAGAGACGGCGCAGCTTCTTTACGTGGCGCCGCAGGTTTCCCTCACGGATGAACGAGGCCAGGGCGAGTTGCTCAATGGTGCTCGACGTCTGGTTGTACAGGCGGCCGATGCGCCGGTAGTTAGGCAGGAGCCCCGGCGGCAGCACCATGTAGCTGATGCGCAGGCTGGGGAAGAGGAGCCGCGAAAAGGACCCCAGATAGACGATGTGCTCTCCGTCTCCCATGCCCTGCAGGGACGAGACGGGCGTCGTAAAGTAGCGGAATTCGCCGTTGTAATCGTCCTCGAGGATATAGCCGTCCCGCGCCAGGGTCCAGCGCAGGAGGCGGCGCCGCAGGTCCGGGGTCAGGGAGCGTCCCTTGTAAGGGTTGGAGGGGCTCACGTACAAGAGCCGCGCCTGCACCGTGTCCAGGGTTTCCGTATCAAACCGGGCGATGTCCCATCCCTGCCGACGGAAAATCTCTTCGCCCTGGGGAAAGCCCGGCCGTTCCCAGGCAATCTGCGGCGCAGTGTGGAACAGACGGTCCTGCAGGAGGGCCGCCAGGATGACGAACAGGCTCTGCACACCGGCGCTGATGACGATCTGGTCCGCCGCGCAGACGACGCCCCGGGCCCGGTGGCTGTAGTCTGCCAGGGCTTCGCGCAGGGCCGGTTCCCCCTGGGGCTCGCCGTATCCTGTCAGGGCGGCCTTTTCCTTGAGCGCCTGACCGATATGGCGGCGCCAGATAATGGACGGGAACGCCGTCCCGTCGACGTAGTTGTTGGCAAAATCATAGCGCGCGGCCGGCCGCGTGCTGCCGGACGGCAGTTCCCGCGGCAGCTGTTTCGGCACCTGCAGGTCCGCCACGAAATACCCGCTCTGGGGTTTGCTGACCAAGTATCCTTCGGCCGTCAGCCTGCTGTAACAGGTTTCCGTCGTCGTGCGGCTCAGGTGCAGCGCCGCGGACAGGTCGCGCACGGAAGGAAGGCGCATGCCCGGCGTCACCAGGCCGAGGCGGATCTGCTCCTTGATGAAGTCCGCGATCTGCAGGTAGAGCGGTTTTTTCCCGGTCCGGTCCGGCTTGAAGTTGGTCAGCAGCATGGCATCCTTCCTTTCAACAGTCAGCGGAGGAAGACCGGTTTCCCGCCCTCGAAGTGCTCGATACGGGTCAGGGCGGTTACATCGTACCCTTCCTGACGGATCTTTTCCCGGCCCGGGCGGAAGGTCTTTTCAATGGCGACGCCGATGCCGGCCACGGTGGCGCCGGCCTGGCGGCACATCTTGATGAGGCCGAGGATCGCTTCGCCGTTGGACAGGATGTCGTCCAGGATGAGGACGCGCTCGCCCCGGGGCAGCAGGTGCTTGAGCAGGTACATGTGGTAGTTGACGGCCTGGCTGCATGAATAAGCGGAAATCTGCAGGCTGCTGCCTTCCATGATGGGAATAGCCTGCTTGCGGGCGAAGACGAACGGCACGTGCAGGTACGACGCCGTCGTCATGGCAATGGGGATGCCTGCCGCCTCCACCGTGAGGATGCGGTCGATATTCCGGTTGCCGAAGCGGCTTTCGAACTCCTTGCCGATTTCGACGAGAAGGCCTGTATCGACCTGCTGGCTGAAAATACGGTCTACGTTCAGGACTTCGTTGTTGATGACGCAGCCGTCTTCCAGGATCCGTTTTTCAAGTAAGCGCATGGTGGAAAAATCCTCGTAATAAAATCCTTTTTAGGAATGGTTCCCGTATCTAGAATAAAGAAAACGCCTCCAGTCCGACCTGGAGGCGTCATTGACTCTGGAGCGGATGATGGGAATCGAACCCACGTGACTTGCTTGGGAAGCAAGGGCTTTACCATTAAGCTACACCCGCGAATCACGGGAAAATCATATCATATTTCGCGCCAATTTGCAAGCATGGGACCTGTGACATCTTTTTGAACCGGAAAAACCTGTCAAAATACGCCGAGGTACTGGAAGAGGACGACCCAGAAGAAGAGGGTCACGCAGGACAGACCCGAGGAGATGACGACGGCATTGCCCGCCAGTTCGGCATTGCTGCCGAGCTGCTGCGCCATGGCGAAAGAAGCGACGGCGCAGGGCGTGGCGAAGATGCTGAGGAGAGTGACGAATTCAATGCCCCGGAAGCCCAGGAACATGGCCGTGCCCAGAACGAGAGCGGGGACGACCAGCAGGCGCCCGGCCACGGTGAGAACCAGGTCGCGTACGTCGTGGCCTAGGGTGCCGACCTTAAAGGACGCGCCGAGGATGAGCAGGGCCACGGGCGATGTGCAGGCCGACAGTTGGGCGATGGGTTTTTCGAGAAAGTCGGGAATGCGGATGCCCGTAAACAGGAAAAAGAAGCCGCAGATGGCGCCGACGATCATGGGGTTCCGGAGGACGTTTCCCAACGTCTTGCGCAGGGAAAAGCGGCCTTCGCCGCGGAACGTTTCGAGGATAAAGACGCCCATGATGTTGAAAATAGGGACGACGATGGCAATCATCATGGTCGGCACGGCGAGGGCGTCATGGCCGAAAATGTTCTCCACCATAGGAATCCCCAAGAGGACGAAGTTGCTGCGGTAGAGAGCCTGGATCATGGCCCCGCGGGTCTTGTTGTCCTGGGTAATCCGCAGGACGAAGAAGGTCGCCCCGGCGATAACGGCGAAGACGGCGGCGACGGAAAAGACAATCAGTTTCGGCCGCAGGGCCTGGTCCAACGATGTAATGTACAGGTTGTGGAACATCATGCAGAAGAAAAAGACTTCGAAAACCATGCTGTTCACGCGGCGGATTTCGTGGTCGTCCAGCAGTTTGCGCCAGCGGATGTACGTGCCCGTCAGGATCAAAAGAAACAGGGGGACGATGGCCTTGACGGCGACGAGAAAGTATTGCTCCATGATTTCACTCCGAATGTCTGGGATAAGGAACACAACATTAATTGTATTGTACGAGGTTTTTCGGGGAATGTCTACGGCCCGTTTCCTGTCACAAGGAAATTTCCACGCCAACAGAAGCGCCGGCGGGCAAATCTTCCGGTTTCTGGTCGCTGAAGAGGACCAGCTCCCTGTCCGTATTTTCACGGATGATGCCGATAAAAGGCTTCTGCAGTCCCGGCGCCGTGAGGGTGACGGTCCGTCCCGGTTCGAGGCGCCCGTCCCGCACGCTTTGGGGAATGCGGATGTAGCACTCCGTCGTGGCCGTCAAGGTCAGGACAGGCTGGCCCTGGCGGACGGAAGCGCCGTTGGCGGCCTGGAGCCCGCCGACCAGGCCCGTGAAGGGGGCTTTTACTTCGTTGGCTGTCTGTTCCGCTTCCCGTTCGTACGCGTCCTTCAGGGCCTTGACTTTGGCCTGGAGGGCCGCCGAATCGGAGGGTTTGGCGGTTTGCGCCTGGCGGAGTTCCGCCTGGGCGGCAGCGAGTCGGTCACGGGCCGACGCCAGGGTCTGGGCGGACTGGTCCACCTGCCGCTTCGATACGCCGCCGATGGCGTACAGGTTCGTCATCTTCTGGTACGTCGCGGACGCGCGCTGGACGTCGGCCAGGGCCCCCTGGACGGCAGCTGCGGCCGAGGCGCGGTCCACGGTGGGACCGCCGGCCTGGAGGCGGCGCAGTTCCGCTTGTGCCTGTGCCAGTTCACGGGCGGCCTTTCCCGGCACGTTTGTGCCGGTCCCGTCGGCGACGCCGAAGAGGGGTTCTCCCTTGCGGATGCGATCCCCTTTTTCTACGATCAGGCCTTGGACCTTGCCGTCTGCCGGCGCCGGAAGGGCTGTCGTGACGGCTTCGATCCTGCCCTGCAGGTGCAGGACCTGCCGTCCCGGCCGGGCGCAGCCCGCCAGGGCCACCAGGGCGGCGCACAGGAGGAGAAAAAAAGGCAGCACGGAAGTACGTTTGTGTTTGGACCGGGGAGTTTTTTTAGAATACATTTTACACAATCCTTTCTCTGTAGACTTTATCTTAGCACAGCAACAGTGGAATTTTTGTGAAATCTGGGGACGATTTCATAAAAAATGGTTGCAGATGTTACAATTCCGGCGAAAATGTATTATAATGTTACTGCAAAACTGTTTTATATGTTGCTGTACCGCTTTGAGACATGGTAAAAGTGTAAAGTTAACACTGCGGGGACGCTTGCGCCCCGCGGCCTGGACAGCGTTGCCGGACTGGGGCCCCTGCCCCGGACGTCGTCCCTTTTCAGTTTTTTCAGTTTTCGGATGGAGGAAAGAATTTATGTTTTTTGATGATTACGATACCCCTGTGTTCCGGCCGCCCAGCGAAGCCAACAGTTTTATCCTGCGGGTGACGCGCGGATGTGCCCACAACAAGTGTACCTATTGCAATATGTATCGCGGGGTCCCGTTCCAGGTCCTGACGAACGAGGAAATCGCCCGTCAGATCGGCATGGCGTACACGTACAACCGCGAAGGCGTGCGCCGGGTCTTTTTGGCGGACGGCGATGCCCTGTGCCTGCCGACGTCGCGTCTGTTGGGCATCCTGGAAGCGCTGCGCAAGGCCTTCCCGAACCTGCAGCGCGTTTCGTCCTATGCGGCGCCGAAGGATATCCTGCGCAAGTCGCCGGAAGAAATGAAGCAGCTCTTCGACGCGGGCTTGAAATTGCTCTACTACGGCATGGAAAGCGGGGACTCGGAAACCCTGCTGGCCATCCGGAAGGGCGTGGACGGCCCCCAGTCCATTGAGGCGGGCAAGCGAGTCATCACGGCGGGCATGAAGCTGTCCATTATGGTCATCCTCGGCATTGCCGGCAAGGAAGGTTCGGAACGCCACGCCCTGGCGACGGCCAAAGCCATCAGCGAAATCCAGCCGACCATGCTGAGCGCCCTGTGCCTCATGCTGTACCGCGGCAGCGAGCTGAAGGACCAGTTCGAACGCGGCGAGTTCCATCCCCTGTCCCCGGGCGGCCTGATGCACGAACTGCAGCTCATGCTGGAGAATATCCACCTGCCCGAAGGATGCCATACGTTGTTCCGCAGCAACCATGTTTCCAACTATGTCAATTTCGCCGGCACCCTGCCGAAGGACCAGGAGCGTCTGATCCGGGAAGTCGCCATGGCGGCAGGCGAACTGGACAAGCTGAAATCGTGGGATGTCTATAATTACGGCTGAAATGACGGCGGAAATGGCGGCGGAGCAAGGCGGAATCCCGCCTTGCCCGGTTCCGCGGCCGCCTCTTTGAACGGAAAGGGGAGAACCGCCCGGGCCGCGGCCCGGCGGGAATCCTGTCACAGGCCGGCCGGAAAGGCCGGCAAACGGAGAGTATGAGTATGTGGAAGAAAACGCTGCTGCCCCTGGCTCTGGCGGTCGCCGTGGCGGGTTGGGGCCTGGCCCCGGCGGAAGGCGAGGCCGCGCCCGTAGTGGGAAACCGGCCGCACCGGGCCGACGGGATCTTGATCACCGCCCCTCCGGCCGTACCGAGGCCGGCGCCGCCGAAACCATCCATCGTCCAGCCCACGGTGCCGAAGCCGGCGCCGCCGCCGTCCATCGTCCAGCCTACGGTACCGAAGCCGGCGCTGAAAGAGGTCTACGAGCAGGGCGACCACGCCTGGCTGGTCCTCATGGCCCAAACCTGTCTGGAAGACCTGGGCTTTCGCCCGGGGACGCGGAATGGGGATTTTACCCGGGATACCCGCAAGGCCCTGAAAAAATTCCAGAAAAAGGAACGGGCCGAGGGGCTTCGCCAGGATGGCAGGCTGGACATGGAGACATACCAGCTGCTGAAGCGCCGCGCCGCGGAACGGAAATACGGTTCGGAGCTTGTCTCTGCCGACAGCAAGTCAATCCTGGCGACGGCGGCCCGCTATCAAGGCACGCGCTATGTCTTCGGCGGCACGACGCCGAAGGGATTCGACTGCTCCGGGTACGTGCAGTACGTCTTTGCCCAGCAGGGCATCCGGCTGACGCGGACGGCGGACACGCAGGCCCGGGAGGGCACGTTTGTCCCCCGTTCCAAGCTGCAGCCCGGCGACCTGGTTTTCTTTACGACCTACGCGCCCGGCGCATCCCATAACGGCATCTACGCCGGCAACGGGAAATTCTGGAACGCCACCAGCCACGGCGTCATGCTGAGCGACCTGAACGACCCGTACTGGAATTCCCGGTATTATACGGGCCGGCACGTCCTGACCGGCGGAAAGCGCCCGTAAGACGGCGCCTGCGGGACGCGGGAACGGCCCAGCCAACGGCATCCAACCCAACGAATCCACACAAAAAACAGAGTAAAAGAGGGATATGTCATATGATTCGCGAGAAGCGGAATAAGGAAAAACTGGCCGCGTACTACAACAAATTCATGGAAGACGGCATCGTCGATCCGAACGTGCATCCTTGGGTAGCCGAGTCCTGGCAGCGTTGCCGCGCCATGCGCCTGCCCCACGAAACCATGCCGAAGATCCACAAGCTGACCCGTGAACAGATCGAACAGCACCAGCGGACGCACGAGTTCATCGTGCGCTACGTGGACGGCTTGTACGAACAGAGCAAGCAGAACTTCAACGTCCACAATCTGTCCATGCTGCTGATCGACGACCAGGGCTATGTCATCAAGAACTATGCCATGCCCTTTTTCCAGCGTGTCATCGAGGATATCGTCGGCATGCGCGTCCTGGAGGAAGATGTGGGCACGAGCAGCATCTCCATCGCCCGGGAACACAATGTGCCCTTCCTCATGTTCGGGCCGGAAATGTGGATCCGCGAAAGCCATAACGGCGATGCCTGCAGCGCCCCGATTTGCGTCAATGGGAAGCTGCGCTACATCCTGTCGTTTTGTTCCGTCGACCAGGACGACCTGCCGTATGACCTGCTCCTGTCCCTGCTCCTGACGATGAAGTATTCCATTGAGAAACATTTGGAAACCCTGGAATATTGGAACATCTACAAGATGATGACGGAGGAACTGCCGGTCAGTGTCTACTGGCTGGACCGGAAGGAAGAGCTCAAATACGCCAACAGCCGCGGGTTGAAGCGGTTGGAAGGAAAGGAGAGGCTGGCCGACGAGTTCCTGAATTACGAACATATCCCCATCCGCCGCGCCTTGAGCGGCGTGCCGACGCACCGGCGGGAAATCACGTGGATCACACAGGACCGGACGTATGAGGATATTACGACGGTGCTGCCGGTCAAGGTGGCCGACGAGGTGGAGAGCGCCCTGGTGCTCAGCATGTCCATCGAGGACCTGAAGACGACCATTGCCCATGCCACGGGCTACAGCTCGCGCTACAGCCTGTACAGCATGGTCGGCGAGACGACGGAATTCCTGGCGCTGCAGCACAAGGCGTCCCGCGTGGCCCGCAGCGACCATAATATCCTGCTCCAGGGGGAACCGGGCACGGGCAAACAGCGCCTGGCCCACGGAATCCATCAGGCTTCACCCCGGGCGGCGGCTCCCTTGATCGTGGTCAAAGGGTCCAACGCCCCCGTGTCGGAACTGCAGGAGGAATTCTTCGGCAGCCTGGACGGGGACAACCAGCCGACGGCAGGCAAACTGGAGCTGGCCATGGGCGGCACTCTCTTCCTGGACGAAGTGGAAAAGCTGCCTGTCGAGTTCGGCGACAAGCTGGCCGATGTCCTGCAGAACGGCCTGCCCGTGCCGGGCAGCCGGACGGAACGCAAAAAACTCAACATCCGCATTATCGCGGCGTGCGACTCCAATTTGAAACGCCTGGCCGACAAGGGGCTCTTCAGCCGCCGTCTCTACGAATATGTCATTGATACGGTCATGCGCATCCCGCCCCTGCGGGAACGGGTCAAGGACATCGAAGTGTTGGCCAACCACATCCTGGCGGAAATGTCGGCGCAGCACAATATGCCGCCCAAACGGCTGACGCCGCAGGCTCTGCACCTGCTGACGGAGTGCAGCTGGCCTGGCAATATCAAGCAGCTCCAGGGCGTCATCGAACAGGCCTTTTTCCATACGGCGGGCAGCACCATCGAAGCGGAAAACATCAAGCTGCCGGGGAACAAGACCCTGGAGAAATCCTGGAAGTATGATAAGGACGCCTTTATCGCGGCGTGGAAGGCCGCCGGCGGCAATATTTCCAAGCTGGCGGGCATGCTCGACGTGAGCCGTGTCACGCTGTACCGGTACCTGAAAAAATACGAGCTTGGGCCGTCGAAACCGGCCCGGTCCCGGAAACGGGACAGCAAGTAAGGGATCGAAAGGATGGTTCTTGATGCGCCTGCGTAAAAAACCCTGGATCGACGACGCCTTGCCGGAGGTGCGCGACCAATACATCTATCTGGACCGCCTGGACCGGTTCAAGGGCCACTGGCGGGACCAGTTCCAGGGCAGGGAGCTGTGCCTGGAAATCGGGTCCGGCAAAGGAGCCTTTATTACGGGTATGGCCGTCCTGCACCCGGAAAAGGCCTTTATCGGCGTGGAAACGCAGATCGGCGTAGCCTATTATCCCGCGCGCAAGGCGAAGGACGAGGGCTTGACGAACCTGCGCATGCTTTGCGGCGACGCGGCGTGCCTTGAGGACTGGTTCGAGCCGGGCGAGGTCCGCACGCTGTACCTCAATTTCAGCGATCCCTGGCCCAAGGCGCGCCATGCCAAACGGCGCCTGACGCACGTCAATTTCCTCGCCTTGTATTTCCGGCTCCTCGGCCCCGGCGGTACGTTGTATTTCAAGACGGACAACCGCGGCCTCTTCGATTTTTCCGTGGAACAGTTCCGCCTGTTCGGCATGAACATCCGCGAACTGTCCTACGACCTCCACCACAGCGGCTATGTGAACGAGGTCCAGACGGAGTATGAACGCAAATTCAGCGGGCGGGGCACGCCGATCAACTACTGTGCCGCCGTCTTCACGGCTGCGTCGGGACAGGGGGTAGAGACCCGTCCGCCCCGCGATTCCCGGCCCCCGGCGCCGGCGGAGGAAGGACGGCAATGAGAGAGAAATTCCTGTTTTGGTCCAATGCGCGGCAGGCGGTCCTGTCGCTGGTCCTGTTCCTGGTTGCCATTGGTATCGTCAATGATTTCAGCGCCAGTTTCGTCCGGGCCGAGGTCTTGACAGGCAGCCAGTATTATTTCTTCAAACGGTATCTGCTGTTTACCTGTATCGGGTTCGTCGTTTTGTGGTTCGTGGGGTATCGATTCGATTACCATCGTCTCCTGTCCCCGCGGTTCCTGAAAATCGCCGGCGCCCTGACGCTGCTGTCCCTGGTGGCGGTCCGCGTGGCGGGCCATGTGGTCAACGGGTCCCGGCGCTGGATCAGCATCGCCGGGATTTCCCTCCAGCCGTCGGAAGTGGCGAAAGTGGCCATTATCCTCATTGCCACGGGCTTTTTGGGCGAGTGCCTGCGGCGCCGGCAGTCCGTGTCCCTGGTCCGGTGGCCCCAAGCGGCCCCCCTGGTGTTTACGGCCGTCGCGTCGGCATTCGTCCTGAAGCAGCCCGACATGGGGACGGCGGCTATTATGCTGGGACTGGGCATCTACATGTATATCCTGGCAGGCATCCCGAAACAGCAGATCGCGGCCATCGTCGGCCTGGGCCTGGCCGGCGCGGCGGCGATTGCCGTGCTGGAACCGTACCGCTTGAACCGCATCAAGATTTGGAAGAATCCCTGGCTGGATCCCCTCGGCGCGGGCTACCAGATGGTGCAGTCCGAGATGACCATCGGCTCCGGCGGCCTGCTCGGCGTGCCCTGGGGACAGGGCAGCAGTAAGTTTTTCTACCTGCCCGAAGCCCACACGGACTTCGCCTTCGCCGTCTTTTGCCAGGAATGGGGCTTTGTGGGCGCCTTCCTGCTGCTTTTGATTTTCGCGCTCCTGGCCCTTGCTCTGTACCGCATCGCCATCGCCACGCAGGACGCGAAAGGCTTTCTCCTGGTCGGCGGCTGCTCGTGCCTGTTGATTGGCCAGTCCGTGGCGAATATCGCCATGGTCACGGGCCTGCTGCCGGTCATCGGCGTGCCGCTCCTGTTCATCAGCTACGGCGGGACGTCCCTGCTGGTCAATTTCCTGTGCCTAGGCCTGATTTTGTCCGTCTACCGCAGGGAGGCGGAGCGGGAAATCCGCGAATTGCGGGCACAGGCGGGCCTGCCTCCCGAAGAGATTGACGGCCTGCGTGTCGTGACAAGGAGGCCCCGCCCATGAAGAAGAAGCCTTTCCGTTTACGGGACGCCCGCAAACGCTACCATGTGTATTTCCTGCTGGTCCTGTGCGCATTTGTCGTGTTGACGGGCAGGCTGTTCTGGATGCAGATTGTCGATGGCGGGGAGATGTCCCGGCGCTCGGCGGCGCAAACGACGGACAAGATCCGGCGCAACACGCCCCGTGGCCGCATCGTGGACCGCAACGGCGAAGAACTGGCCGTGAGCATCATGGTCCACTCCCTTTACGTCAACCAGAAGGAAATGAATGACAATCCCGACCCGTCCCGTCCGGTCCCGGCGCGCGACACGGCGCGTGTCGCGGCGGACAAGCTGGCCCCGGCGCTTCACATGGATCCGCAGGAGCTCTACAAGGATTTCACCCTGCAGGGGCAGTTCCTGTGGATTAAGCGCATGCTGGAGCCGCAGGAATACGAGAGCGTCCGGAAGATTATCCAGGACGAAAAACTGCCGGGCCTGCATTTCCTGACGGAAAGCAAACGGTATTATACGAAAAAATCCATGGCGGCCCAGGTTCTGGGCTTCGTCGGCACCGACGACAGCGGTCTGTACGGCCTGGAACTGGCGCTGGACAGCGTCCTGAAGGGCGCTGAGACGCGGCATACGAAACGGATCGACGCGTTGGGCCGAGCCCTGGTCAGCAACGACACGGACCTGGATGACGCCAAGGAAACGCCCATGGTGGCCACGGTCTACCTGACCCTGGACAGCAAGATGCAGTTTGTCATCGAAGACGCCCTGGACGACGCCATGAAGCGCACGAAGGCGCAGGGGGCGGCCATCGTTATCATGGATCCCCATACGGGGGCCATCCTGGCTATGGGCAGCCGGCCCACCTTCGACCCGAACAAATTCGGTTCCTATCCGGCCGATGCATGGGTCAACCGGGCGGTTTCCATGAACTACGAACCGGGCTCCGTCTTCAAGCCCATCGTCGGGACCATGGGCCTTTCCGAAGGCATCATTACGCCGACGACTCCCGTGAACGACAGCGGCCGCATCCGCATCGCCGACCGTGTCATCCAGAACTGGGACGGTAGCGGCATGGGAACCGTGCCGTTCGAGGACGTCATCAAGTTTTCCATCAACACGGGGATGGTCCAGCTGGGGATGAAACTGGGCGCCCGGCGCGAAATCGAATGGGCCAAAAAATACGGCTTCGGCCAGGCTACGGGCATTGAGCTGCCCGGCGAGGCGGAAGGCATCCTGTACGATCCGAAGAATATGTACGATCCGGACATCGCCACCTTTGCCATCGGGCAGGGCATTGCCGTGACGCCGCTCCAGGAGCTGCGCGCTATTTGCGCCATTGCCAACGGCGGCGAGCTGCTGAAGCCCTATATCATCGACCGGATCGTCGCCCCGAACGGCGAAGTCATCCGCAAAGGCGGCAAGCAGGTCGTGCGCCGTGTCATTACGCCCGAAGTGGCCGCCCAGATGCGCGCCATGATGGAAAAGGTGGTCAGCGAGGGCGGCGGCAAGACGGCCCGCATCAAAGGCTACCGGATTGCCGGCAAGACCGGCACGGCCCAGAAGATTTCCCAGTACGGCGGATACGCCGCCGGCGAATACATCGCGTCCTTCGTCGGGTTCGTGCCCGCGGACAAGCCGCAGTACGCCATGCTCGTCGTCCTGGACAATCCCCGGGGCGCCTTTTACGGGTCCCAGGTGTCGGCGCCTATTTTCCGCGATACGTTGCAGCAAATCTTGGTGGCCAAGGGCATCCAGCCTTCGGACAGTTCGGTCCTGCCCTCCTTTGAGGGCAAGGAGACGGGCGAACGCGTGGTGCCGTCCCTGACGCCGCGCGGCAGCAACTGGATCCTGCCGGAGTTCACGGGCCTGGACAGCCGCACCATTGCCAAGATCCTGCAGGCGGGGCGTCTGATCCTGGCTCCCTACGGCAGCGGTTCGGCGTACCGGCAGGCCCCGGCGGCGGGATCCGAGGTCCCGCCGGGCGCGAAGGTCGAGGTCTGGTTCCGCTAGGCCCCGTCGGCCCGCGCCGGAGGGCGGGCGGTCTCGTTTTTTCACCCCCTTGTTGTCGAAGAGCAAGTCCCGGGCAGACGGCCGGCGGGGGCCGGTCGTGCCCGTTGTCACGTGTAAAGGATGGAGGTCAACATGCTTACGGATATTGAAATCGCGCAGCAGTGCCAAATGCTTCCCATTACGGAAATCGCCGCCCAGCTGGGAATCGGCGAGGAGGACCTGGAACTGTACGGCCGCTACAAGGCCAAATTGTCGTATGGTCTCCTGGACCGCGTCGCCCAGAGGAAACCGGGCAAGCTCGTCCTGGTGACGGCCATTACGCCGACGCCGGCCGGCGAAGGCAAGTCCACGACGACCGTCGGCCTGGCCCAGGGCCTGGCCAAAATCGGCAAAAAGGCCATCGTGGCCCTGCGCGAACCTTCCCTGGGGCCCTGCTTTGGCGTGAAGGGCGGCGCTGCCGGCGGCGGCTACGCCCAGGTCGTCCCGATGGAAGACATCAACCTGCATTTCACCGGGGATTTTCATGCCATCACCTCGGCCCACATGCTCCTGTCGGCCATGGTGGATAATTCCCTTCATCAGGGCAATCCCCTGGGCATCGATCCGCGCCGCGTCGTCTGGAAGCGCGTCGTCGACATGAACGACCGGGAACTGCGCCACATCGTGGCGGGCCTTGGCGGCAAGGCGTCCGGCGTGCCCCGGGAAGACGGCTTCGACATTACCGTCGCCTCGGAAGTGATGGCCATTCTGTGCCTGAGCACGAGCCTCCACGACCTCAAGGAACGGCTGAAACGCATCGTCGTCGCCTACACGTACGACGGCAAGCCCGTCACGGCGGCCGATGTCCACGCGGCCGGCGCCATGGCGGCGCTCCTGAAGGACGCCATCAAACCGAACCTGGTCCAGACCCTGGAACACGTGCCGGCCTTGGTCCACGGCGGCCCCTTTGCCAACATCGCCCACGGCTGCAACAGCGTCATGGCGACGCAGACGGCTCTGCGCCTGGCGGACTACACCATTACGGAAGCCGGGTTCGGCGCCGATTTGGGCGCGGAAAAATTCTTTGACATCAAGAGCCGCTTCGCGGGCCTCCATCCCGACGCCTGCGTCGTCGTCGCCACGGTCCGCGCCCTCAAGATGCACGGCGGCGTGCCGAAGGACCAGCTGAAGGAACCCAATGTGGACGCCGTCCGCGCCGGCCTGGAAAACCTGGGCAGGCACATCGGGAACGTCCTCAAGTTTGGCGTGCCCGTCGTCGTGGCCATCAACATCTTCGCCCAGGATACGCGGGAAGAATTGCAGGCCGTCTACGACTATTGCCAGGGCATGGGCGTCGAAGTAGCCCTGAGCGATGTGTTCGCCAAAGGCGGCGAAGGCGGCGTGGAACTGGCGAAGGAAGTGGTCAAGCTGGCGGAAAGCGGCACGGCCCACTTTGCCCCGCTCTATCCGCTCGACCTGCCCCTGCGGCAGAAAATCGAAACCATCGCCAAGGAGATCTACGGCGCCGGCAGGGTGCAGTTTGAGACCAAGGCGGCGCAGAAACTGGCCCAGTATGAGGCCGAAGGCTACGGCCAGATGCCGGTCTGCATGGCCAAAACACAGAATTCCCTGTCGGATAACCCGAACCTGAAGGGGGCCCCGACGGACTTCACGCTCCACGTGACGGACGCCAAAGTCAGCGCCGGCGCTGGTTTTGTGGTCATCTACACCGGCAGCATCCTGACCATGCCGGGCCTGCCCAAACATCCGGCGGCCGAAGGTATCGACGTCACGGATGACGGAAAAATCACGGGCCTTTTCTAAGCCCGCCCTTAGGAGGAACCTTATGGAATGTATCCGCATGGCGGGCAAACCCGTCGCTGAAGCGTACCGCGCGGACATCACGGCGCGGGTCGCCGCCGCCAAAGCCCAGGGAAAGACGGTCACCCTGGCCATTGTCACTGTCGGCGAAGACCCGGCGTCCTTCGTCTACCGGGGCCGCCTGCTGAAAACGGCCGAAAGCGTCGGCGCGTCCAGCGTCTGCGTGGAACTGCCCGAAACGGCGGTGACGGCAGATGTCCTGGCCGCCCTGGACAAATTGAACCGCGATCCGGCCATTACGGGGATCCTGCCCATGATGCCGATGCCGGCGCACATCGACAGCCGGGCCGTGGGCGCCGCCCTGGCGCCGGCCAAGGATATGGACTGCCTCCATCCGGCCAACATGGGGGCCCTCTTCCTGGGCGAAGGCCGCTGGGCCGCCTGCACGCCCCGGGCCTGCCTGGCGACGCTGAAGCACTACGGCATTGCCCTGGCGGGAAAACGGGCCGTCGTCCTGGGCCGCAGCAACGTGGTGGGGAAACCGGTGGCGCTTCTGCTCCTGCAGGAAAACTGCACGGTCACCTTGTGCCATTCCCATACGCGGGACCTGCCGGCCCTGCTGCGGGAAGCCGATGTGGTCGTCGCCGCCATCGGCAGGGCGGACTTCGTCCAGCCGGACATGGTGAAAGACGGGGTGGTCCTCGTCGACGTGGGCATCAACGTCACGGACCGGGGCCTGCGCGGGGATATCGACCCCGCGGCGGCGGCAAAAGCCTCGGCCTATACGCCGGTTCCCGGGGGCATCGGCGCCGTCAGCAACATGATGATGATGGACGCCTTGACCCGGAACCTGTAAGGAGGCGGTCCCATGCGCAAGTTCACGTGGCTCCTGGCCTTTGTCCTCTTCACGGCTTTCATTTTCTACAATTCCAGCGTCCCCGGCACGCAATCCCATCAGGCCAGCTGGCTCCTGACGGGATTCGTGGAACGGCTTGGAGGCGTCTTTCCCGACCTTCCCCCGGCGGCGGTCCTGGAACGGGCGCTGCGGAAACTGGCCCATTTCTTTGAGTACTTTTGCCAGGGACTCCTGGCGTGCCGCCTCGGTTTCGTCTATGGCGCCGCCCGTTCGTCGTCCCCTGGCTATATTTTGCTGGCGGGGCTGCTCACGGCGGTCTGCGACGAATATCTGCAGGGACTGGTGCCCGGACGCAACGGCGCCATTGCGGATATCCTGCTCGATTTTACGGGAACCCTGACCGCCTGGGGGACCTGGCAGGTCATTCATTGGAAACGGTGAAACAGGAGGTGTTTTTGATGAGGCAAATACAGCAGCAATCCATGACGGGGCCGGCGCGACGCCGGTTCCGGATCCGCTGGGCGGGCCGCCTGGCGGCCCTGCTCCTGGCGGGGGCCTGTCTGGCCGGGATCCTCGTTCCCGCGCCGGCCGCCCTGGCGGCCGCTGCGGGAGTGCCCGGAGTTACGACGGTCCAGGAAGCGCACAAGGCGCGGCAGCAGGCAAAGGCAGAGGCCTTGTCGGCGTATTTCGTGACGGCCGGCAAAAAGCTGGACGCCGCCGTGGCGCGCCTGTCCGCCGTGGACAGTGCCAAGACAGGCCTCACGGCCGGCGGCACCTACGACTACCGCATGGACAAAGCCTTGACGGGCGGTTATTTCCGGCACGTGCGGGCCTATGCGAAGGGGACGGATACCCTGGTCGGCGATTATTTGATTGCCAAGGATGACTCCTGCGTCTATCGCTGCTACCCCGGCGCCCCCTCCCGGACGGAGCTCCTGGACGGGACGACGGAACGCCTCGCCGGCGCCACGGAGATTTACAGCGTCTATGCCAAGGTACCTGTGGACGGCGTCGGCAAGATTTTCGTCCGCGTGCCCGGCAACGTGCCGTACAAGCTGACCTTGACCAGCCTGGACGAGAACCTTGCCCGGACCGACTCCGCCCAGGGCCGTGTCCTCGGCGTTGCCCGGGGCAAGGTCGTGATCCTGGCGGAAGCGGAAATCGGCGGATACGTCAAGACGGAAAAACTGACGTTCCGCGTCATCGACGAGAAAGACGCGGCCCGGGAAGAAGGATCTTCCGGCGGCCTTCCCATCAACATCGGGATTGGCTGGGGCTGGGGATGGGGCTGGCATGACCACGGCGGCGGCATCCTGATCGGCGTCTGACGGACCGCCGCGGAGCGGCAATCCAGGCATCACAAAAAGGCCTCCGGCCCGTGGGACGGTCTGCGTTTGGCAGACCGTCCGCGCGGGGCGGAGGCCTTTGCGCCGCTTTCGGGTCAGGCTTGCGGAGAAAGCGCGCCGGCCTGCGGTTCCTGTTCGAAACGGTATCCCACCCCCCAGATGGTCTTGATGCGCCAGAGCGGATGCGGATAGTCTTCCAATT
>ULTE01001286.1_pt1 | contig 68637 bp, 56 predicted proteins | sample 1957401 | NCBI WGS metagenome assembly ULTE01 (sample SAMEA4835728, study PRJEB28245) | human gut metagenome | biome: gut microbiome; material: fecal sample | place: Denmark | collected 2008 | reverse complement strand
TCCGCCGTCAGCACGGCCATGTTGGCCGGGTTGCTGATATAGGCCACTTTTTCCTGAATTTCACTGCGGGATTCCGTGCCGGAGAGCAGGCGGCGCCAAGCGAGGCGCACGGGGCCGGCCTGGTCATTGCAGGGGTCCACAATGAGCTGGTTCACGACGGAATCCATATTCCCCTGGAACGCGGAAATCAGGCCGTCCAGACCCGCCACTTCCAGAGCGGCTTCATTGACGAAGTCTTCCGGGTAACCCAGAGCGCGGAGGCCTTCCAGGGCCAGGCGGTTGAACATCTTCAGGGAGCCTCCGCCCGCCAGCTGCTTCCATTTCACCAGCGTGTAGTCCGGTTCAATGGAAGTGGTGCCTTCGTCATAGCAGCCCAGCGGGGCGGAAATGGTGCCCGTGGGGGCCATTACGGAAACAAACGCGTTGCGGTGCGCCGTGGCCTTGATCACCTTCGCCCACATGTCGGAAGCGGCTTCCGCCAGTTTGGCCGCGGGAGCGATGCGCTCCCTGTTCATCATGGTGGGGGCCTTGAAGCTCTTGAGGTAGGCATGCAGGGCATAGGAGGCGGTGAGCCCCTGCGCTTCCGGCAGAATCCCTCCGGCATTGGCGATGATGTTCTCAATCAGGTCGTCCAGCGTCTTGGAGTCCTTCTGGGAGGGGAGGGCGCTTGCCAGTTTCTGGGCTGCGTTGTGCAGGCGCAGCACGGCGAGCAGGTCTTTCTTGCTGGCGGGGTATTCCACATAGGAGCCCAGTTCCGCGCCCATTTCCGCGGAGGCCGTCCAGCAGGCCGCCGTCAGGGCGCTGCAAAGTTGGGAGGCAATCCAGCGGCCTTCGTCGGAATCGTAAGGCACGCCCAGGGCCATCAGGGAGCCGCCCACGTTGGCGAATCCGATGCCCGTGGTGCGGTACTTGTAAGTGCCCTCCGCGATTTCTTCAATCGGGAAGCCGCCGCGTTCCACATTCAGGTCCGCGCAGACCATGGCCAGGCGGGCGGCGTGGGTCAGGGCGTCCGCATCGAAAACGGGCTTGCCGTCCTCTCCCCTGGTCAGGAAGCGGTAGGCGTTGAAGGAGGAAAGGTTGCAGCTCGTATTGTTCAGGAAGACGTATTCCGAGCAGGGATTGGACGTAGTGATGGTGCCGATGGACTTGACGGGGTTCCACAGGTTGATCACGTCGTTATTGTGCACGCCGGGTTCTCCGTTGTCCCAGATGGACTGGGCCATGGCTTCCAGAAGTTCCTGGGCGCGGAACGTCTGTTCAATGTGGGCCGGATTCGTGACCCAGCGCGTATAGGTGTTGCCGTTATTGGCGAGCGCCTGCCAGAAATCCCCCTTCAGGGAAACGGAATGGTTCGCGTTCTGGTGGGAGAGCGTTTCCCCGTACAGCAGGGCGTCCATGTGCGGGTCAAAACTGTTCCGTGTAGCCAGGGGCAGGGAAAGAATGACGCGTGCGGCGGCCTTTTCCGCCGGAGTGCCGGCAACCAGCTTGGTTTCCGCAATCTGCTTGAGCTCCACATGCACGTTGTGTTCGCGCAGGATAACCTTGGCGATGTCTTCCTGGCGGTTCTTCGTATTGATGAATTCGAAAATATCCGGGTGGTCGCTGAACATCAGGACCATGCGTGCGGCGCGGCGCGTCTTGCCTCCGGATTTGATGGCTCCGGCCATGCGGTCCCAGCCGCGGTCGAAGGAGATGGGGCCGGAGGACCGGCCCTTGCCGCTGATGGGCTCCTTGGAGGACCGGAGGGTGGACAGGTTAATGCCCACGCCGGAACCGGACGCGAAAATACGGCCTTCCGTCGTCAGGTGGTCCAGAATATCTTCCATGCTGTCTCCCACTTCCGTCAGGAAACAGGCGGAACACTGGGGATATTCATACGTGGACTGGACCGTAAAGGTTTTCAGATTGTTCTTGGTCCCCTTGGTATGGTAGGCCTTGTTGCCGTGGCCTGTATAGCTTTCCCTCAGGTCCGGGCGTCCCCAGCGCCACTGCTCCCAGTGACCGATGTTGAACCAGACGGGGGAATTGGGCGCCCATACCTGCTGCACCAGCATGGCCTTGATTTCCTCATTGAAAATTTCCGCGTCTTCCAGCGTGGCGAAGTAGCCTTCCTCCCATCCCCATACGGTGTAAGTATTGGAAATGCGGTCGTAAATATTGCGGAAGCTGTCTTCATATTCCAGGGAGCCGGGTTCGCTGCCGAAAAGGTACTTGTCCGCCGTGATTTTGACGGCGTTGTCATCCCAATGGGCCGGAGCTTCCAGACCCAGACGCTCGTAAATGGTCTTGCCGGTTTTCCAATCCATAATGCGGACGTCGCGGCGCGTCCAGTCCACTTCATCATAGGGGTGGACTTCATTGTGTGAAAATCTTCTGGTGAATTTCAAACCGCCCAGCAGGTCTTTCCTCTGGGGGAGGATGATTTCCTGGCCTGTGCGCAGTTTGAGTATGGTTTGCGAGTTGTCTGTGGTCATTGGCTTGCGAAGTAGAAAGATTTGGGAACAATCCCGTAAGGCTTGCGCTTCGTCGTGGGGCGGCGGCGCGTAGCGTGTGCATTATCTACTGAAAAATAATCCTGATGAAAAGGAAATATTGTACAGTATTTTTTTATATACGCTATATATTGTGTTGTTTGTCCTGTTTTCTAGAAAAAATTCTCCTGTCTTGCGTGATTTTTTCTGTTCTTTGCACGCTTCCTTTTTTTGTTTGGCGCATGGTATCGCAGGGCGTGTGGGGGCTCTTCCGGCAGACGGGCGGTTCATAAAAAAGCTGGTAATAAGAGCGCGTTAACAGCGTCTGGTGGGCGAAAAAATACGGTCTTCTTGCAAATACGCAACAATGGTGTCTAACTGTTGCCAATGAGTGAATTGTGTTGGATTGTGACGTGAGAGCCCTCCAATGCTCCTTGGTGTGTTTTTACCTGGTTGTACCTGGAACCATGTTTACGATTCTCCGGTAGAAGGATGTCCCGGCATCAACTCGGCGGTTTGCATAGGGCATGAGGCGTGCGTTTCGGAGTTTGGAACGAATGTTTCCTGCCGTGGACGTTGCTGGTTAAAGGGAGGGCTGAAGGCTGCCCTTTGTTGTTCAGGGAAAAGGGCAGGTACGGAAGGGGCCTGTCCTCCCTCCCCTAAATGGACTTGATGAACGGACTGCAGCGCGTTAATCTAACGGCCATGAGATTGGCTACCCTGATCTGGCTGGCCGGCATTGCTTGCTGCGTGCCGGGCATGGCCGCCGAACCCCAGCGTAAGGAACAGACCGCCGCGGAAAAAGCCACGCAGCCCCGTCAGCAGGAGATATCCCTTCAATGCATTGCTCCGGTCCCCGGCCTGCCCGTTCCCATGGATTTGACGCAGGCGGACGGAATCCGGCTGAACGCCCTGGACGTTACTGTTTCCCTGAAGCAGCACCAGGCTTTCCTGATTTACACCTGCGCGCTGGATATCCCCAGGGGAGTAAAGGGCAAGACCATTTCCGTAGGCGTGCCGTTCCAGTATGAGCCGCCTGATGAACAGGCCAATGCCGCCAGTCAGGAACCCATACGAAGCATCCCTTTTACGAAAGCGGTTCAGGATGTCGTGACGTCCGTGGATGATTTGAAATGTGATTATTCCCTGGTGGAGGGGAGGCATTTTCAGGCGGACGCTCCCTCCATGTTCCCCATTGCCGGAATAACTCACTGGCTGGTGGCCCAGGTTCCCAATAAGGCGGGAATCCATGTTCTTACCTTCCAGTTCGCCGTTCCTTATACGCAGGATGTTACCATTACGCCGGAACCGAAGGTCCACATGGGGGAACCGCGCCTGACGCTGTTTACCTCTCCGGTAATGACCTGGACAGGGGGCACTCCAAGGGCGGTGGTCAATGTGTACAGCTCGGAGATGACCAACCAGTCCGTCAAGCTGGATCCCTCTGCGGATGCCAAATCCATCGTGACGACGCCCAAAGGCGTTTATACCTGGCCTCTGCTGGGGGCGGACGGCAGGCCCTACGCTCCATCCGTGGTGCTGACTCCGGGCCCCGGTTGGGTGCTGGACAAGGATGGGGGGATTACCGTCCGCGGAGAAAAAGGCGTTTTGACGGACCAGTACGATGTGACGGCCAGTTCCACTCTGGACAGGGACCCTTACGGGGCACCATGTTCCCCGGAGAATCTGAAGAAAAGTTCCGGCTATTGGGCGGAAAGCGTTTCCGGAGACGGCCAGGGGGAAACACTGGAAATCAGGCTCAGGAAACCCGGTCGGCTGCTGGGCATCATGCTGGAGACCGGCATTTCCCCGGTAACCGACCCGGAAAAGGATTCGGAAGCCCGGAGGCACCCGAATATTGCCTATTCCATGTTCAGCCGCCCCAAAAGCATCCAGGTGACGCTGAATGGAAATTATACTTTTGACGCCACGCTGCGGGATGACTGGACTCCGCAGATCGTTGTGCCTCCGTACTACAGGCAGCCTGTGCACACCATCAAAATCAGGATGAATTCCATTTATCGCGGAACCGGGACATCGGACACCTACATCGGCATCCTTAAGCCGATTGTGCAATAAAGGCCTGTCCGGGCTCTTTTTTTGGGAAACGGGAGGGACGTTTTCACGGGAATTCAGACGGAACAGGGGGAAAAATCCCATTTCAGTGGCGGAGCAGGGAACTGCCCGTGCGGCCCCTGGGATAACGGCGGAAGGGAAGCGTGAGCAGGTACATCAGCGCCAGCGCAGGAACCTGCATCCACAGCAGGTACCAGGGCCATGGCCCGAGAAAGTCCAGCACGGAACCTCCGGCGGGCGTGGCCACGGTAAACCCGTAATTGGTTCCCAAGAGCATGTTGACGGGATGGATAGCGGCCAGATACGCGTTCGCCAGCAAAAAAGCCCACAGGAAGTCCCATCGCGCCGGTTTCCATTTCAGCGCCAGAGGCAGGTAGAGCGCCGTGATGACTGTCACGCCGTGGGACAGGAAAAAGGCAACATACGTCCATGAGGGGAAATCATGGGCCACGGAAGGAGTCACCAGCCCCTGGAGGGTGGCGCACAGCACGCAGTAATAAGCCACGGAGCGCAGCCGCCGGGAGGGTATCCACAGGCTCAGGGCGCACACCACCTGCATGACGGAGCAGAAATGCAGGGGAAGCATCCATGTCCAGTTCTTCTCCGGTTCGTCGGCCAGCATGGCGGCCAGGTCGGGAACCAGGCTGAACAGGCAGGTCGCCCCCAGCCAGAAGGTAGTGCGGTTTCTGACGGTTTTCTTGTAGGACTGCCCCAGCTCCAGGATGCAGGTTCCCGCCGCCAGGAGTGCGGCCAGGGCCGCCCAGTGGGAAACACCTGCGAATTCCAGTGGAGGGACGCCATTCATGCAACCTTCACCATAACAGAAAGAGGGGGGAGAGGGCAACGCAGAAAAGCGGGATGGGTTTCAGACTTGCAAATTCGCCTTCTCCGGGCATACTTGCCTGCGGATGAAACAGGGCTTGTTCATATTGGTCTGCGGTTTGCTGGCGGCCGGACTGACCGGGTGCGACGATTCCAGTGAACGCCGCGCCCGTTATGCGGAAAAAAAGCCCGCTCCGCGTCCTCTGGAAAGGACGTTTGACCCTCCCAAAAAAGTCCTCCCGCCCGCAAAACCCAAGAAAAAGGCCCCCGTATGGATGGATTACAAGGGAGAGGACATGCGGCAGCTTACGGAACTTTCCGGCCGCAAGGTACTCCTTGTTTTTTACGCTTCATGGAGCCGTCCGGCCATGGATTACGTCCAGGCGGTAAAATCTTATGCCGAATCGCAGGACGGCAAGGCGTTTGCCGTGCTGATTGATGCGGACGCCTATCCGGACATAGCCCGCAAATATGGCCTGGAAGCCGTTCCTCTGACGGTTCTGTATCTGGAAGGAATGAAGCTGAAGGATATGGTTGGCGGCATTACTGCGCCGCGCCTGAACGAACTGATTGAGCAGACGATACGGGTGCAATAACAGGGATTGGCTGCGGCAGCTTCTGCGCGGTGCGGAGGACGGTGGATTCCCTGTAGATGAACCTTCTGTTTGTTGTGCTTTTTTGCTCCGTACCTGAAAGGACTTCCCTTTCCCCCGGAGAATTCCGTTCATGGAGGCATGGATTTTAGGTGAACGCTGAAAAACCTGGGCGGCAAGCCGGTAAAACCGGAACAGGGAAAGGGCGGCGTCATTCTCCTGTGTTTCTATGACGGTTATTCCGCCCGCCACAGCATGCGAAGAGAGACGGCCCTTCCTTCATTCGGAATTTGGAAGGAAACGGGGGATGGCGTTCCTCTTCCGGGAAAGGGCTGCTTTTCTCGCCGCATGAAAAAGCCGGTTCACGGGAACGTGAACCGGCGCGGAAAAAGAGTTGATAAATACTGAAAAAATCAGGCTCCCAGGTTGAACGCTTTATGCACTACCCGGGCCGCTTCCTCAATATCGGATTCGTCCACCATCACGGCAATCTTGATTTCCGAGGTGGAAATCATGCCGATCTTGATGTTGGCGTCTGCCAGGGCCTTGAAAGCGGTGGCTCCTACGCCGGAATGGGAACGCATGCCGATGCCGACCAGGGAAAGCTTGGCCAGTCCAGCTTCCGTTTCCACCTTGACGGTGGAGCCGAGGGCGGCCATGACCGGTTTGAGGGCGGCCTGGGCGCGGCCCAGTTCGTTGGAGGGCATCGTAAAGGACTGGCGGACATAGCCGTCATGGGCAGTATTGGCCAGAATCATATCCAGGTTGATTTCCGCTTCTGCCAGGGCGCCCAGTATCTGGGCCGTGTAGCCGATTTGGTCCGGAATGCCGGTAATGGTAACGCGGGCCTGGTTGCGGTCAATGGAAATGCCGCGGATAACGACGGCTTCCATGGAGGGGGTTTCTTCTTGCACGATTGTACCGGGGTTGTTGTTCATGGAGTTGCGAACTTCAAAGACGACACCGAATTTTTTGGCGAATTCCACGGAACGCGACTGCATCACCTTGGACCCGTTGGAAGCCATTTCCAGCATTTCGTCATATGAAAGGGTTTGTATTTTCTTGGCGTCCTTGACCACGCGGGGGTCACAGGTATAGACGCCGTCCACATCTGTGAAAATCTGGCACACGTCCGCTTTCAGGGCGGCCGCGATGGCGATGGCGGAGAGATCGGAACCGCCGCGGCCCAGCGTCTGGACCATTCCCTCTTCCGTAACCCCCTGGAAGCCGGCGCAGATCAGGATGTTGCCTTCCAGCAGGTACTTATTCATCAGCGTTGGGTCAATGTTGTGGATGCGCCCCCGCGTGTGGCTGCCGAAGGTGGTGATCCCGGCCTGCGCCCCCGTGAAGGACACGGCTTTTTCCCCCAGCTCATGCAGAGCCATGCAGAGCAGGGCGATGGACTGCTGTTCGCCGGTGGCCATCAGCACGTCAAGTTCGCGTTCGCAAGGGGTTTCAGACAATTCCCTGGCAAGGCCAATCAGCTTGTCCGTCACGCCGCTCATGGCGGAAACGACGGCGACCACCTGGTTGCCATCCCTGGCGGTTTCATGGATGCGGCGCGCTACATTGCGGATGCGGTCAATGGTGCCGACGGAGCTGCCCCCGAATTTTTGAACGATAAGAGCCATGTAACAGGATGATATGTAGGTTAGGATTGAGGAAGAAGATGTTCTATGCGCAGGACGCGGGGTTCCGCCGCCACGCAGGAAATGCGGGTTATTTCCTCCAGCGCCTTCTGAAGCTGGCCCCACGGGCAGGAGTGGAGGATGAAAACGAGGTCGTTCCAGGGGGCTCCGCCCTCATCAATATGGCTGGGGAGGGAAGAGGTGGCGGAAATGCCGATGCCGAAGGTGGCCAGAATGCGGGCTATTTCCGCAATGACGCCCGGCTGGTCCACCACCTGGAAGCGGACGTAATACGGAGTAACCGTATCATTAATGTGCATGATCCCGCAGGCCTTGGCATAGGGATTGAAGCCCGTATGGTATTCCGGATAGCGGCTTTCCCGCATGGCGGTGATGACGTCGCTGATGACGGCGGAGGCTGTGGGGTTCTTGCCCGCTCCGCGGCCGTAAAACAGCGTTTCCCCCACAATATCCCCGTTGACGGAAATGGCGTTGAACACGCCGTTCACGGAAGCCAGGATGTGCCAGTCATGGACAAAACAGGGCTGGACGCGCAGTTCCAGGGCGTCTTCCTGCCCCTCATGATACCGGATGACGACAAGGAGCTTGATGGTATAGCCCAGTTTTTTAGCAAACTCGAAATCCCGGCTGGTGATATTCTCAATTCCTCTGACGTAAATTTTATCCGGGGAAATGGTTGTCCCGTAGGCCAGCATCGCCAGGATGAGCGCCTTGTGGGCGGCATCCCAGCCATTGACGTCCAGGGAGGGGTCTTCTTCCGCGAAGCCCAGCTTCTGGGCCTGGGCCAGGGCGTCCGCGTAATTGGCCCCGTGTTCCCCCATGGCGGAAAGAATATAGTTGGACGTTCCGTTAATAATGCCCACAATGGAATTGATGTGGTTGCAAATCAGTGAATTCTGCAAGCTCTGGATAATGGGGATGCCGCCGCCGGCAGACGCTTCGAAATAAATGGGGGTGCCCATTTCCGCGGAAAGCTTGAAAATCTCCGCTCCGTACTCGGCCAGAAGAGCCTTGTTCCCCGTAACGACGGGCTTGCCGGCCCGGAGGGCCAGCGTCACCAGGTCGTAAGCCTGGCGCGTCCCTCCAATCAGCTCAATAATGATGTCTATTTCCGGGTCATTGACCAAATCCTGCCAATCGTCCGTCAGAAGTTCCCGGGGAACGACGGTTTCCCTGGGCTTTTCCAGGTTGCGCACGGCGATGCGCTTGAGCCTGAAAGGAATCTTGCTCCGGGCTTCCAGAAGGGCGTGATTGCGGCACAGCGTTTCATAAACGCCGGAACCGACCGTTCCCAGCCCGGCAAGCCCCAGTTGTATAGGTTTTTCCGTCATTCCTGCCGGGGGATTATGCAAAAAAATCCCTGTAACGCAAGAGCTTTTACCGTCCCGGAATGCCGTATGCGAGCCGTTCATGGAGTACCTCTCTTTTCGGCCTTCTCCTTCACCACCGCATGCTTCATGCGCGGCAGTACGGCTGTTGGATTTTCAAGAATTTTGCGCAGATGATGGGAAATGGCGTTCAAGCGCGCTCCGGGAGAGGATGAATCCTGAAAAAGGCAACAAAAAACCCTCCTTCAAGGAGGGTTGGATTGGCAGCCCCACCAGGACTCGAACCTAGAAATACTGAACCAAAATCAGGTGTGTTACCAATTACACTATGGGGCTGTCTGCTCAGGCATTTCTGCCGTTGCGGGGCGTAGTAAACCACACGGGGCGCAGTCTGGCAAGAGAAAAATGCCCTGTCTCCCTTGTTTGAAGGTCAATGCCCTGGCTTGATGACGCGTGTATAGCTCAACCGTTTGAACATCAGCATGGGTATGGCTACGCCGATGACCAGGGAAAAGATGATGAAGAAGGCGGTGATGCCGTTTTTGCAGATGTCCACGATCAGCCGGTTCATGACGGCCGCGTCCTGGTTCTCCTGCATGAACTGCATCAGGGCCAGAATGGTCTTATAGGCGTACACGCCGGGAATCATGGGAAGCAGGGAAGGGAAAGCAAATATTTCCGCCGGGCATTTTACCAGCTTGGCCGTCATGACGCCCAGCATGCCTATGGTGAAGGCGGCAATGAAGGTGGCGCTGGAAATGTCAATGGTCCAGGAATGCTGCATGTAAAAGCGGAAAGCGTGGCCGACGGCCGCCAGAACGGCGGAAACGGCAATGGCGCGCTTGGGCGGATTGGAGATGACGGCAAATCCCGTGGCGGCGATGGCGGCCATCAGCCCGTCCAGAAGGATGGATGAAATAAAATCCGGATTCATAAGCTGTTTACCCCGACGATGAGCATGGTTGCGGAAAGGCCGATGGCGATGCAGGCAATCATCATGATGGAGTGGACGCCGCGGGAAATGCCCATCAGGATGTGGCCGTGCATCAGGTCCATAATGGAGTTGATCATCTGGACGCCGGGCACCAGGAACAGGACGCTGGTTGCCAGGGCGATCTGCGGTGTGGAGCCTATCTGGAAAAGGACGGCGCACGCGGCCGCCATGGAAGCGGTGAAGGCGGAAAGGATGATGACCCCCAGCGGATTGTATTTCAGCCGGGTAAGCTGCTGCTTGGCCAGAAAGCCCAGCATGGTGGCGGCGAACACGGTCAGCATGGCCCACAGGTCTCCGTTAAACAGGCGGCAGAAGGCGGCGTTGCCCACGCTGACCAGGAGCAGGTCCGTCCAGCGGGAAAATCTTTTGGTGCGCACCATGGAGCGGAATGCCTGTTCCATTTCCGCAATGCTGACGTTGTTGTCCACCGGGAGCCAGCTCAATTCACTGAGCTGCTGGATCAGGTTCAGGTTGAACGCCAGAGGTTTCAGTTTCCGGACGGAGGTGCGGCGCAGCGTCTCGTCATCCTTGCAGATCAGGCTCATGGTGATATTGCGCTGGAAAATGGTCATGTCCGCGCTGTATCCATACGCGGCGGCAATGCGGGAAATATTGCGCACGGCGCGGTTGGTATGCACTCCCGCGCCCATGAGGGTGGTGGCGTATTCCAGCAGGAATTCCGAAAGGGCCTGTATCTGGTCGGTATGCTGCATCAAAGGGAAAGGGGAGGTCAGGGCCGGGAGGCCCGCTTTCTGGAGGCGTAATCCTCCTGCTGGTCTTCCCCGGTGACGCCCACGGAGAAATAAGTGCTTTCCGGATGGGAGAAGACGAGGGCGCAGACGGAAGAAACGGGCTGCATCATCCATGTTTCCGTCAGGCTCATGCCCGCTTCCTCCCGGGCGTGGAGCAGGGTGAAGACGGTTTCCTTTTCCTGGTGGTCCGGCTGGCTGGGGTACCCGCAGGCGGGACGCACGCCGGACCCTTCCGGAATATTCCACAAAAGGCGCAGCTTATCATGGGCGATGGCTGCGAAGGCCTCCACCAGGCGGTCCGCCAGAGAGCTGACCAGCAGGGCGCGGTAGGAGTCGTTTCTGGCTTCCCATTCCTTTGCCCAGCGGCGGGAGCCGTGGATGCTGACCGCCATGGCACCCACGTAATCCCTGACGCCTTCGGGAGCGATGAAGTCCGCCAGCGCCAGCCGGGGTTTCCCCTGTTTGTCCAGTTGCTGGCGCTGCGTCAGCAGCGTAGCCAGGGGAATGGTTCTGGATTCATCCGCCCAGACGGTGATGTCGTCATGGCTGGCCGTTGAATTGGCTGGGAAAATGCCTATGACGCCGCGCGCCTGGTAGCGGTTTTCCTTCACGGCCTGTTCCAGCAGGCGGAGGGCGTCCTGGTACAGAGCCGCGGCCGCCTCAGCCTTGGACGGGTCCTTGGTGCGGAACTCCCGGCGGGCGCGGTCCCATGTGCCGTGCAGCTCCCAGGCGTGGAAAAAAGGCGTCCAGTCCATGCGCTCGATAAGCTCCTGAACAGTTACGTAATAACGCGGATCGTCACTGCAGCAGCCGCAGCTTACGGAGCTGTGCAGGCTGCCGATGGAAACCGGGCCCAGACGGGCGGGAACGGGGGGGAGATAGCCGTCTTCCGCCCCCTTCCACCGCAATTCCCTGGCTTTCTCCAGGGGCAGGAGGTCTCGGACTGGTTTGTTTTCATGATTGTTGCGCAATTCCTCCTGCCGGGCTTTCACGGCGGCAATGTAGGAATCCTTTTTTTCTCCCACCAGGGAGGCGGCTGCGGGCACCACCTGGGAGGCATCCTCCGTATGCACCACGGCTCCTTGGTAATGGGGGGCTATTTTCAGGGCCGTGTGCAGGGCTGACGTCGTAGCTCCCCCCACCATCAGGGGAATGGTCATCCCCCGGCGTTCCATCTCCGCGGCTACATGGGACATCTCTTCCAGGGAAGGGGTGATCAGCCCGGAAAGCATCACCAGATCCGCCTGTTCCGCTTCCGCCCGGTCCAGAATGGTATCGCAATGGACCATGACGCCCAGGTCAATCATTTCAAAACCGTTGCAGCCCAACACCACGCCGACGATATTCTTGCCGATGTCATGCACGTCCCCCTTCACGGTAGCGATCACGGCTTTTCCCGCCTTGGCGGCACCTTTGCTGTCCGCTTCTATATAGGGGGTGAGCCAGGCTACAGCCTGTTTCATGACGCGGGCGCTTTTCACCACCTGCGGCAGGAACATTTTGCCGTCCCCAAACAGTTGCCCCACAACCTTCATGCCGGCCATCAGAGGGCCTTCAATCACGTTCAGCGGGGAACCCAGCTCCTGAAAAGCCTCCTCCGTATCCGCGTCAACAAACTCGGTAATGCCCTTGATAAGAGAATATTCCAGGCGTTTGGAGACGTTCTGTTCCCTCCAGGCCAGTACGGTTTTTTTCTCCTTTCCGTCTCCGGTTTTTTCCGCAGCCAGTTTTTCCGCGTAGTCCGTCAGGCGTTCCGTGGCGTCCGTCCTCCGGTTCAGCAGAACGTCTTCAATCAGCTCCAACCTGTCCTTGGGAATATTGTCGTACACCTCCAGCATCCCGGCGTTCACGATGCACATGTCCAGCCCCTGCTGCGTAGCGTGGTACAGGAAAGCGGAATGCATGGCTTCCCGCACCGGGTTGTTGCCGCGGAAGGCAAAGGAGACATTGGAAATGCCGCCGGAAATGTGGGCATGCGGCAGGTTCCGGGAAATCCAGCCTGCGGCCTTGAAGAAATCAAGAGCGTAATCGGCGTGTTCCGCAATGCCGGTGCCTACGGTCAGGACGTTCGGGTCAAAAATGATGTCTTCCGGAGGAAACTGCACCCGGTTTACCAGCAAGTCATAGGCTCGTCTGGAGATGCGGACGCGGTCCTCGTAATTGGCGGCCTGTCCCTGTTCGTCAAACGCCATGACCACGACCGCCGCGCCGTACTTCTTAATCAGCGCCGCTTTCTTCAGGAATTCTTCTTCCCCCTCCTTCAGGGAGATGGAATTCACGATTCCCTTGCCCTGCATGCATTGGAGCCCCGCTTCCAGCACTTCCCATTTGGAGGAATCCACCATGAAAGGAACGCGGGCGATATCCGGCTCTGCGGAAACAAGGTTCAGGAAGCGGACCATGGCCTGCTGCCCGTCGATCAGGCCGTCGTCAAAACAGAAATCCAATACTAGCGCGCCATTTTCCACCTGCTGCCGGGCAATGGATACCGCTTCCTCGTAGTTTCCTTCACGAATCAGGCGGGCGAATTTGGGAGAGCCCGCCACGTTGCAGCGTTCCCCGACAAAGAGGGTGTTTTTTTCCCGCGTGTGGTTATACGCTTCATATCCGGACAGGCGAAGCGCAGGCGTTTGGGGAGCCGGAACGCGCGGAGGCATTCCTTCCACGGCAGCCGCAATGGTGCCGATGTGCTCCGGGGTGGTTCCGCAGCAGCCGCCCACGATGTTCAGCAGGCCATGGTCCGCATATTCCTTCATGAACCGGGCCATATCCGCCGGCAGAAGGTCGTAGCCGGTAGGGCTGAGCGGGTTGGGAAGCCCGGCATTCGCGTAAACGGACATGTGGCAATCCGCCAGTCCGGACAGTTCTTCCGCAAAGGGGCGCATCAGGTCCGGCCCCAGGGCGCAATTAATGCCTACGGAGAAGGGGCGCACGTGGCGGATGGAGTTCCAGAATGCTTCAATGGTCTGGCCGGACAGCGTGCGTCCGGCTTTGTCCGTCAGCGTGACGGACACCATGACCGGAACAGAGCTTTCCGGTTGTTCCTCAAAAATTTCTTCAATGGCGAACAGGGCAGCCTTGGCGTTCAGCGTGTCGAAAATCGTCTCCACCAGCAGCATGTCCACTCCCCCTTCCAGCAAAGCCAGCGCCTGATCCCGGTACGCCTGCCTGAGCTGGCGGAAATTCACGGCGCGGAAGCCGGGATCATTCACATCGGGAGACAGGGAACAGGTGACGGGCATGGGACCGATGGAGCCGGCCACCAGACGGGGTTTGCCGTCTGCGGCTTCCGCTTCGTCGCACGCCTGCCGGGCGAGCGCGGCAGCAGACAGGTTCAATTCCCGGACAAGGGCTTTCAGTTCAGGGGCGTCCACCACCTCTTGGAAATACTGCTGGTTCTTGTGTCTGCCTTCTTCCGGACGGCGCCAGAAATAATCATGCTGGCCGATGTTGGTGGCTCCGAATGTGCAGGTTTCCAGAATATCCGCCCGTCCCGTGTCCAGAAAGCGGCGGTGAATATCCAGAATAATATCCGGCCTGGTCAGAACCAGAAGGTCGTTATTATTCTTTAAATCGTTGGGATAGCGTGCCGCGTCCGCGAAACGTTCTCCGCGGTAATCCTTCTCTTCCAGTCTGAATTTTTGGATATTGGTGCCCATGGCGCCATCCAGGATGACAACCCTTTTACGTAACTGGTCTTTCAGGTAATCAAGGCGTTCTGTTCTGGATGATCTGCTCATATGGCGCGGAAAATCTACCGCCCGCCCGTCATTGGAACAAGGACAATTGTCGTCACGTTTTCCTCGTTCCGTTCCGGGGAAATGGTTTCAAGGGGGTGGAAAAGACATGGGGATGATTTACGGAAAGTAAAAAACGCCTGTGAAAAATCGTATGTTTCGTTCTGGATTTTTCGATGGCATAAGGAGCGTTCTCTGTTTTCTTCCCTTTCCATGCGGTCTTTCCTGTTTCATGTTTTTCCTGAGAAAAAAGAATGCGGGTCCTGAAAAAAGAGGGAAGAGGTGTGAATAAAATGATAATAACAGGTGTATAACTGGAACGGCCATTGCTATTCCAATAACGGGAAAGTCATTCATGCCGGATAGCGGAGCAGGGGATGAAAGTGTACTTTTCCAGTAAAATGATTTGTTGGCAGGCGTTCTTAGCTACACTTGATGAATAAAAATCCCCTCAGAAATGAAGTCCGGCCTCCAGCTTGGAAATGGCCCCGTGTTCTCTTTGGGCTTTGGAGCATACAACACGCAAACGACGGCCTTCGGTTTTTCTACCACCACCAATACCTGGGCTTTTTCCAATAATGGAAATAACATGAATGTTTCCGGGAAAAGCGGCTCCGTTTCCGACATCTATTCCGGCATGCTCACCGTCAATTTCCTGGCGGAAAACGGCTCTACCTATGTGGAGGCATTCCTTGGAGACACGGCATTAGTCAACAAAACGGAAATCAACTATGAAAAGTCAGTTCTCTACTTGAACGGTCTCACCTTGGGAGGCTGGGCCCAGCACATCCGGCAACGGCTGTTCCATGACCCATCGGTTCCCTTTCCATCAGCCAGATTCCGGAACCGGCGATATCCTCTCTGGCGTTCCTGGGACTGGGAGGCCTTCTGGCAAGGCGCCGCAGACATTAATGTCTGATTGTTTTTACCTTCCTCGGCAACATCTGGAAAGGTGGCAAACGCATCTGCTTTTGTCCAGCAACCCAGGTCTATTAAAATCGCTGCTTCTTCCGTCTGTTGAAACTTTCCCGCGTTCCCGTATTTTTTCCGTATATTCAACATCATTTATACGGTCAGAGGGTTATGAGATACTGAATATATCCCCCCTTTCTTTCAGAATATTTTATTGATTTTCTATGTTTTTTATAGAATGAATTTGCTGAATATCAACAGATGGAATCTTTTGAGAATCTCGCGGCAGGACTATTCTACATCATTTCTTATTTTTTAATCGTACTGAAAAATGATTTCAAACTTGCTTTCTTCTGAAAAAAGGAGTTATCGTGCGGCTCTTTTCACGTGAAAACGCTTATCTCTTGGCTCTTTGGGACAGGTGGCGTTTTATTCGAAATCACTCATTCAGGTATTCTCCTCGTAACACGGATTTTAGAATCCGCAGTCAAGTTCCTACCTTGAAAGGAAAAGATTTGAGAAAAATCCCGATGTTCTTCGAGGATATTCATCTTGGATACAAAAAACTCTCAGCTTTTCATGTGAAGGATAAAATTTCAAGAGAATGAAGAAGGCATTTTTGTTATTCATATCTTTTTTAAATCCAAGAATCATTTATTTTCAATAATCTATCTTTCTTGCCGTCCATAAGGAACGGACATTGCCGTTCAGAAAAAATGCTTCTCCCCTCCTGAAATTTTTTATCATTAATGAAACTGCGGATTCTAAAATCCGTTAGATTTGGATTCAGAAGGTGTTTTGGCATTTTTCTGTGTCAGGCCGCTTCAATTAACTACATGATAAACGACGAGAAAAGACCGGACTTCTCCCATAGGGGGGGAGGTCCGGTTTTTTCGTATTGGAAATAATTGATGGATAGAGTTTGATGAAAAATATTCATTTTCTCATCGGCAAATAGATACTATCTCCTGAAAGCAGGGAAGGGCCGGAGGGAAGGTAATCAAAGGGCTTTTCAGTCCGCTTTGGCCGGGGATTGCTTTTTTTCTTCCGGCAGGATACCGGGCGGTATGAACAGCGCCGTGGCAGGGATGATGACGGGAGAGGGGATGCCCGGACCGGACCAGGCTACGGACATGTGGTCCGGGCCTCCATCCTCCTTGTGAATCACCTGAAGGAAATAAAACCGGTCCGCCTCCAGTTGGATAGGTTCGGAAGCCTGGTTGGGCTGATTGCCCCAATTATGGATGTCGGAATATCCTTTGACGGTGGCGATGCAGGTCATGTCCTTCTGGGTAGCATCCTTGCCCAGCCATAATTCTGCGGAATCATCGGAAGACAGGTAAAGGCGGTACTTCCCGCTTGCCGGGACTTTCAGAAGGGCTGTGTAACGGGCCCCGTACCTGTCCCCCTGGTTTTCCACATCCAGATTGCTGATCGTGCGGATATCCGGGGCCGCCGTTTCAAAAATCTTCCTGTGGGTCAAATCCTTTACGGATGCTCCCGGAATGCCGAACCATAATTCCTGAACTACGCCGGGAGAAGGCTTTCCCTCCCCGGAAGAGCCGGAAGCCGTTTCCGTCAGCATGACGCCGCACAGAAAGCTCAGGATGGGTAGAATCATGTTCATGGCCGGAGACACTTTCCTGCAACGACTACGCCAGGAAGCAGGGCAACCTTTCAAAAACGGCGTCATTATCGGGGATTCTCCTGTTCATGGCCTCTGTCCTTTTGGCGGCTGGAACTGCTTCTCCAAATCATCCAGCCGATCAGGAACGCCAGAACGCCCAGTCCGGCGACTCTGCGGGGTGTGGAGACGCCGCTGTCCTCCGTCTGGGCCGGCGGCCTTTCTGCAGCAGAAGTCTCCTGGGCATGAACGGAACCGGCCAGAAACAAAATTGCCAGAGCGCAGGCGAATATCATGCGATGAGTAAAAAGAGGGCGTTTCATCATTTATGGAATGGTAAAACAGGAATGAGTCTTATTCAAACACATTTGTTCAGACTGTCCCTGTTTTCGTCTGCATGGGATTTGCACCCCTTCCCAGATTCAGTATTTTCCGGAAAAATCATCCCGGAACAATTTTTTTGTAGAAAAAGCTTGCATGCCCGCTTTGGAAATGATAGATTTCCCCCGTCCTCAACAGGACGCACCAAGACGAAAGTCAAAGGGGTATTAGCTCAGTTGGTAGAGCGCTTCAATGGCATTGAAGAGGTCAGCGGTTCGAACCCGCTATGCTCCACCAAATAAAGGCCTTAAAGCGGTTAACGCTTTAAGGCCTTTTCCTTTGCCGGACATGTTTTTTCACTGTATGAGCCTGAAAAAGCAAAAGGTTGGAAAGGTTTACAGTAATTCTGTTCGCTGCAGTAATTGCCGGGTGATGAGATGGGAATGGCGTATGTCTGTGGTTTGATCGCCGTCACTATTAAAAAGATCAATAGTTTCCGGAAAAGGGAATGAAGTCATGTTAATGACGGAACAGGCTTTTTCTCCCAGGAGCAAATATCTCCTGGTTTTATTTGAAAAAGCGGATGGGGAAGGATAACGGCCGTTTGCCGCAACAGGGAATATTGCCGCGGGGACCTTTCCTTGAGCTTGTCCAGAAGATGAAAGAATTCGTATTCGAGCTGTTTCTCCGGAAGTAGAAGGGAAGGAGGCCGGACTTCACAGGGAGAAATTTTGCTTAAATCAAAATGGTAGCCTCTGCGGATGGATTCGTCATGGACGGTTTTCAGGTAGAAATCCAGGACATGAATGGGGGTTCCCGTCTCCCGGAAGCGGAAGAGCTGGGGATGATGGATATAGCCTTTTGTCTGCCCCTGCAAAACTTTGCGTGCCAGGAGGCCTTCTCTCCACAGGGCAACCAGGCCGACAGCATCCAGGTAAGAGGGGTGGAGTGACCAGAGTCTCATGCTTTTTGGACTCAGAAAGGCCGTATCTTGTTGCTTTGAATTGCGCAGCCGGAAAAAAGCCGGGGAAGTTTGGAGGGATGGGGCTGCTTTTATAGGGAAGGAGCCATCTGCTTTCCTGCCGGGTTTCTTATTTACCGATCAGGCAGTTTTTACATAAGTATTGCCTGTTTGAGACATTTGCCCCGGTCAGGCCAGGGATATTTCTCCGGGAATGCTGCCGGCCTCCGGTTCGGGAAAAGATGCGGAGCGGACGGGAACCGTTTCTACAGAGGAAGATTGTTCGGTTCTGGTGTTGATGGCTTCCAGAATCAGTTCCACCGTGCGCTCCAGGCCATAGTCGGACGTGTTGACGCACAAGTTGTAGAGGCGTGCATTGCCCAGTTCCTGCCCGGTGTAGTGCAGGCAGTGGGTGCGGCGGCGGGCGTCCATGATATCCATGGCTCGGGCTGCGCCGCCAGGTTTTACCCCGTAGTTTTCAATAACGCGCTGCATGCGCGTGTTCCTGTCCGCATGAAGGAAAACACTGAACAGGTTGGGTCTCCCTTTCAGGATGAAGTTGGCGCAGCGGCCCACGATGACGCATGCCTGACTGGCCGTAAGTCCCGGATGACTTTGCTCTGTGCCAGGAAGGTGGCGTCTTCAGGGGGCATTTCCTCCGCCGTGTAGGCATAGTTCTGGGCGTAAAGTTCGTGCAGAAAGCGGCTGGAAAGCTGTTGTTCGTGCTTGCGGATGTAGTCCGGAGTGAGGCCGCTCCGGGAGGCTGTGAGGTACACCAGTTCCGAGTCGTAGAATCGGATGCCCAGCTTTTCCGCCAGCATTTTCCCGATGGCATGGCCGCCGGAACCGTATTCCCGGTCAATGGAAATGACCAGAGGGGCGTCCGGAGCATAAGCGGCCGTTTGTGCCAGCGGAGGAAGCTCGCTTGCTGCTCCGGGGCGCGCCAGCCGTTCCAGGAGCCTGTCCGGCCAGAAGACGTGCCTGTTGAAAAAACGGACGATCATTCCCACCAGGACGGCGGCCACCACGGTTCCTTCCCGTATGCCCGTCAATCCGGGCAGGAAGATGAGGGAACAGGCCAGGCCGATGCAGACGAGCGTGCAGTCCACCCCGGTTTTTACGGCGCCGAATTCCCATTTGAAGAGTTTGACGAAGGCCAGGCTCATGCCTTCCGCGGCCAGAAGAACGGCATCCGCCTTAACCTGAAGAAAGACGCCGAACCCGATGACCACGCAGCTGAACAGGCAGAGAATAACGGACCACAGGTATCCGTCCGGTTCCAGAGGCGCCATGAGCCACATGGAAAAATCCGTCAGAATGCCGAAGATAAAAACAATGGGAATCTGGAGCAGATGAGCCGGACGGAACTGTCTTTTCAGCAGGGCCGCCTGCACGGCCACAAAACTCAGATGCATGAGGATGGTGACGGTTCCCATGGTTAGCGGGAATGCCAGGCTGAGCACATAGGGCGTGCAGGAGATGGGGGAGACTCCCAGGTCTGCCTTGGCGGACAGAGCGATGCCCAGAGACATGATGAAGAGGGCTACAATCAGGACGGAGCCGCGCAGGACATGTTCTCCAAAGCTTCTCCGGACACGATAATCTTCCATGATGCCGGATGTTATCTTTTCTGCCAGCGTCAAGTCAAGGGTTCTGCGGAAATGAGGCGTTTTTCCTTTTTCGCTGTCCACCGTTTTTGAAATTTTCCGCCGTGAACGGGCGGCACTGGGGGAACGGCGTTGCCGTCCTTACCGTTCTTTCAGAGAAAGCCCCGTTTTCCATTCCACTTTTTCATAGATACCGTCGGGGGCTCCCGGGCTTGTCAAAGGAAGGCTTTTTCCCTATGTTACCGGGACATTCCTTTTTCAAGTTTATGTCCAAAAAGAAGGAGGCAAAGACAAATGCCATGCGTCTGCTGGATGCGCTGCATATCCCGTACAGGCATTATTCCTATGAATGCCGCGAGTTTGTGGATGCGCGGCATACGGCGGAAGCACTGAATCTGGCGGAGGAGAAGATGTACAAGACGCTGGTAACGGAGGGTGCTCCACGGCAGTATTACGTGTTCGTGATCCCCATAGGCGCGGAGCTTTCCTTGAAAAAGGCTGCCCGAACCGTGGGAGAGAAGGCTCTTTCCATGCTTCCGGTGAAGGATATTACTGCCGTGACGGGGTATGTGCGCGGCGGCTACACGGCTTTGGGGATGAAAAGGAAATACCCTGCTGTAATTGATGCCAGCGCGGAGGCCCTGCCGGAAATGGTGGTGAGCGGCGGACGCCTGGGGAGCCAGATTGAGTTGAATCCTGTGGATTTATGCCGCGCGGCGGAGGGTATTTTTGCGGATGTGGCGGATATTCCCGTTTCATGATGAACATCTCGGTTCCGGAAATGCGTAGAGAAGAGGGCAAAAAGCTTTTCCCGGAGATCTTTTCCCTGTATTTTTTGTTGCGTTTCATCTTCCGTCGCCATGAGTAGCCGTTCTACATTCCGTCCCTGTCTGGTTCCGCTCCATGCTGTTTCGGAAGATTCCGGCACGCCGGCGCCTCTTTTCAGGGGCAGAGGCTTTCGAATGCTGCACATTCAGGCGGATTCTCCCTGTTCTTCCGTGCGGAATGGTTTTCTGCCGGACGAACATGCCGTTTTTTGGATGAATGAACGGATGGAGGACGCCGGCTTATGAGAAGAAAAGACAGGGAAGTAACCCGGCATGGGGATTTGCTGGGAATGATCGCCCGGTTTAAGGTGTGCCGCCTGGGGCTGTGGGACGGCAGGGAGGTGTATGTAGTTCCTCTCAACTTCGGTTATGAAGAAAAAAATGGTTCCCTGAGCCTGTTTTTCCACTGCGCCAGGGAAGGAAGGAAGCTGGATATCCTGCAAAACCGTCCGGAGGTTTCTTTTGAAATGGATGGGGATCATGTGTTGCTGGAGGGGGATATGCCGTGCCGGTACAGTTACGCCTACGGCTGCGTCATGGGGCGTGGTGGCGTCGAATTTCTCCGGGGGGATGAGGAAAAGGCGCATGCCCTGCGCCGCATCATGCTGCACCAGACGGGCAGGGATGCGGATTTTACCCCCGGCATGGTCCGTTCCGTATGTGTTCTGCGTCTTAAGGTGGAGGCCATCAGCGCCAAACTTCATGCGTGCCCGGAACCTCCTCCCTCCCGTTGATGGATCTTTTTATGACCGGAGAAATGGCGCCCCTGTTTGTCCGTTGGAGCCTGCCGCACTGGGCTGCCCTGGGCATCGTGGCCCTGGCCGCAGGGGGGCTCCTGTGGGGATGCCGGCGGCTCCGGATGGAGAGCCGTTTGCTTGTGGGAAAGATTCTGGGAGGGGTTTTCCTGTTGACGTTTCTGATGGAAACATTCGGCCGCATCGTCAGAGAACATTGGGAACCCTGGCAGGACAGGCTTCCGCTGCATTTTTGCAGTCTGATGACGCTGGTCTGTTTTATTGCCCTGTGGTTCCGCACGCCCTGGGCATGCGCCGTGGCGTATTTCGGCGTGCTGATGGCGAGCGTCCAGGGACTGATTACACCCATGCTTCATGACGGTTTTCCCTCCGCCGCCTTTTTCGCCTTTTTCATCGGGCACGGGCTTTTATTGATTTCCGCCCTTTACCTTCCCGCCGTCCTGCAATGGCGCGCGCGGCCGTGGGACGACATGCGGGCTCTGGGTTTGTGCGACGCCTACCTGGTTTTGATTATTCCGGTGAATATCTGGCTGGATACGAATTACGGTTTTACCCGGTATGCCCCGGCTGGAACCGTTCTGGAATATTTCGGTTCCGCTCCGTGGTATTTGCTGACGCTTCAGATTCCGGCCCTGGTTCTTTTGCGGCTGTTGTACCTGACTGTCCGCGTCAGGAAGAAATAAAAGGGATCTCTTCTGCGGGAATGATGATTACTGCGGAAATGGGGGAAGAGGCCGGTCCCTCCGTTTTGGGGCGGCCTGGCGTTTTTCTCCCTCCCGGCTTTGCGGAGTGAGTTCCTCCATCATCCTTGCGGTCAGGCAAATCCGTTATTTCAGCGTTTTCAGGTCTTCCTTCGTAAACAGGTGGATATCTTTTTCCCGCGCATGGCGTATTTTTTCCGCCCATTCCGCATCCGCCAGCAGGGCGCGGCCTACGGCAATCAGGTCAAATTCCCCTGCTTTCAGCCGTTCCGCCAGAGGTTCCACACTGGCGGCCTCCGCTTCCGGCCCCCCGTCAAAGGCATTCGTAAAATCTCCCTTAAGCCCCACGGAGCCGACGGAGATCGTGGGCTTTCCGGTAAGCTTTCTGGTCCAGCCGGCCAGATTGAGGCGGGAACCTTCAAACTCCGGTTCCCAAAACCGGCGCGTGGAACAGTCAAAGATATCCACGCCCGCATCCGTCAGCGGAGCCAGAAAAGCTTCCAGTTCCATGGGGGTATACGCCAGCTTGGCGTTATAATGGCCCGTTTTCCATTGGGAGAAGCGGAAGATGATGGGGAACTGGCTGCCCACTGCCTTGCGGACGGCATGGATGATGCGGCTGGCAAAACGGGTCCGGCCTACCAGGTCGCCTCCGTATTCGTCCGTGCGCCTGTTGGTCTCCTTCCAGAAAAACTGGTCAATCAGGTAGCCGTGCGCTCCATGCAGTTCCACACCATCAAAACCCAGCCGCTTGGCGTCCGCAGCCGCCCTCGCAAAAGCATTGATAACCTCCTCAATGTCTGGCCCGCCTTTTGTAATAAGCGGCTACCTGATCTGTGGGAACCCCGTTGGGAGAAAATCCCCGGGTCATGGCCGGAAGGACGATGCGGGTGGGAGTGCTGAGCTTGCGTGAGTGAAAGGGCTGGAACAGGATTTCCATGTCCCTGATCTTGAGTTCGTCCTGTGCATTCATAAAGGTGAAAAACGTTATCTCTGAAGCGGCCGGGCATGGGAACCGGAACCGCACGGGAGTGAGACACTTTCCGGTCTTGTCCCGTTCATCCTTGATGCCAGCGGCTGGAATTGAATCATTTGATGCGCCGTTTTTCCCTGCTGCCTGCCGGAAGGGACAGGAAGTTCCGGAGCAGCGCTTCTCCGTCCGGCGTCAGGATGGATTCCGGATGGAACTGAATGCCGTAAAGGGGGAGGTGCCTGTGGCGGATGGCCTGCACGTTTTTCCCGGAATCCCTCGCCGTGACAATCAGCTCCGCCGGCCAGGGAAAAGCGGCAAGGCGCCAGGAATGGTAAAGCGCGGCAGGAAATTGTTCCGGCAATCCTTCCAAGAGGGGACACAGCTCCGTCCTGCATATGACTTCCCGCGCTCCGTGAAGGGGCCGGGAAAGGTGTTCCAGACGGGCTCCGAAGCGCACGCCCAGGATCTGATGTCCCAGGCATACGCCCAGCACCGGGGTAAAGCGGGGCAGGCGGTCCAGAAGACGGAAGGTGGCCCGGTAGCAGGCATCCTCCACCGTTCCCGGACCGGGAGACAGGATAAGCTTTTCCCCCACCTGAACCGCCTGTTCCAGTTCCGGGGATTCATTGGAAACCACACGCGGAACGGCCATTCCCGTCATTCTGACGAGTTCCGCAAGATTCCAGGTGAAGGAATCCCGGTGGTCGATGATCCAGACGTTCGGTTGACTCATGGCGCGCACATGATAGAGTAATTCCCGACAATGTACACACGGGAACAGACCATCAGCCGCATGAATGCCCTGGGCCGTGCGGAATGTCCGTTCTTTTTTGTCATCTCCCATGATATGGGCCATAACCTGCTGTTTGAACCTTCGGAAACGGAGGGGGAGCGCATGGCTGCTTTTTCCCTGCCGCTGGGCACGATGGGAAGTCAGGACGGCGGCCCTCCGCTTCCGGAACGGCTGCGGTTCATTCCATCCCCCCATCCCGTGTCCCGGTATGCGGCATCCTTCGCCTCCGTCCGGAACCATCTGATGAGGGGGGATTCCTACCTGCTGAATTTATGCGTGTCCACCCCCGTGGAAACCAACCTGACGCTGCGCCATCTGTTCCGGTTTGCCCGCGCGCCTTACCGGATGCTGCTGGGGCCGGACGCGCGGATTTCCGGAGTGCACGGCCGCGGCTGCGTCTGCTTTTCTCCGGAACCGTTTGTCACGGTGCGCGGCCGCTCCATTTCCACGTTTCCCATGAAGGGAACGGTTCCGTCCGCTACGCAGGAAGCGCGCCGCTGGCTGGAAACGGATGAAAAGGAGAATAGGGAATCCGCCACCATTGTGGATCTGATGCGCAATGATCTTTCCATGGTGGCAACCGGCGTGAGGGTGAAGCGTTACCGCTATATCAGCCCTGTAGAAACGTCCAAAGGGCCTATTCTTCAATGCAGTTCCGAGATTTCCGGGTTGTTGCCGGAAAACTGGCGTTCCCGCCTGGGGGAAATCCTTCTGAAGCTGCTTCCTGCCGGGAGCGTGACCGGAGCGCCCAAGGAAGCCACCTGCCGGGCCATCGCGGAAGCGGAGGATATGGAGAGGGGGTTTTATACCGGAATTTTCGGCTTTTTCAACGGGCGGGATTTGGATTCCGCCGTCTCCATCCGCTTCATGGAGGAGGATGAGCGGGGAATGGTATACAAGAGCGGTGGAGGAATTACCGTCATGAGCCGGATGGAAGAGGAATATCGGGAAGCTGTTGCCAAAGTTTATGTGCCGTTTGATTTTTGAAACCGTTAAATGGGAGAATGGCGCTCCCTGCCTGCTTCCCTGGCACCAGCGGAGGGTGGAGGCCGCCATCGGCGTTCATGGTTCGGACGGCGCTTCCGTCCCCGATCTGGCTTCCATTCTTTCGGCTTGTCCCGGCCCGGAAGGCCGTGGAGTTTACAAATGCCATATCACGTATGATACGCGGGGAAGGGTGCGCCGCACCTCCTTTGAGCCCTACCGTCCCCGGCAGGTGAAGACGCTGACGTGTGTGGAAATGCCCGGGCTGGATTACTCATGCAAGTGGGAGGATCGGACAGGGCTTCTGGCGGCAGGGGCAGCCTTGGGCTGTGACGAAGAAGCGCTGATTCTCCGGAACGGGATGGTGACGGATACGCGGTACAGCAACGTGGTGTTCGGGGACGGGTCCTCCTGGGTTACTCCGGAAACTTTCCTGCTCCCGGGAACCAAGCGCGCCTTCCTGCTGTCCCGCGGAGACATTCAGGAATGTTCCGTAAGAGCGGAAGATATAGGCAAATTCCGCTTCTGTTCCCTGATTAATGCCATGCTGGATCCCGGCGATGTGGTGGTGCGGACGGAGGATATTATCCTGTGTTGAGGGTGGAAAAACGGATAGATTGTTTTATCCGGAACCCTCTGAATTTTGGTATTGAGGGCATAAAAAAGCGGCCGTTCCATGGATATGGAATGACCGCCTGACGGGAAAAAGCCTGACGCCTTCTTAAATGGCGCCGCAGTAGTGGGCGCAGCACCACATGGCGCGGGGATGGTGGAAGAAGGATTTCCAGAGGCTTCCCTTGAGGGTGTTGGCCCTGGAACCGTCCTTGTTCAGATAGCCGAACCAGTCGCCATGCTGAACGTCCTGGAAGTGGGAGAAAGCCCAGTTGCGCACCATGTCGTGACGGATGGCATAGCGTTCTTCCCCTGTGAGCTTGTAGGCGAGCGTCATGGCGATGAGCGCTTCATCATGCGGCCACCAGAACTTCATGTTGTGCCAGTATTCCTGAACGGGCTTGTTGTACACGTCCGTGTAGTACAGCATGCCGCCGTTTTCCTTGTCCCAGCCGCGGGCGAATGCCCAGTCGATCATATCGCAGCCCACCTTGATGAGTTCGGGGTCATTGCCGCGATGGCGGGCTTCTTCCAGCACGAACCACCCACCCTCCGTAGTATGGCCGGGGTTCAGGGTGCGTTCGTCGAAGTGGTCGATGATGGAGCCGTCCGTTCCCACCACTTCCATGACTGCCTGGATGTCAGGTTTCATGAATAGGGTGCGGAGGTCGTTGATGCAGCGGTCTGTCCAGCCGGTATAGAAGCCGTCGTCATCTCCCAGGTACTTGCGCATTTCCTGAGCTGTGTTCAGGGTAATCATGCGGGTGCCCAGACCGGTCGTAGGACGTTCCCCGGTGAATTTGGGAACCATTTTGCCGGGAGTGAAGCAGTTGTCCGTGAAGATGTCGAACCAGTGGCGGGCTTCACGGGCAGAATCCCGGCTGCCGGTCGCCCTGGCGTGCGCTGCAAAGGCGATGGCGGCGAAAGATTCGCTGTAGGCGTAGCGGCGTTTGCGGATGGGGGTGCCGTCGGCAGCCACATGAAAGAACATGCGGCCGTCCGCCGGGTCAACGCACTTGGTTTTCAGGAATTCCAAGGCGCTTTCCGCCCATTTGAGCCAGTCCGTATTCTTTTCGATGCTGTTGTACATTGTCAGCAGCATCCATGCCATGCGGCCCTGGGCCCAGACGGATTTGTCGGAGTCCACCAGCGTGCCGTCTGCGTCAAAGCAGTGGTAAAGACCACCGTTTTTTTCGTCGTAGGCGCGGGGGAACCAGAACGGCAGAACGTCTTCCAGAAGCTGGCGGCGGTAGAACTTGCCCAAAGAGGGCATATCAAGAGTTGCAGCCATGTCAGTCAGGTTCCGGGGTTCAGTTTAAAGCCCACTGGAAGAAGCCGATGCCTTCCAGTTCGGAACGGAGTTCCTTCAGCTGATCTGCGGTCGGGTTGCCCTGCGGAAGCCGGGCGGGGCCAAGATCGACGCCCAGCCAGCCCATCAGAGCCTTGGCGCAGCCCATATAGCCCTTGGAGGCCAGGATATTGATCATCTGAACGGATTTCCACTGGCAGTCGCGCGCCGTTTCCACATCGCCTTCCGCAAAGGCTTTCATGAGTTTCTGGTACAGGGCCGGAGCAAAGTTGAAGGAGCTCCCCACAGCGCCCTTGGCCCCCACGGAAAGGGCGCCCGTAAACCATTCGTCCACACCCCAGGGAATATCCACGGTCTCGTCGTAATTCAGCGTGGTCTGGTACAGGGCCAGATCCGGATTGGTGAATTTGATGCCTGCGAAATTTGGAATCTGTTCCTTGGCCAGCCTGATGAAATCCACCGGATTGAAGCGTACGCCCGTCAGCACGGGGATATCGTAGTAATAATAGGGCAGGTCGGGAGCGCCGGAGGCGGCGAAGGCGCAGCATTCCACCAGGCGCTGAACAGTGCCGGGCTTGTAGTAGGACGGGGCCAGGGAACTGGTGGCCACGAATCCGCATTCCTGGGCAAAAGAGGCCAGTTCCCGGGCGTCCCAGACGCTGTTGGAACCGGTATGGGCGATAACTTCCACGCCATGCTTGGCGGAGGCTTCCTTCCAGGCGGAATAGATTTCCTTGCGTTCTTCAAGCTGCATGGAGGAGGATTCCCCGGTGCTGCCGGTAATGAAAGCAAGCTTGATGCCCTGGGAGGCAAGCAGCTTGGCCTGGGCGTCAACGCTGGAAGGGTTCAGGGAACCGTCCGCCTTGAACGGAGTGTGTACGGCGGCCACCAGGCCGTGGAGTTTCAATGACGTGTCCATATTATGTAGTGATATGAAAATAATTCGGGGTGATGATTGCAAATCATCTTGGGAAAGACAATCCCTGAATCTTTCTGAATAAAAAAAGACCACATAAAAAAATGCGCGTTTCTGCGGCGGGGATGAGCGCTGATGCAGAGAATGATTCAAAACGCTGACGGACAGTCTATTGGTTCATGACGTGATGCATGGTTTCTGCCGGTGATTTGGCATGTTCCGGCAAGCAATTCTCTTCATAGCACCAGATTTCCGCACCATCCGGCTTCCGGGGAGAACTCATCGGCATTTTGTGATGCCGTGAAGATAGAACATTGCACGGCACGGGAAGCCGTTTTTTAGAAGTGCGGCGCTCTTGATAGGGACGGCAGGATGGCTCCGCCGCAGAACGCCTTTCCTTAATTCCTTAATCCTTCCCATGCAGGGAGGGCACGGGAGCCCTGGCCGGGAGGGTGTACAGTTTTTCAATGTCGTCCAGGTAGCGGGAAACAGGCGTATTGGCCGGCTGTTCCTGTTCCCGGAGGATTTTCACGGCTGCCGCGTAGGAAGCGAATGTCTTGCCGGTTCCGGACCGCGTGTTGATTTCATACCAGTCCATATAGTCCCGGACGCGGCGGGCGGTTTTCATGGAAAGGTTTCTTATTTCCCGAAGCTGGCTGATTTTGGGGACGGCTTCCCGGCTGTTGACTTTCCCTGTTTGCATCAGGGCCACCAGCTTGGCATATTCTACAATGACGGGCCGGTATGAAGGAAAGGAACGCCTGCTGAGGTTGAGCAGGCTGCCAGCCACGTTGGAAAGCTGCCTGTTCAGATCCGGCAGGGAACGGGCCTGTTCCAGGTCATCCAGGGGAAATGTGACGGTGGTGCGGGTATCCGGATCATACTTGACCAGGGTAAGGGCTTCCTGGAGATGACGTTCCGTTTCCGTAATCGTGAGAGTTTCCGTCAGGGGTGGCGTCGCCATGCGGGAAAGCTGAAGCGTCCACCATTTATGGAGGGAAGTGGGTGTCAGGCTGAGCTGCGGAAAATGGCGTTTGATGAGGTTTCTGGGATCGTCATTGCCCAGAATAGCCTGGTCCAGAAGCTGTTTCATTCCTTCCGGACCGTTTTCCTGGTTCAGCAGGCAAAGCACCAGGGCTCCACAGGAAGTTTGATAGGCCGCGTAAGAGGTCGCATCCAGTTCCTTTTCCGGTTCCCGGCAATTCAGTATTTCTTCCGGAGTCATAATGCCGGACTGCTGGAACAGGGTGGAATACATGGCACGGTCAGCTTCATTATTGTGCCACAGAACAGCCTGTTCCAACCCGGCAATCAGCCAGGGGGGCAGCGTGACGTTGTCCGGCAGGCCTTCCGGGTTCACCGTGCGCAGCATCATTTCATAAAGCAGGGTGGAGACGATGGCGCGGCGCAGGCTGTCCTGGTTGATGCCGTGGCCCAGATGAATGAAAATGCTATAGGAGAGGGTATTGCCTACAATGACGGTTTGCATGCGGACGGGGTTGGCCGGAACGGGGCTTCCCGGCTCTCCTACCAGGCGGATGTTGATGCCGTTTTTCCATTCGTCAGGCTGCTTGAGGACTTTTAGCAGCGCGGTGCGTATGGCATCCGCCCGGGTGGCGATGGCCCCGGCCAGCAGGGAATCCATCCCGGTGACGTGGAATTGCTTGGAGGTGGAAACGCTGGTGAACGGCTGCCTTTTGGCGGGCTGTTCCTTCGCTCCGGCGGCGGCCCTTGCCGAAGGTGAAGGGGGAACGACGGGGTTTACATTGGAACTGCCCTGCAATACTGGACGGTCCGAGGCGTCATCAATAAAATCCGCATCCTGGACGGATGCTGATTCTTCTTCCGTCTGCCGCACTTCCGCGGAAGAATCATTGCCAGGCTCCTTTCGTTCCTGTCCCCGGCCGGCAGGGAGCAGAAGAAGAGCCGTCAACAGAAAGACGCATGTTCCCCTGAATCTCATCAACGGAAAAAGTTAGTCGAATTGTTCCGCCAGACAGCTGAAATCCTCTTCCGCGCGACCTTCCCGGCACAGCTTCCCCATGATGGAGGAAACCAGGGCGACAACAGGCGGGTGGATTCCTTTTTCTGCGGCAAGTTCCTGAGCGTAAATACTGTCTTTCCTCATGTTGTCCAGGGAGAAATGGGTGGAAAAGTCACGCTTTGCCATCAGGGGCAGCTTAAATGCAGCCAGAGGGGAGGCGATGACGTTCCGGGAAATGGCCTGGCCCAGCATTTCCGGGGAAATGCCGTACGCCTGGGAGATGGCCAGGGCTTCGCTCAAACTCTGCACCATGGTGGCGGAGACCATGTTGGTAACCAGTTTGACGACGGTGCCGGCTCCGATGCCGCCCAGGTGCAGGATGTCCCGGGAACTGTGCTCCAGCACGGGGCGTATGCGGTCCAGTGTGGTGGAATCCGTGCCAACGTAGTAAACCAGTTCCCCTTTTTCCGCGGGCAAACGGGAGCCGGTGAACGGGCAATCCACATACGTGCAGCCGATGGCGGAACTCATCAGGGAGAGTTTGCCGACGGTCGCCAGGTCAATGGTTGAGTGGTTCAGAATGATATGCTCCGGTGTCAGAGCCCCTCTCATTTGTTCAAACACTTCCAGACAGGCATTCCTGTCTTTCAGGTAGAGCTGGATAATTTTGGAAGCGCGTGCCGCATCCGCCGGGGTAGGAACCGCTTCCGGAAAATCTTCCCGCGGAGTTCTGTTCCAGACGGTGACCTTGTCGCCCATTCCGGCCATATGGCGTGCAATCCGTGAGCCAATGAGGCCCAGTCCTAAAATGGAAACGTGATACATGGCTTTATTTAGTGGGAAAGGGAAGAATTCCATCAGGAACCGATTCGGAAACGGCTTTTCCTGCGCGGAGGTTCCTGCTTTTCCGGCTTGGGCGTTTCCGTTGCGGCAGTTGCGGCTTCTGCCGGAGGTTGTGCGGATGCCGCCGCAGGGGCAGTTTCCCTCATTTGGGCTGCCAGAGAGACGGGTTCGGTTTCCGGACGGTGGCTGACGACGACCTGTTTGGGACCGGCGGACGGCTTTTCCTGCGCATTCGGATCCTCCGCCACATGAGCAGGCACCTCATTGGCGCCGTGGGGAATGGCAGACGGATCGCTTATTGCCGCGGCCAGCTGGGGTTCGTCCTCTTTTGCGGCGGATGCGGGATTCTGGTCCGCAGCCTGCTTTTTGCGGGGAAGGGTGGTGGTTCCGGTAATGGCAAGCTCCAGATCGGAATCCGGCAGGCCTCCGCTGCGGATGGCCGCATCATAGCTTTTGCGTGCCTGCGCCGTGCGGCCCAGCCGGGAATAGGTCCAGGCCAGGTTGAAGTGCGCGTCCGGTGATTCCGGCTGGATTTTCAGGGCGTTTTCAAAGTGGGCCACCGCTTTTTCATAGTTCCCGGCGCTGGTTTCCAGGTTGCCCAGGTAAAGCAGGGCGGGAGCGTTGGCCGGATCCAGCCTGAGCGTTTCCGTCAGGGAGGCGATGGCGTGCTGGTCTTCCCCGGCGCGGTATTGGGCCACCCCCATCATGAACCATGCGGGGGAGGATGAGGCGTCCAGTTCCGTGGCTTTTTTCAGAAATTTGATGGCTTCCTCCGCCTTGTTGCGCTGAAGCAGAATGGTCCCCAGATTGACCAGGGCCGGAACGTGGGCCGGCTGGAAGTCCAGCAAAGTCCGGTACAGTTGTTCTGCGGCGGCATAGCGTTTTTTGGCGAAGGCTTCTGCGGCGCCTTGCCCCAGGGCTTCCGCCTCCAGCTTCCGGCGTACTGTGGCTTCCATGCTCCGGTTCAGCGCTTTTTCCTGGTCCGGAGTAATGGTTCCGGCGGAGATGGCGGCCAGGCGGGCCTGTTCGGCGGAACGGTTTTTCAGTTCTTCCATCTGCCGGGTGAGTTCCTCTACCTGAATGTTTTTCTGTTCCAGGGCCTTCTGGGTCCGCGCCAGGGCTTCCGCCTGTTTCTTGTCGTTTCTGGCGGATTTGTCCGCTTTGGTTTTCATCTGGCTGCGCGCCAGTTCCAAATCCCGGGCGAGCTGGGCGGCCTTGCCGCGTTCCGCAGAGAGGGCCTGTGCCAGCTTGTTGATTTTTTCCTTCTGCTGATCCGTCAGGGGAACATTGATATTGTTATCCCTGGCAATGGCGTTGACAATTTGTTTTTCCGCAGGAGTGAGCTTGATGGCTTCCTCATTGTCCATCAGGGAGGCTATTTCCGCCGTGTCCGGATTTTCCTGATGCAGCCGCTTATAAGTGCTGATGAGCAGGGAGCGGCTCTGGTCCTGCACGGAAAGTATGCGGAGCTGCTTGGCGATGGTGGAGCGCAGCAGCTGGTTTTCTTCCAGAAGAAGCGGGCTTTTTTCCGGATTGGCCTCCAGCTTGGACAGTTCCACATCCGCATTGATGAGCTTGGTATTCAACTCTGTGATGCGTTTGCGGTAGCCGATGTTTTCATCCCGGATGGCAATCAGTTTCTGTTTCAGGTCTGCGGATTCCTCACGCGCCTCTTCCAACGCTTTCAGGTTGGCTTTCCGCTGTTCTTCGGAATCGGATTTGGCCGTTTCCAGAGCGGCGATTTTGTCCTGGGCATCCTTGAGCTGGGCCGCCAGCGTCAGGTTGCGGTCCAACAGGTTTTTTGTTTTATCCGGGCTGTTGAGCTCCACCAGGGCCGCCAATTGGTCCCGGTCTTTCTGAAGGGCGTTTTTCTCATCCGTCACTTTGTCCAGCTTGTCCTGGTACTCCTTGAGCTGCAGCTGAATATCGGCGATCTGCGCCAGATAACGGGCTTTGTCCTGGCTGAGGGAAGTGACGTTTTGTTCCAGTTCCTCCACTCTCCTGGTGAGAGTCTGGATAAGCTTGTTGCTGGTCTTTCTTTCATCCTCCATCTGCTTTTTGACCTTGAGCAATTCATCCCGGTAAACGGATTCTCCGGCGGATGCCACGGCCAGTTTTGCCAGAATCTCCTCCTGCTCCCGGCGGGTGCGCTTGAGAGCCTGGATCAGAGCCTTGTTCTCCATGGTGGTTTTATCCAGCAGTCTGCGGATGCGTTCGTAATTGCTCTCCACCACTTCCGGAGCCGCCCCGGGAGAAACGGAAGGGGACGGGATGGTATTGATCAGGGATTCTCCGGGACGGGTAGGGAATTCCACGCCCTTGTAGCCGGGAGGGAGGGCTATGTTGGGTTTTGGCCTGGGGCGCTTCGGCACGGAGGCCGGGCGTTCCAGCTCCAGGCCGGGGCCGGATGAAGAGGCGGCAGCCTGCCGCTGGGCCAGCTTCTGCCACTGGTCCAGATTTTCCCTGTTGAGCTGGCGGCGCGTTTGCAGCAGGTTGGGGCGCCATTGGGGATAAGACTTAGCCAGGCGTCCGAACTTGTCTTCCGCCTGCTGCGTCAGGCGGATGGCTCCTATATAATCCCGTTTTTCCACCAGTCCTGCGGCTTGGGTCACCAGCCTCAACGCCTCCAGGTACATGTCCGTTGGATCCTGCTTTGTTCCGGCGGTGGCGGGCATGGGGCCGGGCATATACGTCCCCTGGGCCAGAAGGGGCATGGAGCCGCAGGTCAGGGACAAAGCAAGGGTAATGCCAAGGGGGAGAGGAGTCATCATGGGGAGAAGCTTTGTTTACATACGGCACACCGTCCTGAATCGCAAGAATAAACCGTGTCTTGTGCTTGTGTTCGCGGTGGCGGGTGGTAGACTCTTGCCAATCCTTGATTTTTCCCATGAACATCTCCGTTTTAGACCGTTTTTTGAAGTATGTCTCCGTGGGTTCCCAGTCGAACGCGGATTCCGCCACCGTGCCATCCACCCCCGGCCAGACGGAGCTGGCCCGGCTGTTGGCCGGGGAGCTGAAGGACATGGGAGCGCAGGCGGAACTGGATGAGGATTCCGGCATTGTTTACGCCTCCATTCCTTCCAACGTGGAAGGGAATGTTCCCGTCATCGGCTGGGTGGCCCATGTGGATACGGCTCCGGGAGTCTCCGGCAACGGCGTCAACCCCCGCATCATACGCTCGTACGACGGCGGGGACATCCTGCTCAACCCGGAGCAGGGAATGGTGCTTTCCCCCGCCGTTTTTCCCGAGCTGACGGATTATTTGGGCCAGGACCTGGTCGTGACGGACGGAACTACCCTGCTTGGCGCGGACGACAAGGCCGGTGTGGCGGAAATCATGGATATGGCCGCCTCCTTCCTGCTGAACCCTGAACGGCCCCACGGCGAGATACGGATTGCCTTTACGCCGGATGAGGAAATAGGACGCGGAACGGATGCTTTTGACGTGGCGCGGTTTGGCGCGGATTTCGCCTATACCGTGGACGGAGGCGCCCTGGGGGAAATTGAATACGAAAATTTCAATGCGGCTTCCGCGGTGGTGACGGTGCAGGGCTCTTCCATTCATCCCGGAAGCGCCAAGGGCAGGATGTTGAATGCCTGCCTGGTTCTCATGGAATTCCAGGGCATGCTGCCCGCATTCCAGAATCCCGCTTTTACGGAAGGGTACGAGGGCTTTTATCATCTGGATTCTCTCCGGGGAGACGTGGAACAGGCGGTTGCGGAGTACCTCGTCAGGGATCATGACAGGGCGGCGTTTGAGCGCAAGAAGGAGTTCATGCAGGAATGCGCGGCCCTGCTGAACCGTAAATACGGAGAGGGGACAATAAAGGTGGAAATTACGGATTCCTATTACAACATGAAGGAGAAGATACTCCCGCACATGCACCTGGTGGAACATGCCCGCAGGGCCATGGAAGCCGTGGGAGTGAGGCCGGAAATCATCCCTGTGCGCGGTGGCACGGACGGAGCACGCCTCTCCTTCATGGGGCTGCCGTGCCCCAACCTGTGCGCCGGAGGCCACAACTTCCATGGAAAGTATGAATACGTCCCTGTCCGTTCTCTGGAAAAAATTTCCGCCATCCTTCAGGAAATCGTTTCCGGTTATGCCCGGTACGGCCTGGAGCCGCCGCCAGGGGAATGAGGGAACATGGCGATAAGCGGAAATGTTGCGATTCCGGCATTCGGCAATAAAAATTTTTGCCTGTTCCTGAAACTCTTATTGGGAGGGAGGCGCAATACTGAATCAAGTTCATAAAAGGAATGGCTTTGAATTCCCCGGCGTCCCTAATCCGTGAAGCTGCGGGAAAGTGCTTGCTTTTTTCCCTTCCGTCATGATCATGGCGGCTCACCGTTTTTGATAACCCCCGCATATACACATTTTGATATGAGCGTGATTCCCAATGTCCTGGCTGAAAGGTACGCCTCCGCCGCCATGAAATCCATCTGGTCCGCAGAGGGCCGCATCATTCTGGAACGCGAATTCTGGATTGCCGTGATGAAAGCCCAGAAGGATCTGGGGCTGGATATTCCGGACGGGGTGATTGAGGCCTATGAACGGGTGAAAGACCAGGTAAATCTCCCTTCCATTGACGCGCGTGAACGCGTGACGCGCCACGATGTGAAGGCGCGCATAGAAGAATTCTGTGAACTGGCCGGATGCGAGCATATCCACAAGGGAATGACCTCCCGGGACCTGACGGAAAATGTGGAACAGCTCCAGATATGGAAGTCCATGCAAATCATCCGGGACAAGGCCGTGGCCGTGTTGAACCGCATGAGCGCCCTGGCTGAACAATGGAAGCACGTGACCATTGCCGGACGCACGCACAATGTAGCCGCGCAGACCACGACCATGGGCAAGCGCGTCGCCATGTTCGGGGAAGACATCGTGCACGGCCTGGGTTCCTGGATTTCCCTCATGGACCGTTACAGCGTGCGCGGACTGAAGGGTGCCGTTGGAACCCAGCTTGACCAGCTTTCCCTCTTCGGGCAGGATGCCGGCCGCGTGCTGGAACTGGAAGACCGCGTGTGCGCCCACCTGGGTATCCCTGCCAAGTGGATGAATGTGGGGCAGGTATATCCGCGTTCTCTGGACTTCTCCGTGGTTTCCGGGCTGGTGGAACTCACCTCCGGCTGCTCCTCCTTCGCCAAGACCCTGCGCCTGATGGCCGGCCATGAACTGGCTACGGAGGGGTTCGCCAAGGGACAGACTGGCTCCAGCGCCATGCCGCACAAGATGAACGCCCGCTCCTGCGAGCGCGTCAACGGCTTCCATGTCATCTTGAAGGGTTTCCTGATGATGATTTCCGGGCTGGCCGGGGATCAGTGGAATGAAGGGGACGTTTCCTGCTCCGTGGTGCGCCGTGTCGTCATGCCTGATTCCTTTTACGCTGCGGACGGACTGTTTGAAACTTTCCTGACCGTGTTGAACCAGATGGGCGTGTATGAGGCCGTGGTGGCTGCGGAATTGCGCCGCTACCTGCCTTTCCTGATGACAACCACCATCCTGATGGAGGCCGTCAAGCGCGGCATTGGCCGGGAAACCGCCCATGAGGTGATCAAGGAACATGCCGTGGCCGTCTCCAATGACCTGCGGGCCGGAAAAATCACGGAAAACAATTTGCTGGACCGCCTGGCGGAAGACGGGCGCCTGGGAATAGACCGGGCGGACCTTCAGCGCATCTTTGATTCCAATTCCTCCGCTACGGGCATGGCTGACGCCCAGGTGGAAGCATTCCGCTCCATGGTGAAGGAAGTGACGGACAGGTTTCCGGACGGGGCGGGCTACCAGCCCGGGGATATCCTGTAAAAAGAACCTCGGAAAGAAGCCGGAATTTCCGGCGCACGCGTTTTTTCCAGACGCCGCCCCTTCGGACGGCGTCTGTATTTTTTATGCCGGCTGCATACATGTTTTTTCAATTTCTTTACGTCAGGAGAGCTTGACGAATCAGAAGGATGCCAGTAAGCTTGGATTCAGTAAACGGGCGCGTACGTTGCATGCGCCTTTGCAAGCAACCCCCTGTTAAACAATTTTCAATATGGAAAACCAGCATCTCAGCCTTTTGGACCGTGTGTACACCGTTCTCAGAAAGAGAGGGGAAGAAACGGAATGGATTACTTCCGCTGATGACCACAACATTAAGACGGGCATCGCATTCGTTCCCTGTGATACGTTCACCCCGGTGAGCCTCCTGTACACCATGATTGAACGTCCGGAGACGCTGGTCATTGACGTGCTTTTTGCCGCTAAGGTTCCTGAAAACCGCCGTGTGGAAGTCAGCATTATCCTCAGCGAACTGAATGCGGACCAGACGGCCGGCGCCTTTCAGCTGGACCCCAACAGCGGGTATGTTTATTACCGCCAGTCCTTCGTTCTGGAAGGCATGGACCTCACGGAAGCCCAGTTTGCCCAGTTGATGAAGAATATTGAAACCGTGGCTGTGGAAACGGCGGAGGCCTATTCCCACATCATGGAGACGGAATATCCCAAATAACGGGACGCGTTTCCCCCGGAGCTGTTGATGAGCGAGGCCCCTCAAAAAAAGGGAACGTCCTGGTCCATAGGCATCGGCCTGGGGATTGTGGCGCTTTTGATAGGCACGGCTATTGTAACGGAGCCGTCCGTCTCTTTTTCCTTTTCCGGGAATGGGGGCTGCGCGCCCGCAGGAACGGAGACACCTCTCCGGCTGCAGACGAACACTCTTTTTATTTCCGCGCCCGGCATCGTGAAGGCCTCCTACCTGACGATGCTTTCTCCCAGCGTTTCCGGAAAGGTGGACAAAGTGCATCCCCTGTTTAACGTGGGGGAAATTGTCCTGAAGGGAACCCCCCTGATGGAATTGGAAAAATTTGAATACCGCGCCCGGCTGGCGAACGCTCAGGCGGAACTGGAACAGGCCCGCCTGGATGTTTCTACGGAGCAGGCGGAAGCCCTGAAAGCCATCAAAAAGACATACAGCTCCATCTCCAAAAGCGGAAAGGAATCCGAACTGGTGCTCCGGGTGCCGCAGCGCAGAGCCGTAAACGCCAGGCTGAACGCCGCGGAGGCGTATGTGGCGGAAGCAGAACAGGCCCTCCGGGATACGGTGCTGGAAGCTCCCTATACCTGCCAGGTGGTGGAATGCTCTGTGGGAGCCGGTGCCCGCGTGGTCGCCGGGCAGCCGGTAGGGAAAGTAATTCCTCTTCAGGAGCGGATGATACGGATTCCCGTTCCGCTGGAAGAATTTTCCGCATTGCCCAGGGATGAGCAGGGCAAGGTGAATACGGCTCTGACCGCCTCTTGCGTGCTGAATAATGGAAAACGGCTGCAGTGGCTGGGCCGCGTTACGGCGGTGGATGCGGCGCTGGATTCCAAAAGCAATTCCGCCGTGTTGATTGCCTCCCTGGAGCCGAATGCCTCCCATGTCTCCGAGTGGCAAGTGGCTCCCGTCAACATGGCTCTTCAAGTAGCCATCAATGTTCAAGTTCCCGTTTCCGCGTGGATTCCCGCTTCCGCCGTCAGGGACGGCAGCTCCATCCAGGTAAAAACGCCGTCAGGAATGCAGGAGCGCAAGGTGCAGGTAGTGGCGTTGAAAGACGGCAGAGCCCTGGTGACCGTTCCGGAATTCCAGGCTGGGGACGCTCTGATTCTTTAATTCATTTTTTCAAAGGGATATCCTTTCCTACCTATTTTTCTGCCGCGGAGGAATCATTCTTTTCAAAAATTTCCCGTTGGAGGGGCAGCACACCCACAGACTGGAACCCGATACGGCTGGAAGGAAAAATACGGCATCGGGAAGGCGAGGAAATTCTGGAATGCGGAACGCCGTGGGAGTCTTTTGAAAAAATATTTTTTAATGGGCTTCCAGCCAGTTGCCTCCCGTCCTGGCTTCCACCAGAATGGGAACGCCGTTGGGCAGGGGCAGCGCGCTGACCATGGCTTCCTCTATCTTGGGAATGAGATCCAACTCATCCCTGTGCAGATCCACCAGCAATTCATCATGAATCTGGAGGATAAGCCGGGATCTGGTACCTTTCAGCAATTTGTCCACATGGATCATGGCTATTTTAATCATATCCGCCGCCGTGCCCTGGATGGGCGTGTTGATGGCAGTACGTTCCGCGGCGGACTTAATGGTCTTGTTGGCGGAATTGATTTCCGGAATCATCCTCCGTCGCCCCAATAGCGTTTCCGCGTAACCGGCTTGTTCCGCTTTGTGAACCAGGTCTTCCATGAAGGATTTAACTACGGGGAACTGGGTAAAATAGTTTTCAATCAAAGTGGCGGCTTCTCCGCGGGGGCAGCCCAGCCTCTGGGAGAGACCGAAGGCGGAAATGCCGTAAATAATGCCGAAATTCACCGTTTTGGCCGCACGGCGCATAACGGCGTCCACCTGGTCGCGGGGAATGCCGTACACACGGGCGGCCGTTTCCGTGTGGATGTCCCGTCCTTCCCTGAATGCTCCGCACATGGCGGGGTCTCCTGAAAGAGCCGCCATGATGCGCAGTTCAATCTGGGAATAATCCGCGGACAGCATGGTGTATTCCTCTGAGGCGGGGACAAAGGCGGTGCGGATCAGGCGCCCCTGTTCCGTCCTTACCGGAATATTCTGAAGATTGGGATCCTGGGAGGCGAGCCTCCCGGTTGCGGTCAGCATCTGGTGGAATTGGGTATGGATGCGTCCGTCCCGCGGGCAGATATACTTGGGCAGCGCATCCAGATACGTGCTCTTCAGCTTCATATTCTCCCGGTAGGCCAGGATATCCGCTACAATGGGATGCTGGGGGGCCAGAGCGGAAAGGGTGTCTTCATCCGTCACGAACTGGCCCGTCTTCGTCTTCTTGGGCTTCTTCACCAGCTCCAGTTCTCCGAACAGGAAATCTCCGAGCTGTTTGGGGGAATTCAGATTCAGGGGATGGCCTGCGGCTTCTTCAATTCTTTCCCGCAGGCCGTCAATGATGGCTCCTACCTTGACGGAAGCCTTTTCCAGGGATTCCGGAAGCACGCGGATGCCGGAAAACTCCATGTCCGCCAGCACGGGAAGCAGAGGCAGTTCCACGGTACGGAACAGTTTTTCCATGCCGCTTTCCTTGACCTGCCTTTTCAGGATGGAGGAAAGCTGGAGGGTGATATCCGCATCCTCCGCCGAATATTTGCCCATTACTTCCACGGGAACGCCGCTGGTGTCCAGTTCCCGTTTTTTTGCTCCCGGAGCAGCAATGTCCTTCAGTTTAATCGTGGAATATTGCAGCAAATTTTCTGCCAGAACGTCCATTCCGTGCTTCATGCCCGGAGCGATCAGGGCATGAGCCAGCAATGTGTCGAAAAAGGGGCCTTTGACGTGAATGCCGTTGGCTCTCAAAACCTCCAAGTCAAATTTCAGGTGATGCCCTATCTTCTCTGCGGGGCCTTCCAGAAGCGGTTTAACCGCTTCCAGATCCTTCGGGCCGGAGACAGGCATGTACCATGCCTTGTGCGGTTCCGCGCAGAAGGCGACGCCCAGCAGATTGTCCGTAAGGGGATTCAGGCCCGTCGTTTCCGTATCGAAGCACCAGGAATAATGCTTTTCCAGCTCGGCAACCATGGCGGAACGGGCTTCCTCCGTGTCCGCAATAATATACTCGTGCCTGAAATCATCTACCGTTTTCAAATGGCGTTCCTCAAACAAGTCCATTTGGCCGGAACCGCTCTGACGTGCTCCCGAAACGGGGGCGGAGGGTTCCACCAACGGAGGCTGTTCCGTCTGCGGGGCGGGAGCAAACAAATCGTCCGCAGGGAGGGGGGATTTTCTGGCCTCCGGCGCTTTTTTCCCGAACAGCTTGGCCTGCATGGAGCGGAACTCCAACTCCTGGAGAAGGGCCAGCAGTTCTTCCGGACTGGGTTCTCTTTTAACCAATTTAGGCAGGGTCACCGTCAGGGGAACGTTCCGGTCAATGGTGGCCAGTTGCTTGGAAAGGGTTGCCATGGCCCCGTTTTCCTCCACAATCTGTTTGCGCTTCCCTTTCAGTTTATCCGTATTAGACAGCAGGTTTTCCACGGAGCCGAACTCTCCGATCAACAGTTTGGCCGTCTTTTCCCCCACGCCGGGAAGCCCCGGAATATTGTCGGAGCTGTCCCCCATCAGGGCCAGAATATCAACTACCTGGTCCGCACGTTCAATGCCCCATTGCTCCTTGAGCTTTGCCAGGTCAATCACTTCGTGGTCATTGCCCCTTTTGCCGGGTTTCCACAGAAAGCAGGTGGAGGAAATAAGCTGGCCCAGATCCTTGTCCTGGGAAACCATGTAGGTTTGGAACCCCTCCGTACCGTCCGCAATGCGCGCCAGCGTGCCTATCGTATCGTCCGCCTCATAACCCTCATAACGCAGAATGGGAATATTCATGGCCTCCAGCAATCTGAAAATCAGGGGCATTTGTAAGCTCAACTCTTCCGGCATGGATTCCCGGTTGGCTTTATAGGCAGGGTAAAGCTTATGGCGCGCCGTAGGGACGGAAGTGTCGAAACAGGCCGCGATATGCGTGGGGCGTTCGTGCTCCAGAATGCCCAGCAGCGTATTGGCGAAGCCGTACACGGCGGAAGTATTGACTCCCTTGGAATTGCGGATGGGATTGGAGAAAAAGGCGAAGTGGGCTCTGTAAGCCAGGGCCATTCCATCCAGAATAAAAAGGCGCTTGGAAGGGGAATCAGTCATTTCTGCCTTACTTTACCATGCGGTCCGGCGGGAAGCCACCGTTAAATGCGCCTCCGTATTCTCTGCCGATAGGGGCGGAGAAACAATCTTGAGAGCGCTTTTCTGATGTCCCCCTGGCTGTGAAGACCGATCCTGCTTCTTGTAAAATTTGCTGGAGTCCGGCCGGGAATGTTCTGTCTCCGTTCATTCTCCTTCAAGGATTGATTTTCTTACAGGAAACATTATCATTCTTCATTTCCATGACTTACACCATCACTCCTTTGATTGCAGAGGATGCCATCTGCGAGCGCGTCAGGGAACTGGCCGCATCCATTGACAGGGCCATGGCAGGAAAACCCTATATTTTATTGCTGCTGCTGAACGGAGCTCTTCCTTTCGCTGCGATGTTGGAGAAGCATTTGAAATCCCGGCCTGTGGTGAAAGCCGTCAAGATTTCCAGTTATGCCGGAATGAGAAATTCCGGTTCCGTGGTATGGGAGGGGGATTGCGGGGCTTTCCAGCCCGATGTGCCTGTTCTGGTGGTGGATGACGTTCTGGATACGGGCGCTACGCTGGATGAAGTTTGCCGGGAATTGAAAAGAAGAGGGGTGAAGGAAGTTCTCACTGCTGTAGCCGTGGACAAACACTGTAGCCGGAAAGTGCCTTTTGAGGCTGATTACGTGGCCTTTACGCAGGGAAACGATTTCCTGGTAGGGTTTGGAATGGACCTGGATGGGCATTACCGGGAACTCCCGTACATTGGGAAAGTGGTCATGGCTGACACAGTTGAGAATTCAGATTGAACAACCTGTTGAAAAAAAGTGTCCAAAACAATTGGAGCGGCAGAATTATCCGCCGTCCTGCTTAACAAGGGAAACCGGAAAGGAGAACCAAGACATGAAAATCAACAGGGCAAGACAACAGGAAAGCGTGGCCGTTTTCGGCCGCGAAACATCTCTTATACGGGATGTTCTGGACAATCTGGAACTGGAACATGCGCTGACGTGGCTGTTGGAGGCCATCTGCCAACACCAGTCCGGAAAAATGGGCGGGGAACCGTGGCACCTGTACCAGACCACGCTGTTCGCCATGTATGTGGACTATGACAACGGCAAAGTGCGCCTGTCCGCCGCGCTGGCATGCCACGATGCAGATTTGGAAATGTCCTTGAAGGATTTTGTGGAGATATTGAGCCGTGAAGCCGTCAAGGAGGCGGCCCCTCTTCATTATACCCCTGGGAGTTCCGGAAAATGCATCCACCGCTACCGCAATCCGTATTTTAAACGCAGGCGGCGGGACCGGGAACCGGACATCGGTTTTTACTCCTGAGACGGATTTTGCCGCGAAGTGGCATCCTATCCTTTCCAAAAGGCCGGATTCTCTATGGACTCCGGCCTTTTTTCACTTTTTCGGGAGGGCTTTCCATAAATGGACACGGGAAACCGGACAAGGTAAAAAATGCGGTTTTTACTCTGCTTTTGAAATGAATATTGACCCCGTTTCTTCCCGTTCATGAACGGGAACGGCGGAAAGCATGCGGCGGATGATATTTCCCGGAAATGGCGGGTGTTTGGGCGGCCTCAAATTGACAATCGCTTGTGAAATATTAGAATGATCGGCAGCGCTTCCGGCTCAGGGGCTCAGCACGGTCAACCGAAATGAAAAGCAACAGAATCAGAATTGCAACGAGGCGGGATGCGGCCAAGCTGCTGGAAATTTACGCTCCGTATGTGGAAAAGACAGCTGTCACGTTTGAATATGAAGTGCCAGCAGTGACGGAGTTTGAGAAAAGAATAGATCTCGTACTGGAAAAATACCCCTATTTGGTTGCGGAAAGGGCAGGGGATATTTCCGGTTATGCCTATGCAGGAGTGTTCAAGGACCGCGCAGCGTATCGCTGGGCTGTGGAAACGACGGTATACGTGCGGGAAGACATGAAAAAAATGGGAACGGGAAGGGAACTGTATGCAGCTCTGGAAAAGATTCTCTCCATGCAGAATATTTTGAATTTAAATGCGTGCATTGCTTATCCCTGTGAAGCTGAAGACCCCTATCTTACACGGGACAGCGTCCAGTTCCATAAACGTTTGGGGTATCAATTCGCAGGGAAATTTCATCGGTGCGGATACAAATTCGGCCGCTGGTACCATATAATCTGGATGGAGAAGTTTCTTGGGGGCCATACGGAAAATCCGCCCGCAGTGAAATCTTTTGGCGAGGTAAGGAGCCTTATCGCGGATAAACTCGGAATTTGGTAAAAGGCGGCTCCGGGGCGCATTCGGAAACAGAAAATATTTCCGAATCAATAACATGCCGATGTTCCGGCATGCGGTCACAAGGGGGATTTTTTGTTGCAAAGTTAGTTTAGACTAATTTTTAATTGACATCGTTTGGCCGGATTATTATTTTCCGCTCCGGCGGGAAAAAATGGCGGATACGCCATAAAATCCTGCCGGATTGGAAGATGCCTCCCTGAGGAGGATACGGATGTTTTCATTATCAATAAAAAACCATGAACGCATACAAACGCATGTTGTTGGCCGGCTTTTGCGCCGGAAGTACAATCCTGGCTTTCGGTAGCCAGGCTCAGGCGGCCAAGGCCGCTTCCCCCAAGGTGGATAAAACGAGCGCGGCGATTGCCGCCTACGCGGATGAGCTTGTCATTCCCACCTACAAGATGATGAGTGATAACGCTCTCAAATTCGCCAAGGCCGCTAAAGAGCTGAAGGCTGCTCCTACCGATGCCAAGGTTGCTGAAGCAGGGAAGCTTCTTCTTGAAACGCGCGTGCCGTGGGAACTTTCGGAATCCTTCCTCTTTGGCCCGGCTGCTTTCGCCAACCTTGACCCGAAGCTGGACTCCTGGCCCCTGGATACCACGAACCTTGATGCCGTCGCCAAAAACGCGGACAGCAAGAGCGTAACGATTGACGCCGCCTACGTACGCAATTCCCTCGGCGCGGAAACGCGCGGTTTCCATGCTGCCGAATACCTGCTGTTCCGAGATGGGCAGCCCCGCAAGGCCGCCGATCTGACCTCCGGACAGCTTTCCTACCTTGCCGCTGTGGCCGAGGTGATTGCTGAGGATGCTATCACGCTTGAAGCCTGGTGGGCGGGTTCTGACAAGATCAGCGAAGAGAAGGCCAAGATTCTTGAAGAAGCTGAAATAGAACCCGGCAAGTCCTATGCGGGGGAATTCAAAAAAGCTGGCCAGGCAGGCAGCCGCTACGAGTCAAACTCGGAAGTGCTTGATGAAATCATCGGCGGCAGCAAGGACATTATTGACGAAATAGCCGATTCAAAGGTGGGCAAGCCCTACGAAACGGCTGACGCCGCCGACTGTGAATCCCTTTACAGCTACACTTCTCTGGTGGACTCCCTCCACAACGTACAGAGCGTAGAAAAATCCTACAATGTGATTTCCCCTCTCGTAGCCGCCAAGTCCGCGAAGGTTGACTTGGCTGTGAAAGGTTCTATCGCCAAGGTATTCAAGAGCCTTGACGCCATACAGGGGCCCCTGGTGAAAAATCTCGACAAAAAGGAGCAGCTCAAGGCAATCATCGACAGTTGCAAGGAACTTTCCGAAAACCTCGACAAGGTTCAGGAACTTCTTGTGAAGTAATTTAACCCGCATTGCCCAGGGTCGGCAAGGCCCTGGGCTGCAATATCATATTGTCGGCCGGCTGACGGAGACGTGTACCACGGGCCGTATTTCTGGAAGGCCTGCCAATCATCAATGCACATGGAGTATCGACAATTTGCAAAACCTGCGGCTGTCCTGGTGCTCGGAGCGGGAGCGGCCGCCTGGGCAATAGTGAATTCCGGAGGTTCTGGGGATGCGGCTCCTGAACAATCTTTTATCCCGGACACGGCAAGGAATGCCGGCGTTTTGGGACATCCCCGCATTTCCGGACGCGCACTGATTAATCCGGCCCAGGGGAGTGCATCAAAATTTGACAATATCAAAGCCGAATACATGACAGCTTCATGCGTGAGCTGCCATGTGAACCGCGGCCGTGATTTCACGCCCCCCGCGCTCAGGACGAAAGATGGCGATCCCGGACCGGCTTACTATCTGGGCGGTGAAAAGGGAACGGTGTTTAATGCCACCAGTAAAGCGTTTGAGCAGGAATCGCCGGCAATTACTGAAGCCGGCCTGACGAATCGTTTCAAGGCGGGCGAAATTATTTTTGAAGGGAACTTCGTACCCGTGAAGCGCAATCGCTTCGGCGGTCTCGGCCCCACTTACATTAAATCATCCTGTCTGGCCTGCCACCCCGGTTATGGCCGCGGACAGCGCACCGGCAATTTTGACAGGCAGTACGGCAACGGTTATCTGGCCTTTGTACATAATCCCGATGGCACCCCGGTTAAGGGGTACACGGGCATGCTGCAGACGAAAGCGGTTCCTCCTTTTGTACCTTATGCCAAGGGAGTGAAAATAGAATGGCATGATTTTGTTGACCAGTACGGAAACAAATATCCGGACGGAACGCCCTACAATGCGGGCAAGCCGACGGAGGGCACGTTGACTTATCCCACGGCAGATGTGATTGAGCCGTTGCTTCCGCTTCCGTCCGATTACCGCGTGTCAATCGAATCAACAATCGGCATTTACGGAACGGGGCTGCTTGATGCCATCCGTGACGAGGATATTATTGCCGAATACAGGCGCCAGCAGAGCATGACAGGCCCGGTGAAGGGGGTTCCTGGCAAATGGATTGACGAGCCCGACGGCACCCGGCGCCTCGGCAAGTTCACGTGGGACTGCTCGCGCGCCACACTGGAAAACGGTCCTGGCGCCAATGCGCTTTGGAACGTGACGAATGTAACGCGCAAAAACCGTCCGAACATCTACATGACGCCCGAATGGCTCGAAAAACAGAAGGAACTTGGCATTGATGTAAGCGGTCTTGAAGGCCCGCAGGAAGAGGAACTCTCAATGCAGCAGTATGAAGATTTCATGGTCTGGCATCGCGGGCTGGCCGTGCCTGCCGCCCGCAACCTGGACAAGCCTGACGTGCGCCGCGGACAGGAACTCTTCAATAAACTGGGGTGTGCCGGTTGCCACAAGCCTGAATGGACAACGGGGGAATATAAGCCGCTTCCCGGTTATGCAAACCAGACCATCCGCCCCTATACGGATATGCTGCGTCACGATATGGGGGAAATCAACCGCGGACGTTCTCGTTTCTGGCGTACGCCGCCCCTCTGGGGAAGGGGGCTGATGCACAAAACCGCCAACCATACCGATATGTTCCATGACCTGCGCGCCCGCGACTTTGAAGAGGCTATCCTGTGGCATTTCGGCGAAAGCGAATTCTCCCGTGAAATGTTCCGCCATCTCTCCGCCAAAGAGCGCGGCCAACTGATTCAATTCCTGAAATCACTTTAAAAAAACTAATATACTCATGACCTGCAACTTGGAAAAAAACAAAGGTGTTTCCGTCAAGTCGCTCCCGCTGGGCGGAGAAGGCGCATCTCTGCAATTCGTTACGCTCGCCGGAAGCGAACCTGGGCAGTTGGCCGAGCATGCCGAATTACTCCAAAAAGCTGAGAAAAACGGTCTCCGGTGGATTGGCCCGGAAGTGTATGGCAGCGCTGATCTGGATATCTCCCCGGTGCCCGGGGCGGGGATGACTGCCTTTTTGGGTACGAAAACGGGCGCATCCTTCTATCGAGGCATGCAAATTTGCGCGGTGGAGGGGGTAAATGCCCGGGCGATTGAGTTCAATGGCCGCTCCGCCGGCGTTTTTTATGAGGATGAATATGCCGAGTATGCCGTTTTGGGCGGTTTGTCGCCCCGTGACCGGACAGCCGGACGAACCGAGCAGACATTGGATGTATTCCGGCAGATGGAAGAAGCGCTGAACCGGGCTGGTATGGATTTTTCCCATGTGGTCCGCACATGGTTTTACAATAACCGCCTGCTGGACTGGTATGAAGAGTTCAACCGCGCCCGCGACACATTTTTTGAAAGCCGCGGCGTGTTTGATCGTCTGGTTCCGGCCAGTACGGGGATTGGTTCCGGCAATCGGGAAAATGCGGCCTTGTCGGCCCGCGTATTTGCCATTCGGCCTAAGGGCGACCGTGTGACGGTAAAAGATATCCCTTCGCCTCTGCAATGTTCGGCTCAGGATTACCGCAGCTCATTCAGCCGTGCGGTAGAAGTGGACCACCCTCTCTTCCGGCAAATCATCGTCTCCGGCACGGCCAGCATTTCCCCTGGCGGAGAATCCGTACATCTCGGCGATATCGACAAACAAACAGAACTTTCGCTGGACGTGATTGAAGCCATCCTGAAATCACGCGGCATGGGCTGGAAGGATGTCGTCCGTTCCGTAGCCTATTTCAAAGACAAGGATTATGCCTCTCACTACGAAAAAATAGCTCTGCGCCGCGGCCTCGCCATCATGCCCTGCATCGGCATACAGGCCGATGTGTGCCGGGACAATCTGTTGTTTGAAATGGAACTTGATGCAGCCGTGTTGAAAGCCTGAGAAAATGGCATTCAGAATCATTCAGTGGAGCTTTCTGCTTGGCCTTGCCTTTTATTCGCTCTTTATCGGGGCGGCTCAAGTGTCCTTGTCCGACCTGTGGCGGATGGATGGCGAGCAGCTGCAGTTCTGGTGGGAGATCATGCTGCAAAGCCGCATTCCGCGCCTCTGCAGCATTCTCGTGGTAGGCAGCAGCCTGGCCATCAGCGGCTTGATCATGCAGCGCATCACCAATAACCGCTTTGTGTCGCCGACTACGGCAGGCACGATGGAGTGGTGCCGCTTTGGGGTAATGATCGCCATTCTTTATCTGCCCGGAGCCTCTCCCATTTGGCGCGTGGGGGCCGCCTTTGTGATTGCTCTGATAGGCACCTCATGCTTTCTGGCGGTGATTGCGCGTGTGCGGCACCAGAATGTCATTCTGGTGCCCCTGATAGGCATCATGCTGGGCGGCGTGGTGAATGCCGGAGCCGTTTTTTATGCCTACCAGTTTGATATTGTACAGAATATGGCGTCATGGCTGCAGGGGAGTTTCTCCCTTGTCATTGAGGGTAATTATGAATTGCTCTATGCCAGCATCCCGTTGATGCTGCTGGCCTATGTTTATGCCGATCTCTTTACGATTGCCGGCATGGGGCGCGATGCCGCGGTGGCGTTGGGGCTGAACCACGCAAGCATCATGCACATGGGACTGGTGATTGTATCCATCATCAGCTCAATCACGATTGTGGAGGTAGGCTACCTCCCCTTCATCGGATTGATCGTGCCCAATATCGTGAGCATTTTCCGGGGGGATGCCGTGAAGAAAATCTTGTTTGATACGGCTTGGCTGGGGGCCATGCTTGTTCTTGTTTGCGACGTGGCAGGGCGCATGCTTATCGCCCCCTTCGAAATCCCCATCGGCGTTATCCTGAGCGTGGTCGGCGGTGCTGTATTTCTGGCCATGCTCTTCCATAGAAAAACGTATGCCTGATTCCATTCAACATCAAAAAGATGATGCCTTCCGCAATGCTGCCGGCCGGCGTCGCGCGTTCCCGGCCTTCCTGATTCTGGGTCTGCTCTGCGTGGGGCTGGCGCTCGTATATGTCTTTCAGGGGATGACCCCCGAAACGTGGGACTTTAACATGGCCCGCCGCATTCCTATTGTTATTGCGCTGGTGCTGGTAGGAACGGCCGTGGGGCTGTCTTCAGTCGTCTTCCAGACGATTACAACCAACTATATCCTCACGCCCAGCGTAATGGGGCTGGATAACCTCTACGTATTACTGCAGACGCTCGTGCTCTACTTCGTGGGCAGCACACAGTTGACGACCATGCAGAGCCCGCTCTGTTTCATGGGAGCCCTGTTGCTGATGGTCTGCGTATCTACGGGTATTTTTTTCTACATGTTCCGTGGACAGAATGGCGGCAATATTTATTTTGTGGTGTTGGTAGGCATGATCTTCGGCATAACCTTCGGAGGCTTGTCGAACTTCATGCAGGTGCTGATAGATCCGAGTGAATTTGCCATACTTGAGGGGCGTCTTTTCGCCAGTTTCAATCGCATCAATGAAGAACTGCTGTTTACGGCGGGGCTTGTGATCGCCGCGACGGTCATCTGGCTGGTTTGCGACCTCAGGAAGCTCGACGTGCTTACGCTGGGCCGCTCCACGGCCATTACGCTGGGCGTGAACTACAAATGGGTGGTGCTGCGCTCCCTGATGATCGTCTCTATTCTGGCCTCGGCCTCGACGGTGCTCGTAGGGCCGGTGACTTTCCTGGGCATTCTCATCGTGAGCATTGCCCGCTTCATATTCCCGACCTACCGCCACATTGTCCTCATGCCCGGCACGGCTCTCGTGGGCGTAGCTGCATTGACTTTCGGCATGCTGCTTACCGAACGGTGGCTCAACTTCTCCGTGCCCCTGAGCGTAATCATCAATTTCGTTGGCGGGGTTTACTTTATCTACCTGATCATGAAAATTAAACGTATATGATTGAGATACGAGACATTTCCAAAAAATACCGTGAAACCTTCGTGCTCAGGCACGTCAGCACGAGGCTTCCCTCTGATCGGATGGTGGCCTTTATCGGCAGCAATGGCGCCGGAAAGAGCACGATGCTCAACATTATCAGCCGCCTTCTGGAACCCACAGAAGGCTCTGTATCCATTGATGGCAGGGAACTCAGGAAATGGGATTCCCGGGAGCTAGCCAAAACCCTCACCATCCTGGGGCAAACCCTCCATACTCCGGCGCGGCTCACGGTCGAGGAACTGGTTCGCTTCGGACGTTTCCCTCATTCCCGCGGCCGCCTGGAAAATCAGGATTCTCTGCAAATCGAAAAGGCTTTGGAACTTACCGAGATTGCCGATTTGCGCCATTGCTACCTTGATGAACTTTCGGGCGGCCAGCGGCAGATGGCCTATATTGCCATGGCCATTGCACAGGACACGAAGTACATCTTTCTCGATGAACCTTTGAACAACCTTGATATGCATCGTGCGGCGCGCATTATGAAACTGCTGCGTTCCCTGGTGCGGGAGCAGGGCAAGACGATCTGCATTGTAATTCATGATATTAACTTTGTCTCTTTCTATGCGGATTACGTGGTGGCATTCAGGGACGGAGTCCTGTGCCATCAAGGGCCGACGGAAGATATCATCCGGACAGATGTGCTGCGTGATATCTACGGTATGGATATCGCCATAGAACCCTATGGTGATAAAAAGATATGCGTATACTATGAATAGAATTTCCTTAAATTCCCAAAACAACAAACAATAACAAATAATATGAGAACAACAATCACCGCATTTCTGGCCGCATTGATTCTTCCCGGTCTTTCCATGGCCGCGACAGATGAAGCCAAAACGATCACCGCCACGCACACGCTGGGCACGGTCGAGCTTCCGGTCAATCCGAAACGTGTCGCCGTGCTGGACTACGGTTCGCTTGAGACCATCAGCGAACTGGGCGTCACTCCCGCGCTGGCTTTACCCAAAAAATTCCTTCCTCCTTACCTCTCCAAATTCTCCGGAGAACAATATACGGATCTTGGAACGGTCAAGGAATTCAATATTGAAACCATCAATGCGTTCAAGCCGGACTTGATTATTATTTCAGGACGTCAGCAGGATTATTATCAGAAACTTTCCTCCATCGCCCCCGTTTACCTGGTCGATATTCTGGCCAAGGATCAGCTGGGGGAAGCCAAGAAAAACATCAGGCTTCTGGGTGATGTGTTCGGCGTGCCCGAAAAGGCAGCCGAAGCCGTCAAAAACATTGATGAAGCCGTAACCCGTACGAAAGACAAGGCCCAGGCCAGCGGCAAGAAAGCTCTCGTTCTCCTCACGAACGACGGCAAGGTAAGCGCTTACGGTTCGGGTTCCCGCTTCGGGTTGGTGCACGATGCCCTGGGGGTGGCCCAGGCCGATAAAAACATCAAGGTGGGGGTTCATGGGCAGCAGGTGACTTATGAATACGTTGCCATGCTCAATCCCGATATCATCTTTGTGGTGGACCGTTCGGTTGCTATCGGCCGTTCGGCCAAAAATCCGAATGTCCTCAACAATGTGCTTGTGAACAAAACGAAGGCGGCTAAAAACGGCGCCATCATCCTGCTTGACCCGCAGGTATGGTATCTTTCCGGCGGCGGCATCATTTCTCTGAACAAGATGATCTCTGAAGTGGAAGCTGCCTTCACGGACAAAAAATAATTATTCCGTCCTTATTCATCACGAAGCAGGCCGCACGACCCTATGCTTCCGTTTCCCGGCTGGAGCGGCAGAGGCGTGCGGCCCTTTTTCATTCAGGATCTGCTGATGAAGAAAATTTTGCAGTGGATGGCATCTCCCCGTCTCGCGTGCGCGCTGATGGCTTATGCCGTGTTGCTCATTTTTCTCGGCACTCTTGAGGCGCGGTCTATCGGTGTTTCCGCTGTGCAGGCCAGGTATTTTGAAAGCTGGGGCTGCCTTTCCTTCGGGATGATTCCTCTGATTGGCGGCGCCGGCGTAGGGGCATTGGCCGTACTGAATATTTCGGCGTCTGTTTTCCGGCGTGCGCGCTTCACACTGCGCGGCGTGGGCGTGAGCCTCACGCATGCCTTTCTGGTAGTGCTGATTTTGGCGGGGGCGTTGCAGTATTTTCTGCGTACGGAGGGAATACTCGTTCTGGATGCAGGTGAGGTCTCACACGAAATACTGGCAGGCGGAGGGAATGGAAGGAAAAATATCCCCCTTGGTTTTTCAGTAAAGCTGAAAAAATTTGATGCCCGGACATGGACGGGAAGCGATATCCCCAGCAGCTTTTCAAGCGAGGTTTGCTTCATGCGCGGCGGGGAAAGCACGGAAACGGTTATTCGCATGAATGCTCCGGTCTACTTTGGAGGCTGGATTTTTTACCAGAACAGTTACGCCAATGGGGGCCGCACGAGTGTAATCACAGCCGTACGTAATCCGGTGCGCTTTTTTCCGTGGATATCGGTGCCCGGCGTATTTGCGGGCATGCTGCTGATTTTTCTCTCAACCCTGCGTGCCCGAAAAAAACATGCAGTGTAAAATTATTTTATTTACGGCGTTTTTCGTTGCTCTTGTGATTGCATTATCGCCTCTTTTTCAGAGGTTGGGGGATTCTTTTTCCTCATTTGACGGCATAGGGGCGCCCTCACCCGGAGCGCTGCCATGCCTGAAGGCAGGACGAGTGATGCCGGTTTCAAGCGCAGCGGCGGATTCCCTTAAATTGGCAAGCGGCCGCACGTCGGTGAATCTTGGAGGCTCTCGGACCGGGCCGGTGAAGTGGTTGCTGGCATTAAACGCCTGCCCGGCAAAAATGGCCGGCGAACCTTTTCTGCGTTCGGATAACAGGGATATGGTCGAATTCCTTGGCGGACGAGGCCGTTATTTTTCCTATGCCGATGCAGTTGAGAAGGCTGGCCTGCTGCGCGGCTCTCTGCGGGGCAATTCTCATCAGGCCCATGCCGCGGAAGCCGTACTGGGCGCACTCGCCGTTTATGAGCAGGCCGGCGTTGCGCTCGCTCTCCGCCTGGAGGGGACATCGGGCTGTTTGGGGACGCTTGATGCATGGCATGAAGCTATGGTTGAAGCTTCAGCAGAGCTTGAAGCCGCTGAACGCGAAAAACGCCATCCCTCGCTTGACCGGCTCTACCGTGCCAATCGCTATTTTCAATTCCTCCAGACTCTTGTGCAGGTAGAAGAAGCGGACCCGAATGTGGCCCTGCGAGTAATCCCACATGAGGGAAGCTACCTGACTCCGGCTGCTGCTCTGCTCGAAAAAAATCTCAGTCCCGCCGGGCGGACCGCCCTGAAAGCCTATGCCGCAGCCTGCGATGCCTATGTTGCCGGAGATGAATCTACTGCTGCAGAGACTCTGCGTCAACTTTCCGGGGAATTGGAGTCAATACTGCCCATGGATTCTTTCAAACTGCATTTCGAGCATTGCATCAATGCTCTCGAACCCTTCTTTGGAGGCTTCCTTCTCTACGGCATGTCGTTGGTTTGTTTCGTAGTCTCTCTGTTTCTCAAGCGGCGGAAGGCATTGCTGCATTTTGCGACGGTCTTCCTGTGTATGGCGGTATTATGGCATTTATTCGGCATTGCGGCCCGCATGTACATTCAATCGCGCCCCCCGGTTACCAATTTGTATTCCTCGGTCGTCTTTGCGGGCGTGGTAGCCTCATTATTCGGCGGGACGCTTTATATTCTCCGCCGTCAGCTTCCTGTTGCCGCGGTCGCCTGCGCTTCCGGCCTTCTCTCACTGCTGGTAGCCATGAATTTGCCCTACAGCGGCGATACCATGGGCATGATGCGTGCCGTTCTCAATTCGAATTTCTGGCTCACCATGCACGTAATGACCATCATGATAGGCTACGGAAGTGTTTTTTTTGCCGGGTTTTTAGCCTCATATCATCTGGTGGCCCGTTTCTTCGGACAGGGTGAAAAGGGGCTGAAAGCCGGGGCCTGCGGAGTCTATCGCATCCTTCTCGTGGCGCTCTTCTTTTGTTTTCTGGGGACAATGCTCGGCGGCATCTGGGCTGACATGAGCTGGGGACGGTTTTGGGGATGGGACCCTAAAGAAAACGGTGCCTTAATGACACTCCTTTGGTGCTCCTGCACCCTCCATGCCCGCCTTTTACACGTCTGTTCCTGTCAAGGCTTCCTCGTTCTTGCCTCGCTCGGAAATATCGTAGCAGCCTGGGGGTGGTTCGGTGTCAACCTCATGGGGATTGGCCTGCACTCCTACGGTTTTGTGGAAGGTGGCTGGTTCTGGTTTTTCCTCTTTGTGGGCCTTCAGGTCCTTGCGGCAGCTTCAGCCCTGATTCCCCAAAGGAGCCGCTGATGATTTTACGAATCATCGGGCAGGGAAGGGGAGGCGTTCGCGACATACGGCATTGATGAATGGAAAATACGGAATTGCAATGGGAGAACCATCCGGGAGCACTGCAATATGGCAGATGAATTTCATCATTTATCAATGCAGGTGGTGTGGCAGCAGCTGTTTCGGCAAAATCCGGGAATATCCAGTGCGGGAGTGTATATTGATGCAGCCTTGCGCTCGGAATGCGTGTTATTTCCCATATGGAAATATAAAGCCGTAAATGAAAATATGAGAAAAAAATCATTTTCAGGTATTTTCCATAATACGATGCCTGTGAAGGTTGATAAGGCCGCTTTTCGTCTATAAAATCAATAAAAAATAGTGCTTTTTCAAAACAATCATCCAGAATGGGGCTGTCATGACCGTCTCCCCCGCGTCCGGTAAAGAAATTCACCCTCGTTTGCCCTGGGTGGAGATTGCACGGCTGCTGGCGACGCTGGTGGTTATCATGCAGCACGTCCCTTCCATGGGGTTTCCTCCCAACCAATGGTTGATTGGTCCGGCGCTGGCGACGTTTTTCCTGCTGGCGGGGTATTTTTCCGCCTCCGGCCTTGATGAACAGGGAGCCGGAACGTGGGCGGGCCGCCGCCTGCTGGTTTTGCTGCGGCCTTATCTTTTCTGGTGCGCGGCCTATTGGCTGGCGGCGGGCATGCCTCTTGCCCCTGGTTCTCTGGCTTCCGTGTTTGGGCTGGGAACATGTCCCATGCTGACCCCGATGTGGTTCCTGAGAGACTTGATGATGTTTACCCTGGCTGCGTTTTTGCTCTCTCGTTTCCGTCCAGCTCTTTACGCCTTTGGCCTGTTTTGCCTGCTTCTGCACCGGTGGGACGACTCCCTGGCATGGCCCAGTCCGTACATGTTTGGGGATTTTGCGCTCGGCGTTATGCTGGCGTCTGCCGCACCGGGCTGTCTGAACCGCTGGGGCAACATGCCCCTTGCCGTGCATGGTTCCATTCTTTTAGTCTCCGTGGTTCTTGTCTGGGTAAGCTGTACGGACTCTTTCCTGATTGCGGACGGCTCTTTTTCCGGATTGATTGTTCTGGCCTTCCTCAGCTTCGGAATTATTGTAAAAGCCGTCAGCCCCGGCTGGTCGGAAAAGCTGGCCCGGTGGGCGTCCGGCAGCTTTTTCGTGTATTGTTCCCATATTTTTGTTCTGATAGCCCTGATGGGCGTAGAGAGCTGTTTTCCCTCCCCATGGCCTGCCTGGGCGTGGTGGTGCCTGGTTCCCGCGGTTTACATGATGGCGCGGAGCGTTTACGTATTCCTCAAACGCTGTTTCCCCCGTTCCCTCGTCCTGATGAGCGGGGGAAAATGACCTTTGGAACAACGGACGGAAAGCTCCGCCGGGAGTGTTCCATGTTTACTTTTATGGCACCGGAGAGACGTCATCCTGTTTCTCTCTCCTGGGTTTGGCATAATAGCTTGGGTCGGCAATCCAGCGGTCTCCCGCTTTTTTCACCGGAATGAAGCTGACTCCCCACGACTGGAATTCTCCTGTGTACGGTTGTTCTATCAGGATCCTGTTTTCCCCGGCCTTCACTTGAAAGGGAACAGGAGGCCGGGCCCACCAGAATTCCTCGTTGTCAAAGGGCATTTCATTGGCGGGCGAATTCCATGTATGCTTTTCGTAACGCCGCTGGCCTGCCAGTTTGTAAGTCTGGGGATTTTTCATTTCCTTGCCGTTTACCCATATTCTGGTGCCGCATTGGGACCATTCCCCGGCAGCCGGTACTCCGGAACAGCGCCGTGTGGAACGGGCCGGAGCGTCAAACCCCACCATAGCGTGCATGGTGCCCTCCACGGGTGAGTGAAACGTCGTCTCCGCCCAGACCGTATTCCCCGGTTTTGTCTTGGAAAATAGACCCTCCGCACCCGCACGGGTACGAAAATACAAATTGCCTCCGCGCGTCTGGACGGGAGACAGTCCTGCGGGAGATTTGCCCGCCAGCAGGTTATTTCTTACTTCTTCCTGCCTGTCCTGCGGAACGGGGCCGAATACCGTCCATTCCACGAAAGAATCCCTCCAGTAAGGGAAAGGCCTGCTTCCGGCCAGGGCTTCCATGCGTTTTTCAAACAGAGAGAAGGCCTGATAAGCCTCCGTGTTCTTTTCCGGCAGACTGCCGGCAAAACGGGAACCATCCTCTGGAATTCCTTTCCAACTGCGTTCCGCCATGGCGAACATGGCAGGCCACTGGGGGCTCTGGACAGGAATGTTTTTTTTGTTCTCCACCCGGGTATCCGGCCATAGACACTGGATGACGCCCAGGGAATGGTTGTTTCCCCTGGCTGTTCCGCAGGGCTGGCGGAAGAAATTCCTGCGCACCAGAATGCCGGGGTCAAAGGAATTGACGTATCCTGCCGTGGAGTCGAAGTAGGGATTCTTCTGCCTGGCTGGATCCGGCAGGCCTACGGAATTTTCATCATTCCACAGCTGGGCATAACTGTCTCCGGACACAGGCAGGTCATTGTTGCCCGCCCATTGGATGGGCTGCCGTCCCAGGGATTTGACCTTGGCCGCCATCCGGTCCGCAAACTGCTTTCCGTTGGGAATGCGGATTTCATCCGCTCCTATATGAAGGTAGGGAGACATTTCCGCCGGAATTTCCCTGCAAAATTCTTCCAGCAGTTCTTCCAGAATGTTGACGCCTCTGGGATCATGCATCGGGAAGCCAAAGCAGTTTTTAAAATAGGTGCTGTGCCCGGGCATATCGATTTCCGGAATAATCTGGACATGGCGCTCCCTGGCGTAGCGGAATAAGTCCCGTATCTGGTCGTAGGAGTAGGTGCCGTTAACGTCCCGTCCCTGAATCCTCTTGGAGGGATCATTCAAAACAGGGTACTTTTTGCACTGGATGCGCCATGCGGGGTAATCCGTCAGATGCCAGTGAAAAGCGTTTATTTTCAGCCGGGCCATTTCATCAATATCCGCCTTGAGTGTTTCAACAGTCCGGAAATGGCGGCCTGCGTCATGCATGAAGCACCGGATGGCGAACGCGGGGCTGTCCTTGATGTCGCAGCACGGGTAATCTCCCCTGGCTCCCAGCTGGTCCAGCGTTCTGCGGGCATAAAAAACGCCCGCATCGTCAGCGGCCGTAATCAGAATGCCGTTGGGGCGGATCCGCAGTTCATACCCTTCCTTGCCCAGCGTCTTGGACAGGGACGCGTTTTTTTTCACGGAAACGGGAGCCTTTTTAGGGCATGTTCCCGTTTTCCAGTCCACCTGGGACGGGAAGGGAATCAGTGGGACCGGAGCGGCTTTTTCCTGCTGGAGAGGGTGCGGGGATGTCCAGTCTCCATGGGAGGAGGTAAAACAAAGCATCAGGCCGGAAGCCAGCAAAGGCGCGGAAAGGGATAATCGCATGGCAAATGTTACACGTGAATGATGAATGATCTTTCAAGGAAACAGAGAAATTGCAAAAGAAAACATTTTACGCAGTATAAAATTATCCTATCCGTATGCGGATGGAATGAACGGCGTCTTTGCCGAACTGGTCCTTCAGTTTTCCCAGCAGGGCTCCCTGCCACTGCTGGAGATGGTAGCGCATGGCCGGTTGAAGCACCTGAATGGTGGCTACTCCCTTGACAATGGAAAGAAGGTTGGATTGCTGGCCCAGGAATGGCCCCGCAGCTTTCAGCCATCCTTCCCGGAGCAATTCGGGATCCATGCCGTCTCCGTCCAGAGGAAGCCTGGACAGAATATCCCCCAGCAGGGATTCCGCCGTATGGAGGTTGCGTGTTTCACTGGCGGCGGGGGATATCTGGAACCAGTCCGCGAGCGCCTGCCTCACCTCCTGCTCGTCACGGGAAAGATAATCATACCGGACGGGGGAAGCGTGGGGATCCGGACGGTCTCTGTCCGGCATGTAAGGAGACCAGGGAGAGGACATGGGTGGAAAATAAAAGCCCGGAGCGTTGAATGCCAACAGCCCCGGGCGATTAAAATAATATATGGGGGGAATATTATTCGCCGTCGTCGCCAATCGCTTCCACGGGGCAGCCTTCCAGGGCTTCCTCACAGGCGCTCAGCTCTTCGTCGTTATCCGGCTGCTTCTTGACATAGGATACTCCTTCGTCGTCATCCCGTCCAAAGTTTTCCGGAGCGGTTTCGCGGCAAAGGTCGCAGTCAATGCAGGAACTGTCCACGTAAAACTTGCCGGGGACGTTTAGAGGTGTTTTTTCGTCGATATCTGCCATTGTGTATGATGGGTTGTATGAACTGCGCCCACTATTTCCGCATTTGAGTAAATTTTGCAATCTTTTTTGTTGCAGGAATGAGTCAGCATGGGGGACAATGGCGGCATTCCCGTTCCCGGAATAAAAGGCTTTTCACGATGAATACCTCACCTGTTTCCCTCCCTCGTCTCCTGCCCGTGTGGGCAGGGGTGCTGCTGGCCGCTTTTTCCGGAATTCTGATGGCCTGCGCCTTTATCCCGGTGGACTGGGGCGGGTGCGTATGGATAGGGTTCCTGCCTCTGCTGACAGCCCTGTGGTACGGACGCAGGCGGGAGGGGAAAAAGGGAATTCTGGCATACGCCCTGTATGGGTGGGTATTTGGCGTGGTATTTTACGGCCTCTCCTTATGGTGGGTCAATGAAGTCAGCACGCTGGGCTATATTCCCCTGATGATTTTTTACGGAGGCCTGTTTCCCGGCCTCTGGGCTCTGGTCATGGGAGTGTTCTTCCGTCCGGACGCCCGGCCGCTGCCCGATGCGAGGCTGACGGCAAAGGAACGCCGGGCCGCCTGGAAAACCTGGGCCCTGGGCGACATGCTGCCCAGCGCCTCCGCCGCTCTGGCGGGCGCCGCTTTATGGGTATGCCTGGAATGGGGGAGAGGCTGGCTGATACCGGGCTTCGGCTGGAACAATCTGGGAGTGGCCCTTTACGGAAATCCGCTGGCCCAATGGGCGGAATACTTTGGCGTGACGGCGCTGGCCTTTATTCCGGCCGTCTTTTCCGTCTGGCTCTGGCGTGTTTGCCGCCGGGCCGGAACCATGATTGTCCATGAAGGCAGACGTACCGTTCCCTGGGACTTTTTCATCCTGGTGGCGGTTCTTTTAACCATGTTTGTCGTCGGCGTGTGCTGGACGGCTCGCTACTCCCCCCAGTCTGCCGCGGTTACGGGAAACGGCAGGCTTACCGTTCCCGTCATGACCGTGCAGCTGAATCTGAGCCAGAAGGAAAAATGGGATCCGGCCAACCGGGGAAGCATTTACCGGGCTTTGCTGGACATGACGGAACAGGGAATGCTGGATCTTCAAAACCGCGCTCTGGAACAGGCGGTCAAAAACGGCGCTGAAGCCTCCCTGGATATGCCGGCATGGGTCATCTGGCCGGAAAGTTCCTTCCCCATTTCCACATTTTACCGTGATTCCACAGGGGAACGCTTCCCCAATCAGGACAATGTCAACTTTCTGAGCGTGGAAGAGGATTACGTCCAGGCCCTCCGGAACGGGATATGCAATTTTATCCTGCTGACGGGCACGGATGACATTTACCTGTCTGATGAGGGGCGTGTGGTGCGGGCTTACAACTGCCTTACCGTCTTTGAGGGGGATTATTCCACAGCCCGTCCTCACGCCAAGGCCATGCTGGTTCCCTTCGGTGAATACATCCCTATGCGGGAAACATTCCCGTTTCTGGAAAAAGCCTTTGAGGCTTCCGCCGGAACAGCCATGGGCCTGAATTATACGCCCGGGCGTTCCTCCAGCCCCGTTCCCGTGCCCATCCGTCCCGGAAGCCCCTCTACGGTGGGCGTTATTCCGCTGGTCTGCTTTGAGGATGTGGTGGGAAGCTGGGTGCGCCGCTTCGTCCGGCAGGAACCCCAGTTAATGGTGAACGTGACCAATGACGGGTGGTTCAACCGTTCCTGCGCCAATGAACAGCATTGGCGCAATGCGGCGTTCCGCTGTATTGAACTGCGCCGCTCCATGATCCGTGCCGCCAATACCGGCGTAAGCGTGGCTCTGGCCCCCAATGGCGCGGTTATTGCGGATTTGCGGGATTCCTCCGGTTCTCCGTTTACCAGAGGGGTGATGACCGCCACATTGCCTGTGGGCTGTACGGAAATAACCCTGTACGCCATGTTGGGCGACTGGGCCGTTCTGGTTTGTTTCCTGGCGTTCGTGGTTCTGCTGCTGCGCAGGATAGGCGCAGGGAAACGCGTTCACGGCCCCGTGGAGGATGGTGTTTACCGGCGTTCCGCGGGGGCTACGCCCAGATAGTTCCTGACCTGTTTGAACGCAGGGTAGGAAATGCCTGTCTCATGGCACCAGAAGGCGGAAGAAGAGCCTCCGTCCAGATTTAGGGCCGTTTCCACCCGGAAATTCCCCAATGCTCCGGGAGTCGCCAGCCAGGCTGCCAGTTCCTTCAGAGTCAGGGAGGAGGAAACGCCGATGCACCACCTTTTTCCTCCGTCCGTGGCAATGAAAGTGCGGTAGGTGGACTTCTGCGCGTTAAGCCCTTTTACGGCGGAGCCGTTCTCCACCAGAAAGGGCCCTCCCTGGATGGCTGCCTGCATGGCCGGAAGCTTTTTCATGCGTTTCAGCACGGAACTGCGAACCAGGGTCAATCCGCTTCTGCCTCCTTCGTAAACGACACCGGAAACAGCGAAGGATCCCGTGGCCAGCGGAGAAAGCCGTTTGCCGTCCTGGACGACCAGGCCCAGGGGAGTTCCCTCCGCGTCTGCGCTGAAGAATCCTCCGTTGACTCCGGCCACGCAGGGGCTTTTCCTCATGGCCTTGTCCAGGGAGCCGTACCGGGGCGTTTTGACGCTCCCTTCATCCCTTACCAGCAGGCGGTGCGTATCAGAACGGAAAAAATACACGTTCAGCTTGTCCCGCATGGACAAAAATCCGTCCTTCCTGGTGAAAACGCGGTGTTCTGCGTGAACCAGGCCGGAAAAGCACAATATCAGGGGAAGCAGGCGCAGAAAAAGCATCGTCAGTAATCGGTGGGGGAACAATAGAAAATCCGGCGTTCCGCGCAAGTGCCGGAAGGCACGCGTACGCCCGGCCAGACAACGCAGCCTTGCAGGCGGCAGCCTTCCTCTACCGTTGCGCCGGGACCTATCACGCAATTACTGTCCGTAAAGGCGCGGGGGGACACCCGGGCCCGGGGGTGGATGCGCGGAACAGGAGAGGGGAAATCCAGATGGGCTTGAAGGTAGGCCTCCGGCGTTCCCATGTCCATCCACAACCCGTCGTCCGCCAGAATGCCGCGCAGGCGCCCTTCCCGGATGTAATCCAGAAACAGGGGAATAATGGAAACGGCCTCCCCGGAAGGGATGCGCCCGAATACTTCCGGCTCCATGCAGTACGCGCCGGTAAATTGGCAGGAGCCGGAGTCGCGGCCCAGGGCGTGCCTCATATCCGTCACCAGGCCGGAAGAAAAGTCAAATCCCACGTTTTTCTTGTCTCCGGAGGTGCGGAGGGCCAGCGTCACGGGAGGGCGGCGGCTCAAATGCTCCTTCAGAAGGCGGCCCAGGTCAAATGTGGCCGCCATGTCTCCGTTCACCACCAGCAGCGGTTCTTCCGGGGAAGCCAGGGGCTCTATCTTTTTGACGCCGCCGCCGGAATCCAGCAGCACGGGTTCATGGCTGAAATGAACGGGGCAGCCGTTCCATGAATGTTCAGGGAACACCTTGTCCCAGGCCGCCGCCAGATGGTGGGTGTTGATGATGAACTCCCGTATGCCGCAATCGTAGCATCGGCGCATGGAATGCAGAATAAGGGGTTCATGGAAAAAGGGAATCAGCGGCTTGGGCAGAATGCCGGTGAGAGGGCGCAGCCGGGTACCCAGCCCGGCGCCGAGAATAAATGCACGGGAAATGCGGAGGCCTGCCGTGATGTGCATGGAACATCACTACCGGGTGAGCGGCGTTTTTTCAAGCGCCCTTTATCCACTTCTTTCCGGGATGACACGCCGGAATACCGCCTCTTCCCCGAATTTAAAGGAAAATCCGTGATTTCGTGCTTTCCAAACGGAAGCTCATTCACTAGCATCCCCGCATGGCATGTGGAAACCAAAGAACTGTCGGCTCTCCGGCCTCCCTGGCCGGTACCTCTTTGCATACGGGGCAGTCCGTTACCCTGACCCTGAAACCGGCTCCCGCCGACTTCGGCATTAAATTCCGCCGGGTGGACATTCCGGACCAGCCTTTCATCAGCGCGGACGTGGAAAAGGTGCAGACTGTGGAACGCGCCACCAGCCTGGCTGAAGGTTCCGTCAAGGTGCATACCGTGGAACACATTCTCTCCGCCCTCACGGGCATGGGCATTGACAACGCCGTCATTGAAATGGACGCCAACGAACCTCCCATCGGGGACGGCTCCTCGGCCCCCTACGTAGAACTGATCAAGCGCGCCGGCATCGTGGAACTGGATGTGCCGCGCCGCTATCTGGAAGTGCGCGAGGCCGTCACCATTGAAACCAAGGGCGGTTCCATCCTGACCATTCTCCCCTCCAAGCAATTCCGCGTTTCCGTCACCTGCGTGGGACCGGAAAACCGCATCACCCAGTACTTTGACGCGGTCATCACGCCGGAAACGTATGAAAAGGAACTGGCCCCGGCCCGCACCTTTACGTTCTACGAAGACATCAAGCCCCTGCTGGAAAAGGGCCTCATCAAGGGCGGCAGCCTGGAAAACGCCGTGGTCATCCGCGGCGAGGAGCTCATGAGCAAGGAACCCATGCGTTTCATCAATGAGTTCGCCCGCCACAAGGCCATGGACCTTATTGGGGACCTGACCCTGTGCGGCAAGCCCATTCTGGGCCACGTCATCGCCATCAAGCCGGGCCACGGCCCGAACACTGAACTCACGGCCAAGCTCAAGAAGGAACACCACCGCAACCAGCAAATGGCTCCCAATCCCGTCAACGTGCCGTACGGAGACGCCGTGCTGGACATCAACGAAGTAATGAGCCTTCTGCCGCACCGCTATCCCTTCCTGATGGTGGACCGCATTATCGGTTTTGAAGGAGAAACCAAGTGCCGGGGTCTGAAGAACCTGACCATGAACGAACTCTTTTTCCAGGGCCACTTCCCGGGCCATCCGGTCATGCCGGGCGTTCTCCAGGTGGAAGCCATGGCCCAGGTGGCCTCCATCGTCATGCTGCGCCAGCCCGGCAATGCCAGCAAGCTCGGTTACTTCATGAGTGCGGACAAGGTAAAATTCCGCCGCGTCGTGGTTCCCGGCGATACGCTCATCATTGAAGCGGAGCTGACCAAGATGCGCGGAAACATCGGCCAGGCGACGGCACGCTGCCTGGTGAACGGACAGGTGGTTTCGGAAGCCGAGCTTAAATTCGGCCTTCAGGATGCTTGATCCCGCCGACTGCATCCCCTGTTTTTACGGAAACCCCGGCGTGGCTTGCACGGCCGGGGTTTTTCATGTTCCGCGTCCGGGCTTTCTTTGCCTGAACATTCCGGACATCCCGCAAAAACGGAGACCGGAAAACGAAATCAAGGGCGGTATTTCCTCCTTTTCAGGAGATCTGATCCCGTCTTAACAGTCACTTGCGGAAAAGAGCCGGATATCAGGCAGGCGGCACATCTCCGCGTACTCTTCAAGACGGCGGCGAAAGGTCTCTTTGGTCATGGAAAGAAGAGCATCTGCCGAAAAGGACTCGCAGGTGAAGGAGGCCGCCACCGTTCCGTACACAATTCCCCTCCTCACTTCCTCAAACGGAGGAAGGCCGGGAGGCAGGGTGGACAAATAGCCGGCCAGAGCCCCCAGAAACGTATCCCCCGCGCCGGTTGGGTCCACCAGCGTTTTCAGAGGATAGGCGGGACAACGGAACATCCGGAGATTCCCGCCGGCATCCCGGCCCAGAAGCGTGGCTCCGTATTCCCCCTGTTTCACCACTGCGTACGCGGCGCCTTTGGAAAGCAGGAATTCCCCGGCTTCCAGGACGGTGGACGCCTGGGCATATTCCTTCGCCTCATCCTCATTCATCATGGTGATATGGGAACGGCTGATCACGGCATCCAGCAATTCCGGCTGGCGGCGCAGCCACTTGTCCATGGAATCGGAAAGCACCAGCGCCGCGTCCGGACATTGTTCCATGCACTTGAGCTGCTGGGCCGGAACCATGCAGCAGCAAACCAGAACCGGATGGTTCCTCAAAGGCTCCGGAACGTGCACATCCCATTCCAGCATCACGGAATCATTGGCGCAAACGGTCCTCCGCTTGTTCATATTGTCAAAATATTCCCCGGTCCAGGAGAAAGAAGGCCCCTTCTTGCGTTCTACCCCGTTCATGCACACTCCTTTGGCCTCAAGGGCCGCTTCATAATGGGCGGGGAAATCCTCCCCGATGATGCTGACGGCATCCACGCGGTCGGCAAACAAAAGGGCGGCCACGGCCGCAAAGGAGACGGAACCGCCCAGAACGCCGTCCGCCCTGCCGCTGGGAGTAAGGATGGTATCAATTCCGATGGTTCCGGTAACGAGAAGGGGCTGGGACATGGAAAAAGGGAAATACGGTTTTACCCTGCAATCAAGAACAAAAAGGCTGGCGATATGGAAAAAACAGGGTATTTTATCCGCACGCGTTAAAGGAAATGGGTTCTGCCGGCATACTGGCCGACAGCTTCCGCAGAAGTCTGTTTCCAGTTAAAGGGCTTCACCAGGAGGCACGGATGTTTCCAGACCAGTTTTCAGGAACGTAGCCGGCAGTTCTTTTTCCCGGAAGATTTCGGGATTGCTCCGGAACTTTATTTTCTATTCAAACGTAGAAAAGCCGCTATGATAAAAATGCTGATGATGGTGGGTCTGGGAAGCTTTGCGGGCGGCATATTGCGTTTCCTGCTGTCCCGTTTCGTCCAGGTCAATTCGGCAAGTTCGTTCCCCTGGGGTACGGCTGCTGTCAACCTGCTGGGATGTTTTATCCTGGGCGCCCTCTACGGTTTGTTCGACCGGAACCTGCCGCATACGGAAACGCGGCTCTTTCTTACCGCAGGCCTGTGCGGCGGTTTCACCACCTTTTCCACGCTGATGAATGAATCCTTCCTGTTGTTGAAGGAAGGGAACTTCTCCGCCTTCTTCCTTTACACTCTCATCAGCTTTGCCGGGGGGCTCCTTGCCATTGGCCTGGGCTATCTGGCCGCCCGATAAGAGAACAACATGGCAACCCCGGCGCGACACATGTCCAGCCGCGCTGTGTTACAGGGGAACTGCTGAAATGGAAAATGGACAGCCAACCGAACCATGCTCCTTCTCTATAGGGAATGCCCCGGCATGACGGAAATGGCTGGCATTCCTGAACGCATCAGAACGACAACAATCTTTTGCCGGACGGGCTGCCATACAAGAAAGCTGCCCGCCCGGCCTGCGTTTCCTCGACGGCTTGTTCCTAGGAATAGGATTTTTCCAGGATGCTAACCACGTCCGCCGGAGTCAATTTGCAACGGTCCAGCTCAAACAGGTTGCCCATGGTGGAAAAGGCCGTTTTGGCGTATTCGTCAAATAAATCCGGTGTAATGCCGAATTCGGACATCTTCAGCTTGTCCACGCCGCAGGCTTCCTTCAGGCTGTTCAAGCCGTCCAGGAAACCGTCCACGGAGGCTTCCTGTCCCATGGCTGCGGCAACTCTTGCGTAACGTTCCGGGCAGGAGGGCGCGTAGGCTTCATGGTAGGCCCAGGAAATCATGATGAGCCCCGCGCCATGGGGCAGGGAAGGATGGAAGGCGCTGAGGGCATGTTCAATGGAATGTTCCGACGTACAGCAGGAAATGGTTTCCACAAACCCGGAATAGGTATTGGCCAGCGCCACATAGGCGCGCGCCTCCAGGTCATCCCCGTTATTCACGGCGCGCGGAAGATATTTGGCAATGTATTCAATGGCCTGGAGCGCGAACATGTCCCCCATGGGGGAGGCGATTGTGGCCATATATCCCTCCACGGCATGAAACAGGGCGTCAAACCCCTGGTATGCCGTTAATTTGGGAGGTACGGAAAGCATCAACTCCGGATCTACGATAGACATGGTGGGGAAAGTACCCCTGAAGCCGAAACCGATCTTCTCCTGCGTATCCTCTTTCGTGATGACGGTCCACGGATCCGCCTCCGTTCCGGTTCCCGCCGTAGTGGTGATGCAGACGATAGGAAGAGGTTTGCAGGGAATGGGAAGCCCCTTGCCGGAACCTCCCTGGATGTAATCCCAGTAGGTTCCGGGATTGGCCGCCATCACGGCGATGCTCTTGGCGGAATCCATGCTGCTGCCCCCGCCCAGGCCGATGACGAAATCACAGCCCGTTTCCCTGGCCAGGGAGGAGGCTTCCATTACGTGCTCCACCACGGGGTTGGGCTGCACTTTATCGAAAACAACGCTTTCCACTCCCTGTTTTTTCAGAAGAGCCTGTACGCGGTCCAGATACCCGAGGCGTTTGACGGACGTCCCGCCGATGACGATCAGGGCCTTGGCGCCGGGCAGGGGGGCGGAACCAAGATTGTCTAAAGAACCCGCGCCGAAAAAGATTTGCGCGGGCATGAAAAATTGAAATGGCTGATACATGCCCTTAATGTATAAAACGGCGGCTCCGGTCGTCAAGAATGCTCTGTGCATTCCATGAACAGGGAAACCGCCGTTCGGGCAGCATCTTTGTCTGAAGAACGTTAAACGTCTTCAAAAAAATCGTCGCTCCGGGTTGGATCCGGTTTGGGCGGTGACGGCGCATCCGTTCCAATGGCTCCGGGATCATCCATTTCACGGCTGGTCGTGATCGTGGTGGAGGGAGTCTTCTTTTTGGGCGCGCGCACGGCAGGGCGCGGAGCAGGGGATAAAGCGGAACTGTCAGCCATGCTTCCTTCTTCCGGAGAATCCATCAAGCTCTTCATGCTCTGAACCAGTTTATCCCGGAGGGTGCGGATACCTTGTTCCCGGCGCACGGGATCCACCGTCGTCCGGATGAGCGTCATCATATTCCTCGTGGCGTTTGCCTGGTCTCCCAAGTCGAAGCAATCCAGTTCGCAGCGCCAGCGCAAACGATCCAGAACGGCGGCTCCCTGCTCATCAAATTCGTCTTCGGACGCATTGGAGATGCGGCCCTGCATGCCGGATTTCTTGCCGGAGGAAATGGCATGGCTGATTTTTCCCAGAGCCACTTCCATGGAAATTCTCTTGTTCCACGCCTGCCTGAGGGCGGGAAGGTTGCGGGTCTTCCGGTATCCGGTGAAAAACAGCTTGTCAAAAATTTCATCCCGGTTTTTCATGGAATCCGGGAAAGCCTTGGAAGACATGCTGCTGATGCCCAGGGCCTCCCCCACTTCCGTATTCAGGACGGATTGTTCCGCAATACGGGCGCCGGCTCTTCCGGCTGCTCCATTGTTGTTTTTGGAAGAGGAAGGTTCGACAAAATCAGGGTCGGAGCAGGCGGACAGGTAGGCATTCAGCAAATCCATGGCCGGCTTCTGGAACTCCGTAACGTCCAGGGTTTCCTCCGCTGTTCCTCCGGTGGAATGGGAGGTGGCGTTCATTAAATTTTCCTTAAGACGAGCCTTGAGGACGAGAACTCCCCATTGATATTGAAGCATTAATCCTTTACGGGCATTTTTATCCTGGTACTTCTTCGCTTCACGGTCCATCCAGTCCTTCATGGAATTGGAGGCGATTTTGGCGCTCTTCCCCTGGCTCTTGTCCTTCTCCTTTTCCGTTTCCATCAGAAACTTCTTGGACTGAATCAGCAGGTCATATGCGGCGCCAGGATCCCTGCCGGCGGAATTCAGTTTGCTGATAGCGGCATTGATCACTTTGGTTTCCGCAGACCTGTTCAGAGCGAGCAAATTATCCAAATCCTTGATTACCTTCTTCTTGGCATCGTTATCCATGTACTGCGCATAACAAAGGGAACCCAGGCTGAGGCTCCCGACCAGGCAAAGAGAAACGAAAGTATTCATGCTTTTTTTATTATGAAGGATGAAAGGTGATCTGGCAAGAGAGAAGGAATCTCAAAAAGATAAAATATCCCTGCAAACTAAAAATATCATGATTCCGCGCTCTGGCAGTAATTATTTCTTTTGTTTCTTCTCTTTAAGGAACTTTCTTCCCAACGGGCTTTGATACAAAAATTCCGTTTCTTCGGTTTTTCCCTCCTCCCGATCAACCAACTCCATCATTTCTCCTTCCTCATATCCCGCCAGCTTCAGGTATTTAAACACTTCGGTGGCTTTGCCGGGGTAGTTGTCCAATAAAATTCGTAATAAACCTCCTCCTCCATCTTTGAGGAATGATCTGATTCTGGAGTTCCTTCCTCCCATGGAACCCAGAATGTTGGACAGGTTCCTTTTTTTGTCCCATTCCCTTCGAGCCTCCAGCATATAGGAGTCGTCCTGTTTTGCGAATTCCCTGTCTCTCATTCGTTCCTCTTCCGTTTTTTGCTGTCTCATTCTCATTCTCTGTTTGAAGGGTATGGATAGCTCCTTCCTGGCTCGCTCACTTCTTTCATCTCTTTCTTTCAGGAAAGACTCCCATTTGGCGTCAAACTCCTTTTTCCAGACCGCCGTTTTGTTCTCCATAATTTCCTTCTTCCAGCCCTCAAAATCAGGAATGTAGGCTTCTTTCATCATCTTCAGCATCGT
>ULTE01030761.1_pt1 | contig 177662 bp, 197 predicted proteins | sample 1957401 | NCBI WGS metagenome assembly ULTE01 (sample SAMEA4835728, study PRJEB28245) | human gut metagenome | biome: gut microbiome; material: fecal sample | place: Denmark | collected 2008 | reverse complement strand
ACCGCCGGTTTTTCAAAAATCTTTACAGAGGCGTCAAAGGTAATGAACTGTTAAGGAAGGAGTGGAATAATGTTACAGTTTGTATGTTTTATTATTGGAGCAATATTTGGTGGTTGTTTTGCAGCTACTGTAATGGCACTTATTTTTGCCCACACCGACTTATATGTAAAAGATGGTGATGATAACAATGAAGAAAAGTCTCCACAAGAGGGTGAATGATAAAGGTAAATGGTTTCAAGAAGATGTGCGTGATAAACGATATGTTTGTCATACAAATAAACATCTTGCTTGGTGTAAAAGATACTTGAATCGTTCGTTTAGACGAAAAGAAAAGCAAATAAAAGAGGAGTTTTAAATATGCCAACAGGATTTACATCTTTTATTGAAAATGGAACAATAACAACAGGAAAAGATTTTCTTTTACTCTGTTCTCGCAATTTTGGTTTAGCAGCAAAAATAAGCAGAGATAAAGGGTTGAAAACACCTATACCAACGCATTTCACACCTGATAACTTTTATCAAGAGAATTATGAAGAATCTGTAGAGAAATATAAGAAATTTTCTCAAATGACAGATACAGAGTTTGCTAAATATGTGCGTGCAGAACATGATTCATGTATAGATAGAGCCAAACAGTGTTTGAACGAGATGATTGCAAAAGATAAAGTGTATCAACGTATCAAACAAGAAGTGGAAAAATGGAAACCACCGACTTACCTGCATGAAAACATTAAGATATTTGCGCTAAACCAGATTGACATGTGCATAAGTACAGATCAGGACTATGATTATTATATGCGAATTATCAACAAGACATTTGACGATACTCCAGAAAGTGTCAAAGAATATAAGAAAAACTTTTTGAAGTCGTTAAAGGATGAAATACGGCAAGCTAAATCGGATTTAGACAGAGAAATTAAGCGAGTCGAAGATTATAACATTTTTATGAAGCAGTTTTTGGAAAGTTTGGAAACAATAAAAGCATAGTTTTACAGCTAAAACCGTGATTTCCGTTTTTATCCTTCAATAATTGCATTTATAGCAGTAAAATAAGCAGATAAAAACAGATATTGCGTAATTAACCAAAGAGGTGAAAGTATGAAAATTTATATTATTACAAAAGGATGTTATTCAGACTATCATATTTGTAATGTAACAACCGATTATGAAAAAGCAAAACGATACAAAGAAGCTTACTCTGATAATTGGGGGGAAGCTTGTATTGAAGTATATGAAGATGGAGAAAACGGTAAAGACAACTATTGTTGGGCGTATAATCCTGTTAGCAATACAGCAGAAATAAGTGACTACAACGAAAAGGGAATCATGAAAAATAGAGAAGGTAAAATTTGCAGGATATATATTTACGCTCCAGACGAAAAACACGCCATTAAAATAGCACAAGATATGGTTGCTAAACACAAAGCCGAACAGGCTGGATTGTAAATCGTAAATACATATAAGAATTTGAAACAAGGGAGAGTACGCTCTCCCTTTGGCATTTGCATTGTCGAAAGACTGCTTTACTTAAAGTAAAGTATCAGAAAGGTTAAAAATTAACTGGAAATATAATTATTTTTACCCCAACAAAAAATAATTATATTTAGAAATGCCAAAGACTAAGGAGGAATTTAAGTTAATATGTTTACTTTAACTAAAATTGATAGTATACCAAACAATTATCAAAAATATCATATACGTAATAATTTACTAATATCTAATAGAATACGAAGTCATCTGGTTCAGAGATTTCCTGATTGTCATTGGAAAGTCACAAACAATGATATTTATATTAATGTGAGTCTTAAATCTTCGCCTTGGGAGAAAAATAGTCAAATTGTTCATGCGATTGCTGATTATGCGTATTATTATGCAGATAGCTATAATTACGATCACACTGATATAAATTCTGATTATTGTAATATGAACTTTTTCGGTGTGTACAAGAACAATATTATTGCGAAAGATTATACACAATTAGGAACAACAAGTAAAACTCAACAGATGGAGCTTGAATTTATGCGTCAGTATAATGAAGCATTTGCAAACGAATAAGAAATGAAACAGCGAAGATTTTTGTCTTCGCTGTTTTTGTTGTAAGGAGACATTTATGGAGAAATACAATTATGTCGAAGCAGTTAAAGAAAATGTTAGAAGTTATATTAGAGATAATATAAAAATTCTGGAATACATAAGCAGAGACGAAAAAGAAGAGATAATTAGTAATGGGGTACTAACTGAATATATGAATCCTTTGTTAGTGCAAGCAAATAAAAAGTTCGCAGACATTGAAAATTGGACAGCCGAAGAACATTTGTGTCACAATTTTGATTTGCTATTCAAGGCAGTGAATGTGTTTGGTTTAGATTTTGAACAGACATTGACAGGACAACCGGCATATGCAGATGGCATAGTAAGATGTTATGTTGTAGAAAGAGCGGTATCTGAAGTTCTCGATGAGTATGAAGATTTATTAGATATAGAGGAATGAATATGACAGATGTTTACAAGATATTGAACGATGGTACAGTAAACAAACACACATTTGCACTATCGGCAAAACAAGCTCTAATTGCTTGTATTATGCAAGAGAGATTCCATAATTATAACACTTGGGAATATCCATGTGACATCAACGGTATTGTGTCTCACAAAAGAGGTAGTGTTGTTCGTTTTGTGTATGACTGTGGTGATTATTGCTTTTGGTGCAAACAAAAGAATGAGGTGTTGTAAATGAGTAAAATTATTTGTTTTGAAAAATGGGATTATAATCGTGACACGCTTAACCAGATGAGTTTTGAGTTTGATGATTCTATTACAATAAATCAGATTTCTAAGTTGGCAGATAGGATTTTAAATGACTACTACGATGAATCAGAAACCAACGACGAAATAGAACTTGATGAAGTTTATATTTATAACAAATGTTATGAATTTTGCAAAGAGCAAGGACTTATATTTAATACAATCAAACCTGATATTACTGTCAGTTTAGACACGCAGAAAGTACATATAAAAGAAGAATTTTATAAATAATTAAAGTACGCTGTGATACCGGCGAAACGGTCAGAAAGGTTAAAATATTGCAGGTAAAACAATGTTAAAAACAACAAACATATTATGGGATACCGATTATGATGATGACGGAGAATTGCCGACAGAAATTGATATACCTGAAGGAATGACAGACGAGGACGAAATATCAGACTATCTATCGGAAGTAACAGGATATTGCCATCAAGGCTATGTATTGGAAGGAAAATAAAATGCCAAAGGAATTGAAAAACAGCTATTATCAAATGGCTTTTGGAAAATGAAAATCAGTGGCAGAGGGTGAATGTTTGCACGGAAGCCTTCAGAGAATATATTTATAATAAAAGCGGAAATTATCTTATCGGCGGAGAAGTCGTGGCGGAATTTATTGTGGCAGCTGAAGCCCGGCGGTTACAATACCAGCATAAAGGAGGACAAATTGATGGCAGGAAAATTTGAATTGTTTTGTGGTTGTCTTGGAAATGGTACAACGGTATGCAATAAGGCAGTAACGGAAAACGGAGACTATAAAAAAATCGCCCATATTTCAGAAGGTGGAAACATACGGCTATATGTTGCCGAGTCATACATTCCAGCCACCGAGATGGAAAAAATCAAAGCGATGGCGAACAGAGACAAAGCGGAATATATGAAACGCTTTGAAAATCTATCAGAGGTTGAGCAATATGGAAAGATTCTTGACCGAGTACCGCATCAGAAATTTATGGAATTTGTCGGAGATAAAAGGCAATTAGCGGAAAAACTTCCGTCAATGCGTGAATATTTTTATACCATAGCATAAACGAAAGGAGAAAGCCGAAACAGGCAGAAAAGCCCGTAGCAGTGAAATGGGCGCTCACTGCCTGATGAGGCAGCCCAGACATAAACAAGGAGGAATAATAGAATGACAATCAGAGAATTTTTAGAAATGGCAACAGATATAACAACGGAAAATATTGTACTTTATAGCTATGAGGAACAAGAAAATTTTTACGATGGCAAAATTGATACTTTAATTAAAAATGTTGACGAAAATCCGAAATCGGACTTAGCTGCAATACTTAACAGCGAGTTACAACAATGGGATGTTTGTGACGGAAAATTAAATATAAATTTTGAATGGCGTGATATAGCCGACAAACTAATTTACAGTAAGTAAAGGAGAAAACGAAATGAAAACACTTGCAGATTTTAAACGAGATGCAGCAAGCGGAAAAATCAAACTTGAAATGGTGGAACGCTATGGAAAAACAGGAGAAGAAATCCCGGAAAGATGCAGAGGAATCAGAACAATTCAATCTGTAAATACTGTAGAAATTATGCTTGAAACCGCCGATGGATTGACCAGCAGTTTGGATTTCCCTCCAGCGAAGTTAATCGAATATGACGGAAAATCCTTGACCATCTATGAGAGTGGTGAAAGGGATTTGACCGAGCAGGAGAGGAAAATTCTTGCAGACTGGCAGAAAATCGAGGATGACTACTACAAGCAGAATCCATACGGTGATGCCTACTGGAAAAAGAAGGACTATTTCAAGAAATGCCCTTGCCCTTGGCTTGCTGGTTATGAACCCGTAAAAGGCAAGTATTATAACTACAACGGAAAAATTCTTGATAATCAGGTTAGAGGAAATGCAATTTTGAAGTACAATGTGTATGAACAGTAAGGGGTGAAAATATGAACAACAGAGATATTGAAATCCTAAAACAAAACTACGAAAGGTATAGAGAAAGGTTAAAGAATAGCATATACAAAGAGGATATGAATATATCAAGCAGTTGCTTTGTATCCTTCGGAACATCTGGCTTGACGGCTTTCAAATTCAACAAAGCAAAATGTAGATGGAAGAAGAAAACAATCAATGACTGGAAAAATCTTTCTTTTGATGAGTTTATGAAGAAGTTTAGAGAAGCGGAATGGGAATGGGAATGCAGGGGTTAGAAATTATCGAGGAGGAATAATCAAAATGTTTGTTGTGAAGTATCACGCAAAAGGACATCGGACGAAATATCTGGGAGATAAAAAGGAAGTTGTAAATAAAAGATGTGCTATTGCTTTTGGTGAGGGCTTGCGGGAACAATTCGAGCAGGTAGAGTCCGAGCGTTGCACTTTGGAAAATATAAAGGTATCTGACACTGCTGAAATGATGTATGAAAATAGTTATATCAAAGTCGGGAACATTAAATGGTAATAAAACTAATATTTCATTGATATTAAGGAGGTAACATTATGTTAAACATTACATTAAATACAGAGAAGAACGGCATTGAATTACGCTTTGACACTAAACCGAATACAGATATTATTACTGCCATTAAAGAAGCGGGATTTCGTTGGAGTGGAAAACAGCGGATGTGGTACGCAAAGCAAAACGATGAAACGGTTGCTCTTGCTAATCAAATTTCAGAATCGGAAGGCAGTTTTGAGTATAAGCCAAAAACAGAAACTAACATTGACTTATGGTCTTTAACACGCACAGAAGGAATTGAAGATAATTACGGTAAAACCCGCATAACGAATACAAAAGAAATTGCTGCCAATATTCGTAAACATTTACGGAATAGGTTTTCAATGTGCAAATGGTCAGTAACGAGTGATTATAACAGTATTCGTGTTGAATTGCTTGAAAGCCCATTTTCACGGGATTCAGAGACTTTAAAGGCTATTGTTAATTATGCTTATACATACGCACAGAGCTGGAATTACGACAACAGCGATTTAATGACAGATTATTTTGATGTCAATTTTTACAGCACTTGTAAAGTAAGTTACAACTATAATCAGCGTGAATGTAAATCGAACGAAACAGAGCTTGAAACAGATTTTCTCGTAAAAAAATCAGAGTTTGATGCCGAACAGAAGAAGCAGGAAGAAGAACGAATTAAAAAAGGTGTTGAAGAATATATAATCAGGCAGGCGGAGTATGAAAAAGCAGAAGCAGAACGACAGAAGAAAATTCACAGAATTGAAAAGAACGCAGAGATTAAAACGGTTGATTATACTATCGTGAATTGTGTTGATACAGGTACAAGCAAATTAAATAGTATAGCAGATTACGAAACCGAAAAGGAATATACAAAACACATTTGTAAAGTATCAAAAGAAGTACATTTCAATTCTGATGACTATGAATTGTTTAGTAAAATGCTTCTGTCAGATTTTACATTCATTGCCGGTACAGGTGGAACAAACACAGATGATAACCGCATTAACGGTTGGGAAGATTACCGCCAGATGACCGCAGAAGAAAGAGAAAGCGTAGAATTCTATTCTGTAAATTGTGTTGCAGTGTATTGTGACAATAAACTTAAAATGGTTATTGATGCACAGGGTGATAGTTACGCAAGATATGTGTATTTAATTGATAACTCAACAGAGATTGTCGATAATTACAGAGGTAATAAAGGCATATCAGATGAAAAATATTTGAAACTGGATATAACAGATAAAACATAAAAATGTCGATTATAGATGATGAGGTGTACATATGAATCAAATAACTAAAAAGGAGTTTATTGAAACTCTGTCAAATAATGAAACCATTTTAGCAGGTAGTGTATTTCGCCAAAGTGATGAAAGATGTATTAACGCTATGGCACGAATTACAACCATTAACAAAAATGCCAAACGCAGAACCGTAACAGAAGCACATTGTAATTATATTGTGTTTAGTAACGGTAGTCGCCTTGACTTTAATCAGACTGGAACGAAAAAATATTTCAGTTACACAAATACATATGGAATTCATTTTTTAATTCAGAGAACAGAAGTATATGATGACTTTGACGAACAATTCTATAAGAACTATATTGTGTATATGGTGGCTTAGGGAAGTTTAATCAGGTTAAAAATTAAAAGTATAAAGGAGAGTTATAAAATGGGAATTACAGATAAATTCGGAAACTTTCAAATTAAGAAATCTGATAGAATCAGCAAGGAAGATCAAGCATGGTTGACTCACAGAGAGGAATTATATAAACGAGCGATTGCAGTTTACAAGTCTGTTTATGATATCTATAAGACAGAAAATGAATCATATTCAGAAGAAGACCGTAAAAAATACAAGTATTCTCCTTTTTTGGTCGGGAATTTTGGTGTCCCAAAATCGCTTTCTGATGTTCAAAATAGTTATATAAGCGGTATTTTCAGTTACTTTTCAAATAAATATAATGTGCACCTTGAAAACAATTTTGATAAATATGATCTGGATAGAGAATATTACAGATACACTGACTCAGAACCTATCAAAGAGCTTGTTGTTGACTTCATTGACTACCATGTAGTGCTTGACAAAATTTTTGATCAGTTAGGCGGTATGAGTTTTGAAGAAAAGGCTATCAAAGAAATAAAAGATAAATTGAAAGAAAAATGTTACAACGGCTATCGTGATGCATGGGAAATTAAAGTAAAAGGTAATAAATTCACATATACAGGTGGTTATTGTAGTAAAGAAAAATATTTTGATTATTACAATTTCGGTGGTACAGAATGGTTATGTGCTTTTATTGATGCGTTGGCATTTAATACATATGGTGAAAAAACACAAGTTTATTCACTGAATCATCTATATGACTCTTATTCTATAAGACTTGAAGAGGATGATTTTCAGAATGGATTTTCAGCACCAGAGGTCGGAGTCAAGCATATCAAGCTCTTCAAGAATGGAAGGGTTGATGTTACTTTTATAGATGCAGAATTTTGCCGTAAATTCGCAAGAGAATGGTGTGGTTATACACTTATTTAGGAGGAATCATATACACGATAATAAATGTAATTGAATGGAGATATACAAGTCATGAAGTATAAATGTACAAATGAAGTAATCCCACAGAAAATGAGGGAAGATATCAATACAAAAATTGAATATATTGTGAATAACGATTTGCCAGAAGTAGAAACAGGTATTTCAAAAGATGATATTTTCAATGCATATACTGGATTAGGTGGGCTTCATGGTTTAGAGTTCAACAACTATGATAGTTACTATGATTATCAGAGAGCGAAAGCAGATATTGAGCAAGGACAGTTCTTTACGCCTTATAAACTGGTTGAATGGATTTATAATTGCTTACATATTTCAAATACTGATTTGATAGCAGATCTTACTTGTGGACATGGTTCATTTATTAGTTGTGCGCCGGTTGAATCGAATTTTTACGGTTGCGAATTAGACGGGAAGCCGTACAGAGTGGCAAAATACCTTTATCCAGATGCAAAACTGGAAAATACAGATATTCGTTTTTATGAGCCGAAAATTACTTTTGATTATGTTCTGGGAAATCCACCGTATAATCTGAGGTGGAGAAAAGATGACAGTAGCTATTTGTCAGAATATTATTATTGTCTGAAAGCTGCGGAACTGCTAAAGCCAGCCGGAATTATGGCTATTATCGTACCTATGTCGTTTTGTGCTGATGACTTCTCTGATGGTGGCATGATTGACGGAATGAATAAGCATTTTAATTTTATCTGCCAAGTAGAACTTGACAAGAATACTTTTAAGCATTTGGGCGTTAAGAACTACAAGACCAAAATAGTGTTCTTTCAGAAAAAATCTGAATATACGAAAGAAGTTTCATATAGTACAGAGATACTTTCCGGCATTACTTCCGATGAAGTATGGAAGCAGTATTTAAAGCCTATTACAGAAGAAAGAGAACAGATTAAAAACAAGATTTTTCTGGAAACCGTAAGAAATAGTAAAGACGATGAAGCGTGGAGCTTTAAGGTTGAAAAACTTCTGTATGATATTAAACGAAATCCGAAAACATGCAGCCAGTATGCAGAATGTTGTGAATATGTCAATAGATATAAGACACAGAAAAAACCGGATCATATCAAATGGGACGAATGGGAACAACTTAAAATCAAGCCGAAAGATGTTATTAAGCATTTAAAAATGGCGTTATGTTCACAGAATCCAAGACTTGATAGAGCTGGCAGAATCATTAAAAACAATTATACATTTGAGTATAATGGCGATTTTATATCTATAAATGATGTTGTGTTACAAGGCTTTTCAATGGGGCATTTTCAGTCAAAATGGATTGATAAGATCGTGAATAAAAAGCGAAAGATGTATGATATCCAGAATATGCCATTTTCTGAAATGCAACCAAACAAAAAAATAGCAAAGTGGCTTGATGAGTTCACATTGACGGATGATGAAAGAATTATAAAGCTGAATGATGCTCAGAAAGCGGATCTGAATCTGTTTATTCAGAAGCCGTATAGCTTCATACAGTGGGAACAGGGAACCGGTAAAACATTCGCCGGAATTGCAATAGGTAAATATCGTTTGCAGCACAATCATGTGAAAAATGTATTTATTGTGAGTACGGCAATCTCAATCAAGAACAATTGGCAGGATGTGTTGGCTCAGTACGGTATTGATTTTGTTATGATTGAAAACCTTGCAGATATTCAAAATATCAAAGAAGGTCAGTTTGTAATTATCACTTTAAATATGATGTGTAAATATCATAAATTCATCAAGCGATATGTAAAATCAATCTGTCAGAAAGCCGTTTTGATTTTTGACGAATCGGATAATATGAGTAATCAGGACAGTAAACGGACAAAAGCTGTATTAAATGCTTTTCGCCGGTTGAGGTATAAAACACTGATGACGGGTACAAGCACAAGGAATAATATCACTGAAATTTATCCTCAGTTTGAATTATTGTATAACAATTCTATCAATATGCTGTCTGAATGTGAGTATATTATGGAACGCAACAAAGATGGAGAACTGGAAGACCGGATAAATGAATATTATTTACAGCCATATCCAGCATATCGTAAGGGTAGTAAGTTATTTGCAGCGAGCCATATTCCAGAGAAAATCACTGTATTTGGCGTATCTCAGTTCACACAAGATATTCTTAATGCAGATATTTTGAAACAGATGATTGATAAGACAATTATCACACGCACATTTGAAGAAATTACTGGCAAACAGCTTTATGAGATTATACAGATTGCTTGTGAAATGGGAGAAGAAGAGAAACATCTGTATAAGGTTGCATTGGATGAGTTCTATAAAATGGAATATCTGTTTGCGAAAACTGGAAACAGCCGGAAAGATGCAATGTTGAAAATTTTGAATCAGTTGCTTGCACTTTTGAAGATTTGCGCTGCGCCTCAGACATTGAGAGAGTACAATCAGTCAATAATGCCGGAAAAATTCAAAACTGTATTATCACTTTTAGGCGAATTTTCTGATGAAAGAGTTGCTATTGGTGTGCGTCATATTTCAGTAGTAGATGCATATACAAAGGAAATCAAAAAAGCATTTCCGGGCAGACCTGTATTTGTGATTACTGGAAATGAAACTACATTACAACAGAGAAAGAAAATTGTCAAAGAGTTAAAAGAAACAACAAACGGAATTCTGATAAGCACACAGCAGAGCTTATCAGCAAGTATGAATATTGATTTTGTGAATAAGTGTATTATTCCAGAATTGCACTGGAACAACTCCAGCATGAGTCAGTATTATTTCCGCTTTATTCGTTATACTTCAACGGAATTCAAGCAAGTGTATTTTGTAACTTATGAGAATAGTATTGAAAGTAATCTGTTAAAAATGATTCTTGTAAAAGATAAATTGAATCTGTTTATGAAGGATCAGGATTTGACAGACGATGAATTATATGAGCGTTTTGGAGTGGATAGTAATATGTTGCAGAACCTCATGTATAAAGAAAAAACGGAAGAAGGTTATGTAATAAGATGGGGAGATCAAAAAGTATCATAAAGAAACAACAATATATAAGGAAAGAAATTTATTCCAAAGATTTATCTGTTCTTTTAGAATCCGATACTGGCAAAAAGATATATGGGAAATTCATGAATATTGCAGATGAAACAGCACAAGCTTGGTTACAAGGTGTTGTAGATTTGGTTGAAATTTTGCATATAGATATACAAGGGTTGGATGTGCTTTGGAATCTTGTTCAAGAGTATGGTGTGCCAACTGCAAAGAAAATGTATAAGGAGATTTGATTATGGGACAGTATTATAATGTTGTAATTAAGAATAAAAATACAATAACCGCATATAACAGAGAAGTTGATGGCGAGTACACAATGGCAAAATTGACAGAACATTCATGGTGGTATAATCCATTTGTTTCTTCAATTACAAAATTGTTATATAAAAATCCATGTCAAGTGGCGTGGATAGGTGATTATTCTCAAACGGAATGTACAGAAGAAATCAATCCGATACTCTTTGAGTTTGCTTGGGGAGATGAGGTTGAAAAACACAGCATACATCAGGATGAAATGTATCTTGATGGTAAGTATCTTGTTAATCATACAATAGGAGCATATCTCGATTGTGACAAGTATAAAGCAAGATGCAATAATAATGATTGGATTTTACATCTACTGCCGTTATTGACAGCCGTAGGCAACGGTTTGGGTGGTGGAGATTATTATGGCATCAATAAAGATCAAGTTGGCGGTTGGGCTTGGTGTACAATATCCGTTGAAGATGATATTCCAGCTGGATATGAAGAACTTGAATATATATTCAGAGAAGATTAAAACGGCACTTTTAAGGAGAAATATAAATGAATAAATCAGAGTTTTTGTTATACATTGAAGAAAACTTCAATGTAACTAGTGAGAGTTATCGACTGATCAGTAATATTCTTGATTTCGTTTCAAACAATGCTACTAATGAGAATGAGCAATATAATATGTTATACAATCTTCTTGATGGAACAATCGGATTATTAGATATGGAGTTGCGTAAAGTGTATCTGTAAGTAATTACTTTTAAGATTGTTTAATAGTTATATTCATAAATGAGGTGCAAAAATGTTATATAAATGGTATGACGGCAAAAAGTATAGAGCTAATAAAAAAACAGAAGCAATCTTTATAAAATGGAAATCAATTGATAATGCTATGGATATGAGAAAAAATAAATTAACTTTAGTACAATATGAAACTATACCATATGTTTGGCACGATTTGGTGCAATTAGGTGTAGGGAGAACAATCTCACCAGAAGTTGCAAATTGGTTTAAGAAACAAGACTGTAAGGTTCAGATGGATTCAGATGGCATTAATTATATAATAATGATTTGATTACGGCAAACAGAGATTATAACTCGAACTTGTTTACATAACATTATATTAAGAAATTAAGGAGAGAAAGTAATGGACTATGGTGAATTTAAAGAGAAAATAAGTCTTGATGTAGATGACGCTATTGGAGTGTGCAACGATTTATTGAATAGGCATCGTGATGACGAGAAAGCGGAAAATATTATTTTGGAAGCTTTTGCTGAGTTATTCGATTGTTCTGTAGACAGCTTATTGGATTTTATTTATCAGGAAGACAATGAGGAGGTGGACGATTGAATATGAAAAGTTTAATGCTATGGAAAGATGATTTTAAAAATGAAAGAGATTGGATTGCACTTTGCAAAGCACTTGATATACCAAAAGATACAGTTGAAATTGAAATGAACTGCAATGTGTGTGTACACAAATCGCACTATACTAGGAGGAATAAACTATGTATAAATTACCAGATAAGTTAATTGATATTCTTATAAGCGATGATATAACAATATCTGAAGATGACAAAAGTGCTTATGTGGAGTTATCTTTTTTCTCACCTGAAGGACAGGAGTGTAGTTTATCAATCGAGAAAGGAAATAACATTGAATGTTTCTGTGATAATGTTTATGATTATTACGATAATTTTGATGTATCTTATGAAACATATCTTTGGTTAGATTCAGATGGACACGGAAGCAATGGAGCACCTTATGATATGAAAGATGTATATGAAGATATGGCATGGTGTCAAAATAAAATTTATGATATTTATTTAGATGTATGTAAGTACATTGACGAAAATAAGGAGGAATAATTATGCCAAATATTTGCGAGTATGAAATGAAAATTAAAGGTAAGAACAGAAAAAATGTCGAGGAGTTTATTGAAATTCTCAAAGCAGATTATACTAACCCACATCATTTTTACAGAGTGTATGACGCTGATGTGTCACAACCGATTGCAGAAAATGAGGACGAGTTTGCGGCTATTGTAATTGGGACTTGTGCTTGGTCTGTGGAATGCTGTATGTTTTTCAATGACTATCGTTTAAAGGACGGTAAAACAGGTTCTGATATTCAATCTGAAACACGGAGATTAAATCTTACTGTTGAGATTTTTTCAAAAGGAACAGGTAGAGGATTTATGGAACGTTATATTGTTGACGAGGGTAACATTATTACTGATGAAACAGTAGATTATTTTACATATCGGTATGACGATTCGGAATGGGATAGTATCGAGGATTTCAATAAGGAAAATGGTACTCATTTTACAAAAGGCGACTTTGATGAAAACGGTGACGCGCATATCGGCGGTATGGAATGGAGGTATATGATATGAATAAAATTATTTATAAGGCTGAAGAAATCGCTATTAGAATAAAAAAACAAAGGTTACTATCTTACTTGTACGGTTGAAAACAAAACCGATGATATCATTGTTATTGTATTCACTGGAGAGTATAAGCGTTTAGAATCGCTCAAACTATATCCGTATGATTTAAGAGAAGTTCTACCAAACGAAAAAGGATATTCGATTTATCAAGCATTTATAAGTCTTAATTTTTATACAATTTTTGAAGATGACTATTATTATGATAATTACTAAAAATAAAACCGATATTTTAATGAGTTAAAAAAGCCTTTATGGGCGAAAATTTTCAACGGAGGTAATAAAATGAAATACTATGAAATCAACGAAACAGCAGCAAAACAGGCTCGTGAGATGTGGTCTTTTAGAGATTACAAAAAAGGCGAAGAAACAGGAGCATACAGGAGTCAGGTTGATAAATGTTACAGCCTTGTTGATAAGTTACCCGACGACTTGAAAGAAAAAGGGGCAACAATGGCAGACAGATATGCTAAAAGGTTAGCAGACTGGTATAACAAGCAGTTCAAAATTGAAATGATGTGTCCGTCCGTGATGATTAGCGGCGGTAGTAATTTCCCCGTAAGAAAGAAAGAAAAGCAGAACGCCGCACGAGATAAGCACTATCAGTTATATGATGAAATTCAGAAGATACCTAATAAGATTAAAACACTTGTGAATGGTACTAATATCATAAAATCGGGTGACGCAGATGCCATAGAGCAGTTGCGGAATAAACTTGCAAAAGCCGAAGCATTGCAGACAGAAATGAAAGCTACAAACGCCTATTATCGTAAGCACAAAACAATGAAAGGATATAAGAATTACTCAGATGAAAAGGCTGAAATGTTGGACAAGGCAATAAAAGAAAGCTTTGACGGCGTACCTTTTGCTTCATACACCTTAACAAATAATAACGCAAAAATTAGGAATACAAAGGCAAGAATTGCCGAACTTGAAAGACTGAAAGAAACAGCTACAGAACAGACGAATGAAACATATAATACAGATTTATTTGAGGTCATTGAAAACGCTGATATTATGCGTTTACAGCTTAGATTTGACGGTAAGCCTGATGCAGATACAAGAACCGTTCTGAAACAAAACGGATTTCGATGGTCACCATCTAACGGTGTATGGCAAAGACAACTTACTGACAACGCAAAATTTGCGTTGGAGCGAGTAATTAAAGAATTGAAAAGGAGTGCGTAAGTTATGGATATAACCAAAACTGATTTATTTAATAATGTTTATATAAAATCTTGGACATGGGGTAGACTATCAGAAACAGAAAAGCTATCTTTCATAGAAGTAATAAATAAATTATTATGTTGTCATAAAATAACTGAACACTCAAAACATTTTGAGGCGGTTGTGGATATTGCATATATGTCATTCTTATACGGTTTGGGATATAAATGCGGTTTTGTGGATTGGAGGGAATAATACGATGAATAAAACAGAATTAAGAAGTGCAACAAGTGCAGCTAATAAAATTATTAGGCTGATGATACCAGAAGAAAGAAAAGACTATACAGGTTGTTTTTACGATAAGCAGGGCAGACAGATTATTATATCAAATTATATTGCTTTGAGATTGAATGAGCATTTGTCTGTTGCAGAGGCAAAAATTCCATTTGGTGAAGTTGACGGCATATTCTTATCTGCTTGTAAAAACACTGAAAAGTTAGATTTATTAAGTTTGGAATATTTAACAGATTATATACAGAACGCTAAAGATGATGAACCTGAAAGATATAAAGGCAGAAATCATGAACCTATTGCTTATGATTTTGGAGAAAGATCGCCTATGGTCAATGCTGAATATCTGCTGCTTATCTATAAGGCTTTAGGTTGGCGGAATTTGATAGCTAAAGCAAATGAGGATAAGTGGGAAACAAGTCCAATATACTTTTCTTTAGATAGAGGTGACGGCATTTTAATGCCTATGAGGAAAAAGGCGTGTATAAAATGGACAAGATAGAGAGCTTGTTTAGTGTTGAAGGTTATAATAAAGATGCTGACACATATGTACCCTACGGATTGTTTGGAACATATATCGAAGCCAAAACTCATCTTAATACCCTGTTGCCCTTACTGAGAAAAGGTTTGCTCACAGACAGAAGAACAAAAGAACCGATAGATTGGCTTAACATTGTGGAAAATAATAAAATATTAGCGAGTTTCACTTGAAATATTGTTGATATTATGATATAATAATGGAAAATACAAAATGAGAAAATATACAATTGACGATGCAAAACGGTTGATATCTGATTTTTGCGAAGAAGAATATGGCTCAACTGCTGATTTTTCAAATCTTGAATGTATAAGTATTGCTTATACGACAACAGAAGATGAACGGTTTGATGTCCAAACAAATATTGATTTGATACACAATACAATAGACTATTGGCTGTATGACAAATGTATTAAAACAGAAAAATATTTTTTAATTACAGATCTATGTGTTAGAGCATTAAATTGCTTGGCTTTTGATTGGCTGATTGAACCGCAGACAAGCTATTATGATGTGGTTTACGGATATAATGGTTGACATATGAGCATGTCTGATTGATACAATATAAGGAGGATACAATATTATGATTAAAGGCAATCTTGAAACATTAAAAACGGTAATTAGTAATTATAATTTTATTACACTTGAAGCACCAAATGAGTGCTATGGTAATCTTATGATTGATACTGATGACGGCGAAGTTTGGACTGATGAGTTTTGTGATTTTACGCATAACGAATATAAAGTCTATAATGACGACGCTATTCATGATGTTATTCAGGATTATCGTTGGAAAAATCCATGTTGGGAGAATATGTATCCCCGAAAATACTCTGTTGAAGAGATAGCCAAATTCTGTAAAAAATATTATGGTGTGGAGTTTGTATGAAAACAATATCGGAATACTATGAAGAATATGGCAGCATTAAGCAAACCGCTAAGAAATTAGGCGTTAGTCACGCAAAAATGCGTAAAATGCTAATTAGTCAAGGTGTCGATATTGGTGATAAGTTGGCTACCAATATTGCGGATTTAAAAAAACAAGGGGTTTCTCAGGAGGAAATCTGTAATGAGTTGGGCATATCTAATAAAGTATATAATGCCCATTCTGAATATACTAAAGGTGAATATAACCTGCCATCAGATAAATTATCTCGTAATGCTCGAAACTTAAGGAGATTTAGGGCAAAAATAAATAATAAAAAGGGTGATTAACTGTGACGCAAAAAGAAATATGTGATGAATTGTTTGAATACATATTTGGGCATAAGAATATAGAAAATGAGGAATACACAGACTATGAAAAAGACATAATTACTCAGTATGCCAAACGAATTGGCGACAGTACATGCAAAAATGCAATCATTGCATATAATTATTTATATGGTACTCCAACAGCCTTTTGTGATTCAATCACAAAGTGCATGGTTGTACACACAGACCTATTAGGCAGAATTGATTTAAACTTACACATAGATAACCTTATAAACAAAAAAGAAATATTGCTCATTTTTAAACGAGCAAATGAGATTGAAAGTATATTATCAAAACTCTCTTTTGAAGATTTTGTAGGTTTATGTGGTTTTAAAAATATTGACAATATAGACGCTTGGCAAAAATATAAAAAACTTCCGATAACAAGAAAAATTGGTGGAGATTTATATAATGGATTAGTTGAAGTGTTTCTTAATGCTTACGCTTCGGAAAAGGTAAAGCGAGAAGGGTTGTCGCTATTGCGCTATAATTTTGTCGGAGAGTGTTATTGTGTATTAGATATAGGGTTGGCTTTTCTAAGAAAGTATGGACTTGGAGGCGAATTTGTAGAAAATGGCTAAGTACGACATTACATACTCGTGTGGACACAAAGGCGAGATTACACTTCTTGGTAAAACATCTGAGCGTGAAAGAAAGATTGCATGGTATGAAAACACAGGGCTTTGTCCAGAGTGTAAAAAAATTGAAACTATAAAACTCACAGACAAACTTGAAAAGGAACTCAATTTGCCTACAATCGAAGGTGTGTCTGAAAAACAGATTGATTATGCTCGTAGTCTTAGATTTAAGATTGCGAATAATTACAAAAAAGAGATACAACAAATAAAAAAAGAACGCATCGAATGTGCCGAATGTGCTAATATTACCAATGAACAGATAAGAGAAAAGGCATACAAAGAACCACACTCGATAATTGGTGCTTATTATTTTAGCTATCTCGAAACAAACGCAGGGGCAATAATAGACAATTTGAAAACGGATTAAAATGTAAGTTTTAAAAGGAGGTATCTAAATGCCGTGGTTTGACAATAACAATAAACCAATCGAAGTTAATCATACCGAGATGAGAGAAAGAGTAGAAAATGACATTCGGCTCTATGGTAAAGATTTGAAATGTTATGTTATTATTTCGTCTCGCTCTGTTGCAAATTCGCCTGACATACAGATAGTAAGTAGATTTAGTTTAAAAAAATCTATTATAGGTGGTATGACAGACAAAGAATATGCTCTGTCAATTACACTGGAAGAATTGTTAAATAGACTGCGGTACGAACATTATGTACCGGAAGAAATATAAAACAAAGGTTTTATACAGAAAAAAATAGACATCACTCCGACCTGCGAAAATCTGGTGATGTCTATACCAAGTAAGCTATCGAAAGATGGTCAGCGTTAGCCTACCCATTTCCAAAGCCTAACATAATAATATACTATTTGGAGAATTTTGTCAATGTTATTTCCATATTTTGTGGGTTGAATTTGGATAGGAAAATTTTGTACAATAATAGTGAAAGGTGAATGAATATATATGAATAACTTGAACTATGACGATTGAAGAGGCGGATCAGTATATTTACTTAGTAGGTGATGTAATTGCACAATATAACAAACTATATTGACAATAGCTTATTCTCTTGTTATAATAAATAATCGAACAGATGTTCTACATACAAGGGTGATATATATGATAGTTGCATTAAAAGATTGGGAGAGTGTACTGAAAAACTATTATTTTGTGTTCAACGACAAAAAATATGATACGGTAAAATGGTCGATATTGAATGATAGAGTAATACAATTCAGTAATCAAAAAGAACCTGTAAGCAGCAGTGTAGTGTTTGCAGGAGTAAGATACATAGATATTAATTGTGCAGAATTACTAATTGTGCTTAACAATGGCGATAAATATTTAGCATACAAATATACAAAACGAACTTGACATTTACGAACTGTGTGATATAATAAAGCCAAGAAATCCAGAAAGGAGGGCTTGAATGTTAGGAATCAAGCCAAAGATTGGCGAAGTATATCTCATAGATTTTCCACAAGATGGACACACACAGGGCGGAATAAGACCGGGTGTAATTTTTCAAAATGATGTTGGTAATAAATACAGTCCTAATGTTGTTGTTCTTCCTTTGACTACTTCGATAAAAAAGATATCTCAGCCTACGCATGTGTATATTAGCAGCAAGAATTCTGGTCTTAGGTATGATAGCATAGTATTGTGTGAAAACCCAATATCTATTTCTAAAGATCGAATCTCCAAAAAACTTACAAAACTCAGTTCATATCATATGACTCGCATCACAGAAGCAAATTTACTTGCTTCTTCTGCGATTGCGTATTTGTCATTTGATGAGCTACTGCATGTTTGGGAGAAAAGTCAAGATTTTGCAGACAAAAGGTTGGTGATGGCGTGACTTTTGGTCAATTAATCCTCTGCTTAGTTGTTTTGGCAGTAGGATATATATGGATAAAACTTAAATAAGAAGAGGTGTTATATATGATAGGAGAATTGTTATTGGTTGGTTTGGCAACAGTAACAGAAGGTTTGAAGACCACTTTGCATTATTCAAAATTTGAATGGGCTAAAGATCGAGTGAATTCCAGACATAGATACAACAAAGAAAGACAGTCCGAAATTGAGGACGCTTTGTTTGGGTATTATACATCGGAACGAGGACGCAAAAGAGAGGAATATCAGCAGATATTAGATGACGCAGGTATTACTTATTATGATGATTACGATATAATAAAAAAGATTGCCATTATTGAAGGATGGGATTATTATGATTTTTGCGAATGGAATCGTGAAGTGCAAAGAGAAATGCGTTAATATGTAACTTTTCAGCGATTGTTTCTGTTTACAAATAATGCCAAATGTGATACATTATACATATATAAATTTATTCGAGGTGCTGATGATATGTATAATGAGACTACGAAAATGGCTTTTGTTTCGACATTATCGTCGAAACAAAATGTACTGTTAGCGACGGCATTGTTTAATAATATAGAAATTTTTGAACGAGAATCTAAAAAGGACATTTCACGGTTCACAGAAGAAAATCTTCAGAAAGTTCAGGCTAAAGTAGCGGGCAGTAAAACATATGCTTCACGGAAACAAGATGCCTCGATGCTAAGGAATTACTTAGATTGGGCGTATAGGAATCATATTTGTGATACAAATATATCTTCATATGTGTTGCAGGCTATGGATATTAATGCTAATACGGTATTGGTTTCGTCTCCACAGCACTTACAATTTCAACTCGATGCTGTATTTTCACCGGAAATAGAAGATAATGTTGATTTGTTGTCGAGAGGGTTTGTCTGGATGGCTTATATGGGCATCCCAAAAGGAGACACGATAAAGATTACAAGCAATCATGTGTCTATAGATAACAATAACGAAAAGAAAATTATTGCATACAATAATACGCTCTACGAGATTCCAACTGAAGCTTATATAACGATCAACAAATTGTGTTCTTTGAAATATTTAACCACTACAACAAGGGGTGGTATTGTTCGTAAATTCGACAGAGTTCAAGGTTGTGAATTGTTAAGAGGTACCACCCGTCTTAACAATATAACAGTGGAATATTTAAGAACTCGTATAACCCGCAAATCAAAAGCATATCGTTTGTCGAAATTATTATCTTATGATTCGTTATATAAAAGCGGAGTGTTTTACAGGCAGTACATATTGGAACAGCAGGGTTTTATGCCTACATTTGCTGAACTAATGCATTCTCGGAGTTATACCGAACACGATGGGAAAACAGATGTTTATTTCCAAGATAAACTAAAAACTATACACGCAGAATACACTGCTTGGAAGGATAAGTATTATTCACTTATATAAAGTTTAATAAAGATTTTTAAAGGCGGTACAGTTCGCCTTTAAAAAACAATCATTAAGTCAGTTTTGCATATTAGAAAGTATAAAACTGCAAGGAGGTGGTGCTTATGATTGTGCTGAATTAACAAAAAATTAATATATAGGGGGAATTATTATTTCTGACAACAAGTCAATTTATCAAACATTATCATCAATTGATGTGTCTGGCAAGGTTAAGCCGAAAAATGGTATGAATTATTTACCATGGGCGTCTGCATGGGCATACATAAAAGAGTATTTTCCAAGGTCGTCATATACCGTGGTCAGAGACGATAACGGTAATCTTTACCATACTGACGGAAAAACTTGTTGGGTTGAAACAGTGTTATCCATTAACGGAGAAACTCAAGAAGAACAGTTGGCTATTATGGATAACCGTAATAAGTCTGTATCAGCCGATCAGGTAGAATCTACGATGGTAAACAAAGCTATCAAGAGATGCCTAACAAAAAACGCAGCATTATTTGGTCTTGGTTTGAATCTTTGGTATGGCGAAGAATTGAGTGATGAAGCAAAGCGTACCAAAGCTAAGAAAGTATCTGATTTAGATGTGCTCAAAGGGAAAGTAGTGTCTATTTGTAAGGAACTGGTGTCTAAAGGCGTTGATAGTAAAGCATTATATGCTTCTATTGCAGATATGTCAGGACATCAAAATCCGACCAAAATCACAGATGTAGAGACACTAAAAATTGTGCTTGAGCGACTTGAACAATGGGAGGCTTAATATGAATAAAGTATGTGAAATTGGAAGAATTGTAACCGGACTCGAACTTAAAACGACAACTAATGGAAAGTCGGTTGTTAATTTTAGAATTGCAGTGAGGTCTTATGGCAAAGACAACGACGACTACTTTTTTAACTGCGTGGCATGGGGAAGTGTTGCTGAATTTATTTGTAAGCATTTTTCAAAAGGAAGAAAGATTGGAATTGATGGTGAACTGACTTCTCGTACATACGAAACAGAGAAAAAAGAGAAGCGTCAGGTTGTAGAAATTATGATACAGAATGTAGAATTTTGTGACGGCAAGCGTGACGAAAGCGGTGATGACGCAAATATAACTACGCCGTCAAAGGCAGAATCTACTACATCTGAAACAGAGGACGACTTACCATTTTGATTAACTTAAAACAATTAAAAAACCGATACTGGTCGTTTTCCAGTATAAATTCTTATCAGACTTGTCCTCGTATGTTCTTCCTATCATATATTGATAGGAAACCCCAAGAGGAAAACGCTTTTAGTCAATGGGGTTCTTTATGTCACAAATTGTTAGAAAGTTATTACAAAGGTCAAAGCAGCATTTTTGATCTTGAAGAGCAGTACAAAAATGCTTATAAAAGAACGGTTTTATCTGATTTCCCTAAAAATCGCTATGTTGATATGAATAAGAAGTATTACCAAATAGGTCTTGAATATTTTCGAGGTTTTGAGGATGTTTTTTCTGAATATCAAGTAGTCGGTGTTGAACAGAAGATTAAAACCAAAATTGGCGAGTATAACTTTGTTGGTGTTATCGACTTAATACTTGAGAAGAATGGCGAGTATATTATCTGCGACCACAAAAGCAAAGGAGCTTTTAAGAACGAGCAAGAATTACGGAAGTATCTTTTTCAGTTGTACCTGTATTCCAAATACATATACGAAACATATCACACATATCCCACAAAATTGATTTTTAATATGTTTAAGCTCGGAGAAATGAAAAGCGTAGATTTCAATAAGAGTGAATACGAGAAAGCTTTGTCTTGGGCTGAGGCTTCCATAAATGAAATTCTTGAAGAAGAATGCTGGTTAGATAAAGTGTTCGTGCAGTACGCTGCTAAAGACAAAAATATCAATAATTACAAGTGTGATGATTTCTTTTGTAACAACCTTTGTTCGGTACGGGCGTTTTGTGAGCGTTCTAAAAGCTATACTGAAGAGGACGATTTTGATTTTCTTGAGGAGTGATTATGTTTGCTTATTGAAAAGGACAAAATTCATAAAGCAAAAGAGAAATTAGGAGAGAAGAATGCTTTTGAAATAGCTCAAATTTTGGAAGTTGAAAATTTTGATGAGAGTCGTTTGAGAGCATGTTGCCCTTTCCACGAGGAAGATACTCCAAGTTGGATTTACAATCCTAAAACATATAATTTTCATTGTTTCGGATGTGGTATATCGACTGACATTATTGATGCTTATATGATTAAAGGACATACATATTTGGAAGCAGTTCAGTATTTATTTGAAAAAGCAGGCATTAAATATGCGTTTGGAGAGATGGGCGTAAAGACTAAAACCCAGTACCGATACCCAAAACCTGTAGAATGTCACTCAAAGAACAAAATCGAAGAATACTTAGGTTTACGAAAAATATCACCAAGCACAATTGACTATTGCGATATTAGACAAGACTCTCATGGAAATATAGTGTTTAACTATTACGACACGAACGATGTGCTTACTTTGGTTAAATACCGACCAAGCCATAAGATAGATAAAAGCAAAGGCGAAGTAAAAACATGGTGTCAAAAAGATGCAGATACAAGTCCAATATTGTTCAATATGAATCGTGTTAATGTTGACAGTCCTTTGCTAATATGTGAAGGAGAAATTGATTGTGCTTCGGCTATAGAAGCGGGATTCACTAATGCAGTTAGTGTCCCGCTTGGGGCTGGAAACTTTCATTGGATTGAACATAATTGGGACTGGTTAGAACAATTCACCGATATTATTGTATGTGCAGATAATGATGAAGCGGGACAAAAAATGATTAAAGAGGTTTCAAGTAGACTCGGAAACTGGCGAACAAAGATTGTACAGTTGCCCACAAAGGTAACAAAATCAGATGGTAGTCAAGCTTTTATTAGTGACCTCAACGAGACATTGTATTGGTTTGGAAAAGAATATGTGCTAAAACTTATACTGGATGCAAAAGATTCGCCTGTCGATAGCGTTATTGACTTTTCAGACATTGAAGATGTTGACCTTTCTCAAATTGACGGTATTTATACTGGCATTACAGAGTTAGACAATAAGCTAATGAAAATGTTTTATGGCACAGTTACGATTCTGACGGGTACTAATGGCAGTGGTAAATCATCTTTACTGTCACAGTTTATATGTCAATCACTTGACCAACAAAAGTCTGTTTGGTTGTATTCTAAAGAGCTGCCTAATTCGATGATGAAAAACTGGATTAATTTTATATTTGCAGGTAGACATAATATCGATCAGTTTCATGACAGTAAAGGAAGTGTATATTACAAAGTTAGTAAAAGTGCTCGTACTAAAATTGATGGATATTATAAAAATCGTCTTTATATTTATAAAGACGATTATGACAACTCAGTCGATAATATCAAAAAATCAATGGAGGATTGTGTTAGGAAGTATGGCTGTAAAATGCTCATATTGGACAATCTTACGGTCATCAATCTTGGAGCTACCGACAACAATAAAAACGAAACACAAAACGCATTCATGTCTTGGTTGACCAAATTTGCAGCCACATTTCAAGTTGTTATTATTTTGGTTATTCATCCACGAAAAGGACAGCAGGTTACTCGCCTTTGTAAATATGATATTGGTGGTTCTGGAGGTATGTTAGATCTCGCTCATCGAAGTTTCTCGTTATATAGAGTGAAGCCCAATGAAAAGCAAACTGGTGACGAATTAGTTAAAAATTATGATGTTATATTGGATGTTTTGAAAGACAGGATGAGAGGACAGGAGAATTTATCAATTCCAATGTGGTACGATCCGCCATCTCGTAGATTTTACACCAACGAAATGGAGTTTGGAAAACAATACGCATGGGATAAGAATAAGTACACAGAGTCTATTCCTTTCCCGCATCCAAACGAGACAAGTGAAGTGTTCGGAAAGGAAGATTAATATTATCGACAATTATGTTGCTTACCATATACATACAGACTATTCTCTTAAAGACAGTGCTACCAATTACAAAGATTATGTTGATAAAGCAGTAGAGTTGGGACAGCATGCAATTGCATTTTCGGAACACGGCAATATACAAGGTTGGGTTAAGAAGAAAATGTATTGTGACTTAAAAGGTATTAAGTATATACATGCAGTTGAGTGTTACTTAACAAAAAATCATACAGACAAAATCCGAGACAATTATCATACAGTTCTTATTGCGAAAAACTATGAAGGTGTTAAGGAACTCAACCGGCTTATAAGTTTGTCAAGAACTGACAAAAATCATTTTTATTATGTTGGCAGAATCTCGTTTGAAGAGTTTCTTTCACTGTCTGACAACATTATCAAAACAAGTGCCTGTCTTGCTTCTCCTTTAAATAAATTACCTGTAGAAGATACATGGTATGAACAATTAGTTAAAGGGTATGATTATCTCGAAATTCAACCACACAATTGCAAAGAACAAATTGAATACAATAGACATTTAGCATATCTGTCTGAGAAATATCATATTCCGCTAATAGCTGCAACAGACGCCCACTCAGTTAATTCTTATAAAGCAGAGTGTAGACAAGTAATCTTAGATGCTAAAAAACAACATTACGAAGGCGAAGATAAGATGGACTTAGTGTATAAGTCTTACGATGAATTAGTGAAAGCTTTCGCAACACAGGACGCAATACCGAGTTCTTTATACATAGAGGCTATTAACAACACCAATGTTATGGCAGATAGTGTCGAAGAGTTTATGCTTGATACATCGATTAAGTACCCTATTTTGTATGGCAGTGCTGAAAAAGACGAACAAAAATTTACTTCATTGGTATATCAAAAATATCAAGAGAAGCTTGATAATGGCGTTATTTCATCAGAAGAAAAGAATAGATTTGATAAAGCAATACCTGAAGAACTGAGAGTCTTTAAGAAAGTAGGTATGTCGGGTTTTATGCTTTCAATGAGTGAAATTCTCTCACATTTTAGAAATCAAGGGAAACCAATAGGCTTTTCAAGAGGTTCAGTTGGTGGTTCAAGAACAGCGTATGTTACCGATATTATTGACTTAAACCCTGAAAAATGGGGTACAGTATTTTCTCGATTCTGTAATGAAGACAGAGTAGAAGTAGGAGATATTGATGTTGATGTTGTAGAATCGGATAGACCAGAAATGTTTGAGTATATTATAGATAAATTCGGTAAAACAAAAACAGCCAGAGTTCCTACATATTCGACACTGAAAGATTTGGCTGCTATTGATCTGATAGGACAAGCATTTCGACTTAATTGGGAATTAAGCCACCCAAAAACCGATTTTAGTGAGTGTGAATATTCTATTCAAAAAGTCAAAGAAATTAAGCAATGTTTTAACTCCGATCCTGATTTAGCAAGACAAAAGTATCCGAAATTGTTTTATTACTATGATGGCTTGTTAGGTATTAAGCATGCACAGTCGGTACATCCAGCAGGAATTGTTATTAGTCCAATTACTTTAGCTGACAATTACGGTGTGTTCGAGAAAGATGGCTACTGTACTCTTCAGATTGATATGGATGAAATTCATGATGTAGGGTTGACCAAGTATGATTTGCTTGTATTAAAGACAGTGCAAGTTATTAGCGAAACTTGCAAATTCGCTCATTTACCTTATCCAAAATCTCACGAGATTGATTGGGATGATCAAAATGTATGGGAAAGTATGTTAGAAACTACAGGTTCTATTTTTCAGTTTGAGTCTCCATTTGCTATAGATTGTTTAAAAAAATATAAGCCTAAAAGTATTTTGGATATGGCAATAGTCACGGCTGCTATTAGACCATCAGGTTCTTCTTACAGAGAGGAGCTATTTAAGCATATACCTCATAAAAATCCGTCAGAGGTTATAGATAAACTGCTTAATAAAAACAATGGATATTTAATATTTCAAGAGGACACAATTAAGTTTCTTCAAGAAATATGCGGACTGTCGGGCAGCGAAGCTGACAATGTGCGTAGAGCAATCGGACATAAAGATGAAAAGAGATTGGCTAAAGCATTGCCGTCAATACTTGAAGGTTATTGTCATAAATCAAATTCTCCAAGAAATGTTGCAGAACTGGAAGCTAAAGAGTTTCTTCAGATTATTCAAGACAGTGCCAGTTATCAATTTGGTATGAATCACGCCATTGGATACTGTATGATTAGTTATTTGTGTGCTTATTATTACTACTATTATCCGTATGAGTTTTGCACAGCATATTTAAACTGTGCAAAGAATGATGAACAAATACAGACGGGAGAAAAAGCTGCTAAAGCAAAAGATATTGAAATTACATTGCCTAAATTCGGAATTTCGTTAGGAAACTATTATTTTAACAAAGACCTTCATGCAATTGCAAAAGGTATTGGTTCAGTTAAGTTCTTATCTGAAGAGGTCGCCACAGAACTTTTTAAAGTTTACAACCAACAGCCGACCAGTTTTATAGATGTAATTCGTCTCTCTGACCAAGAGACTTCTGTGGGGCTATCTAAAATAGAAATTTTAATTAAAATAGGTTTCTTCGACCACTACGGAATTCAATCGAAACTATTATACATACTTGCAACTTATCAATTCTTTAGAGCGTCTACCGGCAAGGGATTTCGCAAGAATATTAAGAAGTCCGTATTACAAACAGAGCATTTTGAATTGTACGACATAGTAAAAAATAATAGTACAGACTTAAAGAAAGATAACACTATTAAAGAATCGTTCACTATTCAAAACATAGATAACATACTAAATGGCATCGAAACTATTGCAAATCAAATGAATTTCAAGGCTTGGAATTATAAACGCATTATTCAAACACAGGAAGAATATTTGGGGTATATTGATTTAACCACACACAAAGCTGAAGATAGGCAGAAACTGCTCGTAAAGAATGTCTACCCTCTTAAAAACAAACAAACTAACGAGGAATTTGCAAAAAGAATTTCGTATCGTTCGGTTGGTACTGGAAAAGAAGGAAGTTTAACATTAAAACACTATCTTTTTGCATCATTGCCATTGAAACAATATGATGTAATTTATGTGCCTTTAGACGGTATTTACAAAGATAAAAAGGGGTATTGGAATTTAACAAAATATAAATTGCTAAATTAAGAAAGGTGATTGAATGAGGCAAAAAATTGAACTTGTTACACTTAAGGATGTGTCTGATTTTACAGAGGCTGTAAGTCAGATTGACGAAGAAGTAACTCTTATCGGTAAAGACGAAAACGGCAAAGATTGGTCTATCAGTGGCAAATCATTCCTTGCAAGTCTTGTTCTTGCAAACGGTGTTGAAAGAGCAAAAACCAAAGCAGCACATAATGTTGATTGGAATACTATTACTTGTGTGTGTGACAAAGATATTTACTCAGTAATTAGTAAGTGGGCAGTAGGCTCAGTTATGGAGTAAACCATGAAAAACAAAATACATAGAACAGTAATGTTACACATTCAGCTTCAGCGAGATGATTTTGACGATTTTCTTCACATAGCAGATGAATTAATGGGTGGCATTATTGAAGTTGCACAAGGCAAGGAAGTGTTGTCGGGTAAAAGTCTACTTGGATTAATGCTTATAGACACAAATAAGCCACAAACACTTATTATCAGAGGGTTTTTCACTGATGATTATGTGGATAAATTTAGAAAATGGGAAATTAAGGAAGGGTGATTATATCCGATTTGGTAAGAAGATAGCAAGTTTATGGGTAATGTTAGGTATGATGTTTGGCTTTTCGGCTTGTGGAGAACCAAACATCTCTACCCCTGACACTGCAACACGAGATACAGCCACTAAAGATACGGCAGTTAAATCAACAACGCAACCTACAACCGTGTATGTCACAACAGAACCAACAACAGTAAAACCAACTGAGAAAACTAAAAAAGACAAGAAGAAGATTAAAACAACCTCTCCTCCTACAGAACCGCCAACAAAAAAAGTTGAAGTTCAAGCAGAAACAAAAACCATTACAAAATCAAATAATACATATAACACATCGTCAGATGAGGTAGATTTATTGGCAAGAGTAATTTATTGCGAAGCAGGTAATTGTAGCGAGTATTGTCAGTGGTTGGTAGGTTCAACGGCAATGAATTTAGCTGATAGCAACGGTGGATTGAGAGCAGTAGCTTTTGATTATAATACATTCAATGTGGCAGGTATTCTTTACACGAGAGATCCGAGTGAGTTGTCTTATTCGGTTGCTCAAAGGATATTGAGTGGTGACAGAGATTATAATGTCAAAGCGTTCAGAATGAGTTGTTATCATTCATTTGGAGCACCGTATGCAGTGGTAGATAATGTTTATTTCAGCAGTTACTAAAAGGAGATAATAATGACTGTTAAATCAATTGTATTAGTTCTCGGAGCTTCGGGCTCTGGCAAGGATTACTTAGTAGACAAAGTTTGTAAGGAATATAACCGCAAAAAGGTTGTGTCTTATACGACACGACCAAGAAGAGATAATGAATCTCCAAACTCACATATTTTTGTGACAGATGAGGAGTTTGATAAACTAACCAATATCGTGGCTTATACCGAATTTAAGGGTTACAGATATTGTGCAACGCAACAGCAAATTGATGACGCTGATTTTTACATAATTGATCCGAGAGGACTTGAAGATTTCAAGAATAATTACAAAGGCGATAAACTAATTGAATCTATACTGATAGATTGTCCTGCTGTTGAAAGATTCTTAAGAATGAAGAAAAGGTATAAAGACAGCAAAACGGGAACTGTAAAAGCTATGGAGCGTATTATAAACGACCGTAAAGAGTTTAAAAATATTGAAGAAAAAGTTGACTATGTAATCTCAAATCGCACTGAGGAAGATGTTAAAGACTGTGTGTTCTTACTCAAAACAATGCCAGAAACTACAGAATGGGTGAACAAGTTTGTAGAAGGACAGGCAAAATATAACAAAGAGAAAATACAATGAAGTTAATAGAGGTGAATTAAATGATTGATTGCTCAAAAACAGAAAATTATTTCGCCGAAAAATTGAGGATGACGAAAGCATATGAATCAGGATTTTGCAGAATTAGATGTGAGCATTGTCCGTTAGATAAAAAAAATAGTGGTGAAGATGTTTCATGCATGCAATTAGAATTAAAACACCCTGAAAGGGCTGTTGAAATAGTTCAGAAGTGGAGCAATGAGCATCCACCAAAGACATATCTTACGGACTTCTTGAAGCATTATCCAAATGTCCAGCTTTATGATACTGGAATACCCAAAGGCGTATGTCCATATCATTTAGGACTAATGAACAAAGATGATTGCAGAAAAGACCGTAACTGCATTGAATGTTGGAATCAAACTGTTGAGGACTGTGAAGAGTGATGACAAGAGATAGCCTTGAGAAGTATGTTGATAGCGGAGTTTTTTTCTCAAAGAGAATTAATGAAAGAGGTGTAAAAAATGAGGAAGTACGAAGCAGTTTGTAGTTCTGATGTGCTTGATGCAGTTGCAAACGGTGAAAAAATTTTATTAATTGACAGATTAATGGAAAGTATTGACAGTGTAGACGAAATAAGCACAAGAGATTTAGCGATTGCAATAAAAGCTGAAAACAAAGATAACAGATATGAGTTTTACAAGGATGTGAAAGTAAATGAGAGTTTATCAGTGTGATAGTTGTAACAAAGTTATCGCAGATCCGTACACAGTTAAAATGAAGGAGTTTTATGTAGAGATTGATACTGAATACTTTACTCGGATTAAAACTCTTGTCAAAAGTAAGAGAAAAATTAAAATACAGCTATGCGATGATTGTTACAAAGGCTTAAACCTCATTGGTGAATTAGTACAAAAACGGATAAGGAGTAAAAAACAATGACACCTTACGAATATAGACAAAAACATAAAAGATGTATCACCTGTACATACTGGTTTCCAGATTCTATTGATAATGGATTGTGTGCGATATCACGACTATCAAAACGCCCCACACGGGGGAAATTTTGTAAAATGTACAATGCATGCAAATCTAATGCTCCATACATTCCAGCGTCAGCATTCCGTATGATCTCAGACTGTCGTGATTAATACTGCACAAGAAAGGTGGTGATGTATATGCTTGTAAACAGCAACGCTAATAAATAAAGTTAGGAGGAATTGAATGAAGAAATTTGAAAAAACAGTGTATGTCAGCCACAAATACGGTGGTGACAAAAACAATCTCAAAGAGGTTGAAGAAATCATTAAAACACAGCAAAAGAAACATCCGAATTATATGTTTATTTCGCCGATACATATGTTTGGCTTTCTGTACAACGATATGTCTTATGAAGATGGGCTTGAACTTTGTCTGTATCAGCTTGCCGAATGTGATGAAATATGGGTGACAGGCGAAAAATGGTACGATTCAACAGGTGTCATCAAGGAAATTGAGTACGCAAACGCACATAAAATTGATGTTTTATTCGTAAAAAATGCAGAAGATAATCCGCACAAAGTTGAAGGTTATGATTATGTCAAAGGTTTGATTGATGGAATAAAGGCAAACAAAGTTAGTAGCGATAAGACGCCTGTACCAACAGCACCAGTTATACATAAATATGACAACACATGTGAGAACACTAAAAGTGCATACATAAATGAGGACAATATTATTCGTACTTATATAGCTTATAATGTTGTTGATCCTCTTGTAAGGAATTTTATGAATATATGTGGTGTACAGATTCTTACCAAATGTCCTTTCTGCAAATCTGTAAATAAAATCACACTTAAGGAAAGAAGTCCAGTAAGCACGCCTTGTAACAATTGTCATAACCTGCTTAACTTTAGTCATCTTACATATGGTGATATTCTCAGGAAGAATGGGTGATAGGTATGAAAGTAATTAAACGAGATGGTCGAGAAGTTGATTTTGATAAATCAAAGATTGTTTCTGCTATTAGGAAAGCAAATAGTGAATCCCATACAAACCACGAAAAAACATTGTCTGATGATGAAATTAAAAATATTGCTACAAGAATTTATGATAAGCTCAGACGAAGTAAGAGAATTTACTCAGTTGAAGATATACAGGACTTAATTGAAGAATACATAGATAAATACGGCTGTTTTTCTTTGGCAAAAAGGTACACACTTTACCGATACAAGCAGAGTTTAATCCGTAAGAAGAATACTACTGATGATGCAATTCTCTCATTGATTGATTTAAGCAATGAGAACATCAAACAGGAAAACTCGAACAAAAATCCCACTATCATTCCTACACAGCGTGACTATATGGCAGGTGAGGTCAGCAAAGATTTGACGGATAGAGTTTTACTTCCTCAAGATATTGTTGAGGCTGACAGAGAAGGAATTATTCATTTCCACGACAAGGATTATTTTGCACAGCACACTTATAATTGCTGCCTATGTAATCTTGATGATATGCTCCAGAATGGAACGGTTATCAGTGGTACTATGATTGAGAAACCACACAGTTTTTCAACGGCTTGTACAATTGCAACACAGATTATAGCTCAGGTTGCCAGCAGTCAATATGGTGGACAGAGTATCAGCCTTACTGCTCTCGCACCGTTTGTGGATATTAGCCGACAGCGTATTAAAGACGAGTTGAGAAGAGAGTGGAATCAATGTGGATTTAAAACTGACGAAAATAAGATTGCCGAGATAGCCGAAGAAAGGCTTCAGAAGGAAATCAACAAAGGTGTTCAGACAATCCAATATCAAGTAGAAACACTTTTAACAACTAATGGACAAGCTCCTTTTATCACAGTGTTTATGTATCTTAATGAAGCTAACAATGAGCAAGAGAAACACGACCTCGCTATGATTATTAAAGAAACACTTAATCAAAGATATAAAGGCGTTAAAAACGAAAAGGGTGTATGGATTACACCTGCGTTTCCAAAGCTTATTTATGTACTTGAAGAGGACAACATTACAAAGGACAGCAAGTATTGGTATTTAACAAAATTAGCTGCAAAGTGTTCGGCTAAAAGGCTTGTTCCAGATTATATATCTGAAAAGGTGATGAAAAAGCTAAAAGAAGGAAATTGTTTCCCTTCGATGGGTTAAACGGCTCATCTAAAACTCCGTGAACATAAATCAAAATGGTGTGCATTACACGAATAGGAACTGTAGGAAATGACAGTTAAGTAATGTGCTAACAGGGGACTTTCGGGGTGAAACTTAGACTTGAACTATCCTGTGCCAAGACGCATATACAAGCTTTGTAATATGACGAATGTTAAAAGAATACAAAGGATTTTATGTGGATGAACAATGCAATATATATAACGCAAAAGGACATAAGTTGTCGCCGTATATAGGCGTAGATGGATATGCCCACATCACAAGAAGTGAGAACAATAAAAAATACAGATACAGAGTTCATACAATAATCGCCAATGTGTTTGTGCCGAATCCTAATGGTTTTAAATATGTGAATCATATTGACAGCAACAAACTAAATAACAACCCTGAAAATTTAGAATGGTGTACAAATTCACAAAATGTTTATCACGGTTGGCATAGTGGTAATCGAACACATAAAAATAGAACAAAAGTATCTGTATATTTGAATGACAAACTTATTAATACATACCCGTCTATTCGACAATTATCAATGGATTTACAATTGGATAGACATAAAGTAGCAAGAATATTGAAAGGGGAATCAAACAATTGTTACAAGTATAAGTTTGTGTATGCGTAAGGTCAAGAGACTATCGAAAACATAGCACAAATAGCTTTGTGTGATGAAGTGAGTAGAGTACATCTGAATAATGATACAGATGGAAGTGCGGAGTGAGCGAGTTAGCATAATAACTCCCAAAGATATAGTCCAGACTGTTGATACCGAACAGTCAGTGTAGAAGCTTTTTATCACCGTACAAAGAAAATGGTGAATACAAATTTTATGGCAGATTCAATAAAGGTGTAGTTACAATCAATCTTGTTGATGTAGCCTTATCGTCAGGTAAAGATAAAGAGAAGTTTTGGAAGATTTTCGATGAGAGATTGGAGTTGTGTCATAAAGCCCTCTTGTGCAGATACGAGAGGTTGAAAGGAACAGTGTCGGATGTAGCTCCGATTATTTGGCAACACGGTGCATTAGCAAGACTTCAGAAAGGTGAAACCATTGATAAGTTACTTGTTGGTGGTTATTCGTCAATATCACTTGGTTATGCAGGATTGTATGAGTGTGTAAAGTATATGACAGGCAAATCTCATACAGATCCGGAAGTAACACCGTTCGCACTTAATATTATGAGATATATGAACAAAAAGTGTGATGAATGGAATGAGCAACTTGATTTAGGTTTTTCATTGTATGGTTCTCCAATTGAAAGTACAACATATAAGTTCGCAAAATGTTTACAGCGAAGATTTGGTATTATCGAAGGTATTACAGATAAAAACTACATTACAAATAGTTATCATGTAAATGTCAGAGAGCCTATTGATGCCTTTGCAAAACTGAAACTTGAATCACAATTTCAGGCATTAAGTTTGGGCGGTGCAATTAGTTATATTGAAACTTCTAATTTGCAAAATAACACAGAAGCTGTTCTGTCTGTTATGCAATTCATCTACGACAATATCATGTATGCTGAACTCAACACTAAAAGTGATTACTGTCAAGCGTGCGGATATGACGGAGAGATTGAGGTAATAGAAAATGAAAACGGTAAACTTATTTGGAAGTGTCCAAGCTGTGGCAACACAGATGAAAGTAAATTGAACATCTCTCGGAGAACTTGTGGGTATATAGGAACTAACTTCTGGAATCAAGGAAGAACACAAGAAATCAAAGAAAGATATGTGCATTTAGGTGGCAATGACGAGTGAATTATATAAAAATCACTAAACACGACATTGCCAATGGAGTTGGAGTCAGAGTTGTGCTATGGGTAAGCGGTTGTACCGTTCATTGTTACAACTGTCAAAATCCTTCGACTTGGGATTTTACAGCCGGACAACCATTTACTAATGACACTATGACTGAATTACTTGAAGCGTTAAGTCCTGATTATATATCGGGGCTAACGCTCTCAGGTGGGCATCCATTGGAGCAAGCAAATCAACAACAAATATCTAATATTGTCCAAACGGTCAAAACCAAATTGCCAAGCAAAACAATATGGCTATATACAGGTTATACATACGAACAGATATTGAAATCTAAGTTGATTGTAAACGAAATCTTGCCTTATATAAATATTCTTGTTGATGGAAAATATGATTGCACCAAGCGAGACATCACACTTGCTTGGTGTGGCTCATCAAACCAAAGAGTCATAGATATTCAGAAAAGTTTAAAAGAAAATAAAGTGATTTTATTTAAAGAGGAGTGAAAAGTATAGATTTTTTAAAAAATCCCTTTAATTATACAGGTGCAAAATATAAATTGTTATCTTAATTATTACTACTATGCACAAGAAAGAATAAACAATACCAAATATAATGAGGTGATATAATGAGTAAAATCCAATTGATAAACAGAGACTGTATTGAGGCTATGAAACAAATTCCCGATAAGTCAATAGATATGATTTTATGTGACTTGCCTTATGGAACAACACAATGCAAATGGGATATTATTATTCCATTTGAACCATTGTGGAAAGAATATAAAAGAATCATAAAGGATAATGGGTGTATAGCGTTGTTTAGTAGTCAGCCATTTACAAGTTCATTAGTAATGAGCAATCCTAAAATGTATAAATATGAATGGATATGGCAGAAAACCCATCCAAAAGGACATTTAAACGCTAAGAAAATGCCAATGAGAGCACACGAAAATATTGAAATTTTTTATAAAAAACCACCGTTGTATAATCCACAAATGACTCATGGACATACAAGAAAGGTTGCTAAAGCAAATTGCATAAAGGAATCAGACGGTAATAGCTGTTATGGAAGAGAAGTAAGAAATACATTTTATGACAGCACAGATAGATTTCCGTTAGATGTACAAATATTTAGTAATGGCAATCAGTGTGGCAAATTTCACCCAACGCAGAAGCCTGTAGCATTATGTGAATATTTAATTAAAACATACACAAATGAAAATGATACAGTTCTTGATAATTGTATGGGTTCAGGAACAACAGGTGTAGCTTGTAAAAATCTTAATAGAAATTTCATTGGTATGGAAATTGATGAAAACTATTTTAATATAGCGAAAGAAAGAATTGGTGAATAGCATTATAAACCTTAGATTGGGGGTGGCAACTATGTTGACGGTAAATATGATGAGTCGCAAAGAGATATTGCTCTTGCTTGGTGTGGCTCATCAAACCAAAGGGTAATCAAAGTTCAAGAAAGTTTGAAATCAGAACAAGTAGTAACACTATAAGGAGATGGTAAATATAGATTATTTGAAAAATCCTTTTAATTATATTGGTGGTAAGTATAAATTGCTGCCTCAGATTCTACCTCTCTTTCCGAAGAAAATTGATAAATTTGTAGATTTGTTCGGAGGGGGTGGAGAAGTTTCACTAAATGTGAATGCAAAACAGGTTGTGTATAACGACAAATGTAAACCACTCGTTAATATCTTCAGAAATCTCGATAGCAAATTTGTAGACGAAGTTAAAGAAATGATTGATACATACAAATTAAACAAGTTTAGTAAGCAAGAATTTCTTAATTTAAGAAGTTACTATAATACAAATCTGAAAGATAATCTTGATAGAGAAAATGCAGTAGTTTTATATTGCTTAATTACTCACGCATTCAACTATCAAATAGCCTTTAATAAGAATAAAGAGTTTAATATGCCGTCTGGTGCAAGCAGGTCTTACTTCTCTAAGTCGTTAGAGGATAAACTTGTAAAATACATAGAAGCTATCGACAAGAAAAATATTAGTTTTTACAGCAGCGATTTCCATAATTTGAATTTAGATTCGCCAGAATTTAATGACACTTTCTATTATTGTGATCCTCCTTATCTTATTACTGTTGGTGGATATGAACGAGATTATTTTTGTAAATGGTCAGAAGATTATGAGAGAGAGCTTCTTAATTTACTTGACATTATTAACTCAAAAGGTGGCAAATTTGCTTTGTCGAATGTTACAGAACACAAAGGTAAAGAAAATACAATTCTTAAAGAGTGGAGTAAGAACTACAACACACATTATCTAATCAAAGATTACAATAATTGTAACTATCAAACTAAGGTAAAAACAGGCAACAGTTCAACGGAAGTTTTAATTACAAATTATTAAAGGAGATGACGAAAATCAAAACAGCTAAAGAGTTAGAAGATACAATCAACTTTTTTACACAAACAACAGAAGATTATCAAAACAATACTGAAAACGAATCATTACACGACTACGAAACACAAGATATCTTACATAAACTTGAACTTGAAGATGTGTCGTATCACGACACTGCCAAACTTGGAAAAGCCCTAATGAAAGTTAGAGAGAACCGCAGAAAAGCAAAAGATAGTGTAGAACTTAATGCTCCATTAGCAGAATGGATTCAGTCACATTCTGATGTGTTGAAATCATTGCAAAAAATTCTTGGAGAAACCAGAAAAATTGAGGACAAACAGCGTAGAAGAATGTATGTCCCAAGAACGAAGATTGTTGAGGAGGTAATTCATTGATAAATACAGGGTGGGCATTTAAGCCTAATGAGAATGAACTTCATGAAGAAAATCTTGCAATATACAAGAAACTTGCACCGAAAGCAAAATTGATTTGGCTGAACTTTTACACAAAGAAGTACGATGTTACACAAGATGATTTGCAGAATTATATGTGTTACACGCAGAAGGGATATGGTTACGGTAACATTACATACAAGGTGTTAAGTAATCCGTTCAATTTCACAGAAGATGAACAGGCTCTGATTTGCGATGGCGGCAATCTTTGTTTCAGTTATCGTAAATTGGGTAACTTAATTACGATTTATACAGATTAAATTGTTTCAATTAAACAAATGTTTGTTGAAATGAAAAGGAGAACGATAAATGATTCAAATTATTAGAGAAGGTAATTTAAAAGAACCTGTATTTAGATTTGTTTGTCGCAATTGCGGGTGTGTATTTGAAGCCGACAGAGAAAGCTATAAACAATGTTTTACATCATACAATACATTTATTTTTGCGGCAAATTGTCCTTGTTGTAAAGCTAATGTGAGCTATGAAGAATCATTGTAACAGATAGGAGATATATGACACAGAAGGAGTATGACAATGATAATAATGGCAAGGAGTATTAAATGATTCAAGTTCTCAAAGAAGGCAATCTTAAATCACCAGTAATTAGATTTAATTGTCTTAGATGTAACTGTGTTTTTGAAGCAGATAAGGATGACTACAAACTGATATTAACTTCAGACGATTTGGCGTATATAACAGATTGTCCGCATTGCCACAAGAGAGTGGCTCGTATGATGATAACAGATAGGAGACATATATGATTTACTATTTAACTGATAGAACTCTTGCAAGAGCAATTGAGCGTTGCAGTAACGAAAATTATAACTACCTTATTGTCCTTAAAGATAACAGAAATTTTGACGAAATTGCTGTTTCGATTCTCGAACAGGCGATTATGAGCGATACATACTTAAATACTTCGTCATATTTAACCTATGACCGTATTTCCTTTAGAACAGGCACAATCACCATCTATAAAGATTCGTTAATTACAAACAATTTTAAGGGCGTTTATGATGAGATACTCATTGACGAATTGGTAGAAGATAGTAAATGGGAAATGCTTGCTGAACACACAAATAGACACGGTTCATATAAAGAGAAGTATAAGTCAAAGGAGGAGCTTAGTTTTGCATAAGAACATTGATTATGAGTCCTTGCTTAGTTTTGTACAGGACAACCCTAACGCCGGCATATCACTGACAATATCAGAGAATGAATTTGACCAAGCAATTAAGACTATGATATCGGCATTGATTACCAACGAAACGCCACCAACACAATTAGTTAGCTACTTAGAATATAAAGCTCATTATATTTACATTGAGTTTGCTAACGAAGCAACGCTTGAAATAAAGACAATTGAGGGGTGAGATGAAAATGAACGACTATAAAACCAGACTTTTATCTGAGTATAAAGAACTCGTAGATAGGATTAGTAAACTGAGGGCGTTTCTTAATAAATGGGACAACGGACAACTTTCGTTTGTCCCAAAGCCCTCAAGGGCAATCTATTCAAGACAACTTGAAGCAATGTGTACTTACAAGATGTGTCTTGAAAGTAGAATGCTGACGGACAGAATATCCTTTAAGGAGGTTGAAAATGTTTAAATTTAAACCATACATAACGGTTATTGGGGAAAACGGCTTAACGGTAGATTTTGAGTTGTCGCAACTCAGCACCTTTATGGCAAACAATATTGATATTGATAATGGGTTAGTTTGGTGTAATGAAGTTTATATTGAAACTAAGGCAATTGATTTATCGGTTATCGAACACAAAAGTTCTCGTTTTAAGTTATTTGCCGACACTGTTACACAGATTATTCTTCATCCTTATAGAACAAAAAGCAAATCTCTAATCTTGCATTTAGACACTGATGCCAAAGTTATACATAATAAAGACACGAACACAATTATTATTTCTAACTTATCAGATACAGAGGAGGTAGAGAATGGGTAAAATTACAATCTTACCAGAAACAACCATTGATCCAATTTCATTAATGGGTAGACGAGCAGGTATATGTTGGGGAAAAGATATTACAGACAGCGAAAAAAACTACAAACGAGGTCTTGATTGTATTAAATCTAATCACGGTAGAGTGTTTGAATTTGTAAATATTGAAGCAATTATTGAAGATTACTCAGCAAGAGTAATTAGGGAATGGTATACACATATTGGTGGCAGCCCTACACGACTTCAAAGTAGCACAAGATATGTCAACTACGATAACTTTGAATACATAATTCCCAAAACAGTACAGACTGAAGAACAGAAAACTTGGTATAACAACACTATTGACACTATCAGTCACACGCTTAAAAATCTTGAAGAAAGTGGTGTCAAGAGAGAGGATGCTGCAATGTTACTTCCGTTGGGTATGACAACTAAAATTGTAGATAAAAGAAATGTTAGAAATGTCATAAGCATGGCAGAACAGAGAATGTGTTCGAGAGCGTATTGGGAGTACAGAGAACTTTTTAATGAGTACATAAAGCAGTTAAGGCTCTATTCAGAAGAATGGGCAACACTTATTCCTATGGTTATGAAACCAAAATGCGATGTGCTTGGATATTGCCCAGAGAGATTTAGCTGTGGAAGAAAACCACAGAAGAAGTGATGAATTGTGGGGAGCAAAAATATGTTGCTTGATAGTAATTTGTTCCCTAATACATTAATACAGGAGGAATTATTTGAAAGACTGGACAGGAAATAGTAAAAGTGTTCATTCCGTTTTAGGAGCTTCTAACCACTCTCTTAAAGAGAGGGAAACAAATGATTATTATGCCACAGAACCTAAAGCTGCTGAACTTCTACTTGAAGTAGAAGATTTCGCTCCTGACATTTGGGAATGTGCTTGTGGAGAATGCCATTTGTCTAAAGTATTTGAGGCTCACGGTTACAATGTTAAGTCAACAGATTTGATTTACCGTGACGGAGGAATGTCTGAAACATTCGATTTTTTAGCAGAATCAAAACCTAATTCGTGGAACGGCAGTATTATTACAAACCCACCTTATAAATATGCTTATGAATTTGTAGAAAAAGCGTTAGATACAGTTACAGAAGGCAACAAAGTGGCAATGTTTCTTAAACTGCAATTTCTTGAGGGTAAGAAACGAAGAAAGTTGTTTGATAACACCCCGCCACAGACAATCTATGTATCAAGTTCAAGACTTTTATGTGCTAAAAATGGAGATTTTGAAAGCACAACATCAAGTGCTGTAGCTTATGCTTGGTATGTATGACAGAAAGGGTATAAAGGGAACACAATTGTTAAATGGATTAATTGAGGAGGAATGTTATGAAGGACACCATATATCTCATATCTGTATGTGTATTATGGTTTTGTTTATCGCTTAATTTAACAACTCGTATCAGAGAGCGAAACCAGTATTATGTAAATAAAAAATTACATAAAGCTATTTATCGTTACACAGAGTTGGGAATAGCTTTTGTTATAGGTGTAATGTTAGTAAATATATTGATTTAAAGGAGCAAATATAATATGAAATACATTAAAAAAACAATACCGATTGAAGCCTTTCAGTATAAAGGCGATTTTATTGAAAATGGGGAATATTGTATTCCTGAATGGGCGATTAAAGCATATGAAGATGGCTTGCTTTATTATAAAGATGAAGGAGATTTATATATCCATACGCTTGACGGCGAAATGAAATGCAGTTTTAACAGCTACATAGTTCAGGGTGTAAGAGGTGAGATTTTTCCTTGTAGACAGGAGATTTTTGAAAAAAGATATATGAAGGTGGAAGAATGAAGAAAAGAATACTTGCTTGTGTTGTAGTTATTATTATAATTTCGGTATTGATTAGTGGTTGCGTATTTGACGAAGCGCCAAGTAAAACCAGTGATATGTTTGAATATGTTGGATACAATCAAGAAGTCAACGCAAGAATTGTTTATGACACTGAAACAAAAGTTATGTATGCTGCTCTTTGTGACAGAACAATGACTTTGCTCGTTGATGAAAATGGCAAACCAAAACTTTGGAAAGAATAAAATAAAATTTAGGATTTAAAAGGAAAGAGGTGAAAGATATGTTTTATATTACTGGAGATTTACATGGTGAATATGACATACACAAACTGAGTTCTAAACGATTCCCAATAGGCAACAATCTAACACGAGATGATTACCTTATTATTTGTGGTGACTTTGGTTTAGTGTGGAATAATGGAAATTCTGAAATGTATTGGCGAGATTGGCTTAATAACAAACCGTGGACAACCTTGTTTGTAGATGGAAACCACGAAAAATTCCCCTTACTGAATCGTTACCCTATAACTAAAAAGTGGGGTGGAAAGGTACATCAGATTGAAGATAATATTTATCATCTAATGCGTGGACAAGTGTTTGAAATTGATGGCAAAACATTTTTTACAATGGGCGGTGCATCGAGTCACGATATACAGTATCGCACAAAGAATGTTGACTGGTGGGAAGAAGAACTACCTAATAAAGCTGAAATGCAGGAAGGGTTGGCAAATCTTGATAAGTATAACTGGAAGGTAGATTGTGTAATTACGCACTGTGCTCCAACCGAATTTATCGCCAGTTGTATCAATATGGGGTACAGTCCGGACACTTTAACCGAATACCTACAGCACATTGATGACAAGTTGGATTATAAACATTGGTATATGGGACATTATCACCTTGATGTTGCATTTGGTTCGGATGCAGAAAAGCAAAAGCATATTTTATATAACTATGTAGATGTAATTGATTAACACAGAAAGGATGACAAATATATGGGAATGATATTTTTTCTTATATCGCTTTATTTACTCAACGCAAATGGAGTTGTAGTGCCTAACGGATGTTTTATTGCAGTATGGGGTTTCACAATTTTTAGTTCACTACTCAGTATAATATCTGCAATTGTCAAAGCGTTTAGCGATAAAAAATAATTAAGGAGAATCAATATGGAAATCAAAATTAAATACTTTACAGACATCGGAATCATTAAGCAAATTCCAAACGGAGATTGGGTTGATTTAAGGTCAGCTATTGATGTTACACTCAAAAAGGGTGAGTTTACTATTATTCCACTCGGAGTAGGAATGAAATTGCCGTTCGGCTATGAAGCTCACATTGTGCCAAGAAGTAGCACTTACAAGAATTATGGCATTATTCAGACAAATCACATGGGAGTAATTGATAACTCCTATTCGGGCGATAACGACCAATGGGGTATGCCCGTAATTGCAATGAGAGATACAACCATACATAAGAACGATAGAATTTGTCAGTTTCGCATCACGCAGAAACAGCCTGATTTTGAGTTTACAGAAGTAGAATGTCTTGACACAAAAAGTCGTGGCGGCTTTGGCTCAACAGGCAAGCAGTAAGGAGGGATAACTGTGATTACATATAATGATTTTGAAAGATATCTTGCCAAAATTCAAAGAATCCATGAACTTGAAGATAAGATTTTGAATCTTGGTGATGAGTATAGTGATTTGGTTTTAGAGTATGTGTCGCCATTTGCATATCATGGTGTAACTATGGAAGATGAACTTATTGACTGTCTCGAAAAAGGTTTAAACCTTAAGTCTGATGAATACGGTGAGACTTGGATATCGTATTGGGTTTGGGAGACAGATTGTGGTCAAAGAAATACAATTGTAGAAATTGACAATAAAGAAGTAAGCATTGCAGAAATTGCTAACTTGTGGAAAGTTATCGAATGGGAAAAGTCGGGAGAATTGAATGAGTAAACAAACAATTGTAGTTAATCTTTATGGTCAGCCTTCCTGTGGTAAATCCACAGGGGCTGCTTATATATTTAGTCAGTTGAAAATGAGGGGTATTGACACGGAACTTGCAACTGAAACGGCTAAAGATATAGTATGGGAGCATAATGATACTGCTTTAACTAACCAATTATATATACTTGGTTTGCACTCACAAAGATTTTGGAGGCTGAGAAATCAGGTTAGAGTAATTGTAACTGACTCGCCAATCCTATTGACCGAAATTTATAACAGATTTGAAAAGTGTGGTTTTTACCCCTCAAAATCTATTGAAAAGTGTGTAAACGATACCGCCGAAGCATTTAGTTCTCTCTTTGATAACTTAAATTTCTTTGTTAAGCCTACTAAAAAATATAATCCAAATGGCAGATTACAAACCGAAATTGAAGCAAATAATATAGGTACACGAATTGAATCAATGCTAATTGACAAGAATATCCCATATGAAATTATCAAAGGCAGCCAAAAGGGATACGATAAAGCCGTACAACTAATTGTGGATTACATTGACCGAGAGGATAAAATGGATGCTATTAAAGAGGATAGAGAAAGGAACGGATTGAATGTTGTTTGAGGTTTATAAAGACGGACAAGGCAAATTTATGTGTAGTGATGCAAGTTGTTTGCCAACGGAAAGCCAGCTTAAAATCATGAATAAAAATGGGTATGAATTTAAGTTGAACGGTAAGAAAGCAACGCTAAAAAGCGTATTGAAATTGATTGAAAAGTAAATAGAAATAATAACAATTTAATATTAGTTAGGTAGGTGTTCATATGAAACCAATGCTTACTCCAAAGGATATTATGGAAATTTTTGGTGTCAGTAAAAACACTGCGTATAAAATGGTTAGACAAAAAGGCTTTCCTTCGATTAAGGTGGGGAATAGGTATGTTGTTAGAGAAAGTTCCCTTGAGAAATGGATTGAAACGAACGAAGGTCGAGAATTTATTTTACTTGAAAGAAAAATTTGAAATTACAAAAAATTTTACCATAATTTTTTCAAAAACTCTTGACTTTATTCACTCCATCCGTTATAATAGTCACTGTTGAGTTGAGAACAGACAACATTTTTAAAGTCACAACTGTTGTCAAACTGTTGTCAAATTCAAATTTTGAATTCAAAAAATGTAGTGTTTAAGCCAAAAGTAGGCACTCCGACTAACTGCCTTCTAAGCAGTAGGTCAGGGGTTCGAGTCCCTTTTGGCGCGCCACTTATGGTGGGATTAGCGTAGTTGGTTAACGCGCCAGTTTGTGGCACTGGAGACCGCCGGTTCGAATCCGGCATTCCACCCCATTTGACTCATTAGCTCAGTTGGCAGAGCACTTGACTTTTAATCAAGGTGTCCGGAGTTCGAATCTCCGATGGGTCACCAACGGCCGCTGAAGTTTTTCCTTTAGCGGCTTGTTTTTTTAACAACGGAAGAATTTAATATATACTGAGCCGTCGCCAAGCGGTAAGGCAACGGACTTTGACTCCGTCACCCGTGGGTTCGAATCCCGCCGGCTCAGCCATAAAGAGGTGCTTGCATAATCTTGTAAGTGCCTTTTTCCGTTGTATCAGTCTTTCGGTGGGTTACATTTTTCGTACAGGTTTTGTAAGCATCAATGGCAGACACTAATTTGCAAAAGATGTTAAAAAAACTCTTGACCTAAAGTTAGCTTTAGGCTGTATAATAAAGCCAAAGAGAAACTTCTCTGATTTATATTTAAAATTTATGCGATAAGGAGCTCTGATTACAATGTATATTGAAAAAATAAACGGACCGCAGGATGTTAAGAAGCTCAGTCTTGATGAGCTTAACGCTCTTGCATCGGAGATGCGTGACGCTTTACTTCACCGTGCAAGTGTCCACGGCGGTCACTTCGGTCCGAATTTCGGTATTGTAGAGGCTACAATTGCCCTTCATTATGTTTTTGATTCACCACATGACAAGTTTGTGTTTGATGTATCACACCAGTCATATCCTCATAAAATCCTCACAGGCAGAAAAGAGGCATATATTGCACAGGAGCATTACGATGATGTAACAGGCTATTCAAGCCCCATAGAGAGCGAACACGATATGTTTACTGTCGGTCATACATCAACCTCTGTCAGCCTTGCCTGCGGACTTGCAAGGGGCAGAGATGTAACAAACGGCAAGGGTAATGTTATTGCACTTATCGGTGACGGCTCAATCAGCGGCGGTGAGGCTCTTGAAGGTTTTAATGTTGCCGGTGAAATGGATTCAAATCTGATTATTATAGCAAATGATAACCAAATGTCTATTGCAGAAAATCACGGCGGACTTTATAAAAATCTCAAACTTCTTCGTGACACAGACGGCAAGGCTGAATGTAACCTTTTCAAGTCAATGGGGCTTGATTATGTATATGTCAAGGACGGCAACAATATTGAAGAGCTTATCAAGGCTTTTAAGTCTGTAAAAGATATTGATCATCCTGTTGTTGTTCATATTAACACTCTTAAAGGTAAAGGTTATAAGCCTGCTGAAACTGACAAAGAAAGCTGGCATTGGTGTATGCCGTTTGATATTGAAACAGGCAAAACTACTGTTAATTTCCCTGATGAGGAGGACTACAGCTCAATTACAACAGATTATCTTAGAAATAAGATGAAGTCTGACAAGTCAGTTGTGGCGATTACAGCCGGCACTCCCGCACTTTACGGCTTTACTCCTGATGAGAGAAAAGCATTCGGCAGACAGTTCCTTGATGTAGGTATCGCAGAACAGACAGCCGTTGCAATGGCATCTGCTATCGCAAAGAACGGCGGCAAGCCTGTATTCAATGTTTACAGCTCATTCATTCAGAGAACCTACGATCAGCTTTCACAGGACTTGTGCATTGACTCAAACCCTGCAACAATCCTTGTTCAGACTGCGTCGGTAAACGGTATGACAGATGTTACACACCTCGGAATTTTTGATATTCCCATGATTTCAAACATTCCTAACCTTGTTTATATCGCTCCGACAACTAAGGAAGATTACCTTGCAGTCCTCGACTGGAGTATTGAGCAGACAGATTATCCTGTTGCAATTCGTGTGCCTGTTGCAGAACTTGTTTCAACAGGCAAGCCTTGCACAAAGAATTTTGCAGAACTTAATAAATATGAAGTTGCTCAGCAGGGCGGTAAGATTGCCGTAATCGCACTCGGTTCATTCTATGGAATGGGCGAACAGGCTGCAAAGCTTATTGAAGAAAAAACAGGCACAGCACCTACTCTTATCAATCCTTACTACATTACAGGCGTTGACACAGAACTTCTTGAAAGCCTCAAGAAAGATCACGATGTTGTTGTAACACTTGAAGACGGTGTGATTGACGGCGGATTTGGTGAGAAGATTGCCCGTTTCTACGGTCCGTCAGATGTTAAGGTTATCAATTTCGGTCTTAAAAAGGAATTTCTTGACAGATATAATCCTGCCGATGTCCTCAAAGAAAACCGCCTCACACCCGAACAGATTGCAGAAGATGCAGTCGCCTTGATTTAAATAATTTTAAAATAACTATTTTATAAACGAATTTTAGGAGTTGATATCAATGGTAAAACAGACAGCAGGAAGAGATAAACTCGGTGAGTTTGCACCGAAATTTGCAGAAATTAATGACGATGTGCTTTTCGGTGAAGTGTGGAGTAGGGAAGACAAACTTTCACTTCGTGACCGTTCACTTGTTACAGTTGTTGCACTTATGTCACAGGGACTTGTAGATTCTTCTTTTAAGTATCATCTTATGTCAGCCAAAAACAACGGCATTACAAAGGAAGAAATTGCAGAAATCATCACTCATTCCGCATTCTATGCAGGATGGTCAAAAGCTTGGGCAGCTTTCAATATGGCAAAAGAGGTTTGGACAGAAGAATAAAGAGCAGTTGCATATATATTTCTCTTGTGATACAATTAACTGTAGTTATTTTAAATCTTAATTTTTACAAAGGGAAGTATTATGAAAAAGACTAAATTTGTAATTACCTTGTTAATGGCTGTTCTGATGACTTTTTCATCAGCCTTTTGTGTAAGTGTATCTGCGGCATCTTCGCCCGATGAGGCGGTGATTTCGGGTAATTATGACGGCATTGAGCCTATTCCCACAGAAAAGCCCGAGGACAAGCCCGTAAAGCACGGCAAGGGCTTTTCAAGCGAGGATTACGCATTGTTTTATACTCAGACAACATTCCTCGCACTTCTTGCAGGATATTTGATTATTTTCAAAGCAAAGGGTACAAAGACAAAAGAGAAAATGCACAGAAGAAAACTTGACAGAAAGTGAAGTGGAATATGAAAATAAGTGAAATATTTTTAACTGTTCTTTTTATTTTTTCGGCACTTTCGTCTTTACTGACCCAAATACCTGTTATAAGAAATTCGATTGTATTTTTTATTCTCTTGTTAGCACAGCTTTTGTTTGTATTTATATTTCATCACAACATAAAGAAAATGAAAATATACGGTACTGTTATTACTGTGCTTGCTGTATCCAACATTATCAACGGTATTATCGCATGGTGTTGGGCGTATCAATCAATTAACAGCATAAGCGTACCAATAAAACAGGGAACGGACATACTTGGAATTGTTATGGCAAAGGCATCATTTGGTATGTTTGCCTACCTTATTTCAGGGATTGCAATAGTTGTTTTTGCAGAATGTATTGTTTCGGTATTTATAAAACACCGAACAAAAAAGAAACAACAGCTTATTCACAACATCTAAAACAAAACGGATTGGCTCAATAAAAATGCCAATCCGTTTTATTATGTTGACACATTAAAACAGCCCGACCAAATTACGGTCGGGCTGATAATTTATGCGCTTTCAGCACTTAATTCTTTAGCTTTTTTCAAAGCAGCATCTTTTTGCTTTTTCTTTTTGATTACCTTGAGTCGGCTGAATTCCTCACGATCCTTTTCGTCAAGTGCGTCGGAAATGAACTTAACTGTTTCCTCAAAACGGGGAATCATAATGTTCTTGAGAGCGTTTGCTCTCTTCTGAGTTTTCTTGATTGAATCGGCAAGGCGGTAAACGCTGTTCTCAATCTCGGCAAGCTCAACTGTAAGATTTTTAACTTCGGTAAATTTCGTATAAACCTTATCAATTGCCGAATTTGTTGTGCGCAGACCGTAGTGTAGGTAGTTATGGTCCTCTCGTTCCTCAATAGTGAGAATCGGAATTTCAACACCCATAACACTTCTTGAATCAAGCTTTAAGCCGTTCTCATAGGGAATAGCGTTAGAAATATCTTCACAAAAGCCGTTGGTAACATTTGCCGTTTGAAGTGCTGTGTAAGCCTCTGCATAAGCGTCATCAATTTTCTGCTGGATTGCGTTTGCATGGTCGATAAGCGTCATCATTTCTCTGATGAGAATGTTACGCTTTCTGTCCAACAGTTCATAGCCGTTTTTGGCGAGTGCAAGGGATTTCTTAGTATTCATAAGATTACCCTTGGTAGGTACTGTCTGTACTGCCATAAATGCTCACACTCCTTTCTTCAAACGATTATTTGTCACCCTTATAGTACTGATCAAGTAAAGCATCGTCAACACGGTCAAGTTCTGCTCTCGGCAATGTTGAAAGCAATTCCCAACCAAGGTCAAGACTCTGTTCAATACTTCTGTTTTCATTAAAGCCCTGATTAACGAACTTTGATTCAAACAATCTGCCAAACTCAATGTACTTCTTATCAGTAGGAGAAAGCTCCTCTTCACCGATAACAGATGCAAGCGATCTTGCGTCAATTACCTTTGCATAAGAAGCAAAAAGCTGGTTTGCAAGAGGCTGGTGATCGGCTCTTGTATAACCCTCACCGATACCGTCCTTCATAAGACGGGAAAGGGAAGGAAGAACATTAACAGGCGGATACAATCCCTGTCCCTGAAGTGAACGGTCAAGAACAATCTGTCCCTCTGTAATGTAACCTGTAAGGTCAGGGATAGGATGAGTAATATCGTCGTTAGGCATTGTCAAAATCGGAATCTGTGTAACAGAACCGTTGTGACCTTTAATCATACCTGCACGCTCATAAAGTGATGCAAGGTCAGAATAAAGATAACCGGGGTAACCCTTTCTGCCCGGAATTTCACCTTTTGATGACGAGAACTCACGAAGAGCCTCGGCATAAGATGTCATATCGGTCATAATAACGAGAATGTGCATATCAAGCTCAAATGCAAGATATTCAGCAATTGTAAGAGCACATCTCGGTGTAAGAGTTCTTTCAATGATAGGATCGTTTGAAAGGTTCAAAAGCATTACAACTTTTGAAAGTACGCCGCTTTCTTCAAAGCTCTTCTTGAAGTATTCGGCAACATCCTTCTGAACACCCATTGCGGCAAATACAACACCGAAGTTAGAGCTGTTTGCGCCGCTGATTTTAGCCTGTCTTACAATCTGAACGGCAAGGTCATTATGTTTCATACCTGAGCCGGAGAAGATAGGCAGCTTCTGACCTCTGATAAGAGTCATAAGCGTATCAATGGTTGAAATACCAGTGTTGATGTAGTTTTTAGGATAAACACGGGAAACAGGGTTGATAGGAGTACCGTTGATATTAGCCTTTTTAACAGGGAAAATATCTCCGAGTCCGTCAATAGGTTTGCCCGCACCGTCAAGTACACGGCCGATAATTTCAGGGGAAAGAGGCATCTCCATAGGATGACCTGTAAGTCTTGTTCTTGTGTTTTTAAGGCTGATTCTTCTTGTACCCTCAAAAACCTGAACAACTATTCTTTCGCCCTCAATCTGAACGACACGACCCTGACGCATTGTACCGTTATCAAGACGAATGTCAACAATTTCCTCGTTGGAAACGCCCTTAACACCGTCCATAACTATAAGAGAGCCGTTAATTTCTTTAACGCCTACATAATCTATAATCATTATTGCGTTCCCTCCTTATTAAGAAATTGCAGCAAGCTTTTCGTCAATTTCCTTAATGTAATCGTCAAACATTTCAGGCTTGCTGTTAGGAATATCATACTTCATCTTTGTAAGCTTATCAAACAGACCAAGGTTAAGAATCTTGGAAAGCGGAATATTCTGAGCAACTATATCCTTAGCTTTGGCATGAAGATGAAGAATGGTTTTCATCATAAGCTTTTGCTTTTCAAGCGGAACATAAGTATCATCGGCATGGAAAGCGTTCTGTTGTAAGAAACCTACACGAATTACTCTTGCTGTTTCAATTACAAGCTTCTGGTCATCGGGGAGTACATCCGAACCGATAAGCTTTACGATTTCCATAAGTGAACTTTCTTCCTGTAAAAGTGCGCTTATTCTGTTTCTGTATTCGATGAAATCCTCACCGAGATTTTCCTTAAACCATGGGTCAAGGTCATTGAAATATTCGCTGTAGCTGTCCATCCAGTTAATGGCAGGATAATGTCTTGAATATGCAAGAGCTTTATCAAGAGCCCAGAAACATCTTGTAAAACGCTTTGTGTTCTGTGTTACAGGCTCAGAGAAGTCTGAACCCTGCGGAGAAACCGCACCGATAAGCGTTACAGAACCTTCGCCGCCGCTGAGAACCTCGGCACGACCGCCACGCTCATAGAACTCGGCAAGTCTTGAAGGAAGGTACGCAGGGAAACCTTCTTCGGCAGGCATTTCTTCAAGTCGGCCTGAAATCTCACGGAGAGCCTCAGCCCAACGGGATGTTGAGTCAGCCATCATGGCAACATGGTAACCCATATCTCTGTAATATTCGCCAAGAGTAATACCTGTGTAAATTGAAGCCTCACGAGCCGCAACAGGCATATTTGATGTGTTGGCGATAAGTACGGTTCTGTCGGTCATAGGACGCTGTGACTTTGGGTCAATAAGCTCTGAGAATTCCTCAAGAACCTGGCTCATCTCGTTACCACGCTCACCGCAACCGACATAGATGATGATATCGGCGTCGCACCATTTTGCAAGCTGGTGCTGAGTCATTGTTTTACCTGTACCGAAACCGCCCGGAATAGCTGCTGTACCGCCCTTGGCAATAGGGAAGAGAGTATCAATAACTCTCTGACCCGTGATAAGCGGAACAGATGATGTAAGTCTTTCCTTAACAGGACGGGAAGTTCTGATTGGCCACTGCTGACAAAGGGTAAGGTTGTGTTCAACGCCTTCGTCATCCTTGATTACAACAACTGTATCAAAGAGCTTGTAGTCGCCGTTTGGATTAACCTTTACTACTTCACCCGAAAGCTCAGGCGGAACCATAAGTCTGTGTTCAATGATAGGAGTTTCGGGGAGAGTAGCGTAAATCTGACCGCCCTCAAGCTTGTCACCGACTTTAACCTTCATTGTAACATTCCACAGCTTCTTGTCATCAAGAGCAGAAACCGAAGAACCACGGTTAATAAACGCACCTGCTTCTTCTTCAATAGCCTTCAGCGGTCTTTCAATACCGTCAAAGATGTTATCAATAATACCGGGGCCGAGAAGAACATTCATAGGAGCACCGGTACCCTCAACGGGATCGCCCGGTTTAAGTCCTGTTGTTTCCTCATAAACCTGAATAGTTGTGATGTCGTCTGTAATACCGATGATTTCACCGACAAGCTTTTGCTTGCCTACATGAACCATTTCCATCATCTCAAAGCTGTCGGTATTTTTTACGGTAACAACAGGTCCGTTTATTCCATATATAACATTGTTGTTTTCCATATTATTACCATCTCTTTCAAAAGAAATTAACAGTCAGCAAGATTAAAGCACACTCAGTCCGGAATTTTCAATAAACCATTCTTTCTGTGCATAGAGCTTGCTGTCAAGAGTTTCATCGGCAACAATATTCATTGCCTTGCAAAAGCCTTTGATTCCGCCGATTTTAATTGATTTGTCGGCAACAACCTCGGTGCTTCCTGCAAAAACTGCCTTGATTTTGTCTGAGTTCTTCATATCTCTTTCGTTGACATAAACAACACAGTCGTTGTCTGCAAAAAGCTTAGCAACTTCCTTTGCACTTTTTACAAGGCTGTTTGAGTAATCTGATGTTTTTGTGTATTCAACAAGCTTTTCTTCAGCCTTTTTAAATACGCTTTCAGTCATTTCAGCTCTTTCAAGAAACAGTTTTTTCTGACCTTCCTGAATTTTCTTTGCAAGAATACCCGTCTGTCTGTTTCTTGATTCTTCAAGTTTGTCCTTGATATATTTTTCGCTGTCATGTCTGCCTTTTTCGGTTGCCTCTTTCAGCTTTTCTTCTTTAAGCTGAGCAACCTCTGTCTGCATGGCACTTCTTTGTTCATCAGCATATTTTTTAATGGCTTTCAGAAAGTTATCTGTTTTGTTTTTGGAGTTTTCCATTAAAAATAACCTCCCTGAATAAATTCAGATATGTGATAATTACAGCTTTACGCCGATTGCGTCCTGAACATATTTTGTAATACTGTCCTTTGTTCTTCCGTTACCGTGACGGTCGGGAATTTCAACAATAAGCGGCTGTTTGCGGTTAAGCTTGAGATCATAAATAAGGTCGGGACAGAGCGAAACAAGTGTTTCGGTAATAAGAATAACTGCAATATCATCCCTGTTCACAGCCTTTTCAAGCTCACTGCGTACCTCATCTTCCTGATGAACAACTACGCCCTCAATACCTGCAAATCTCATACCCATTTTGGTATCGACATTATCACTTATAAGAAAAAATTTCATAATAATCAATCCTTAACGAAACTTAAATCGCTTAAATTATCTTGCAAAGATAAGAAGAATTGAAACGAGCATACCGTAAATAGCGATACCTTCACCAAGTACAACGAAGATGATTGCTTTACCGAATGCCTTAGGATCTTCACTTGTAGCACCGATAGCGGCAGGAGCAGCGTTACCAACGGCAATACCGCCGCCGATACATGAAAGACCTGTTGCAAGAGCGGCACCGATATATGCAAGACCGTCAGCCATACCCGATGTAGCGGCAGCGGCGTCACCTGTAGCAGCGCTTGCTACGATAGGGCATACCATGCAGAATGCAAATACAGCAGCGAATGAGCAAATCTGAGTAAGAACTGTTTTCTTTCTGCTCTTGCCGTGTTCAAAAGCCTTTACTGCAAGAATTGCAGACGCACAAAGGAATACTACCGGAACAGCTAACATAATTAAATTGAATAACATAATAATACCTCCAAAAAATTATCAATCAATATTTAATTTAACAGGTTCGTAAGGTCTGCCTTCACCGGAATAGAAACGGCTGAACATCTCGTAATATTCAAGTCTTAAAACCTGAATTGCAACAAGAAGCGCCTCAAGAACCATTACAAAAACATTACCTAAAACAACTACGGGCCAGTATGCAACGGCGGGAGCTGTTTGGGCAAGCACGAAAACAACTGTCATCATACCTGCGTGTACAAGAACGAATGCACCGACTCTCAAAAAGCTTACCGTGTTTGTAACATATTCAAGCAAAAATTCGATTGACTCGATGGCATGTTCAAGAATATATCCGCCCCAGCTTTCGGGCTGCCAGTCTTTTTCTCCTGCAATAAGAAGTCCGAGAGGCTCGCCAAAGAAGATAAGCAGATAGGGGAGAACGATAAGGCAAAGAATGTATGCAAGGGAAAATACCTGCAGACCCAATACGAGCTGTCCTGCAACACCGAAAATAATTGAACAGTAGAATACAAGACCCGCACAACCGCTTGATCCGAACAAAGCTTTTCCCACATCTCCCTGCTTGAAGGAACTGTAAATATTAAGTCCCATAGCAACCACAACAAGCGTAATACCTATTGAAACCGCCGCAAGAAGAATCATAACAATTGAGTTTGATGACATTACTTCAATCGGTTTTTCATCAAGTCCGAAAAGTGCCTTGTAAAGAGGATCGAGTACATGCTCAAATCCGAACACACTTCCGAACACACAGCCGAATATCGCAGAAGAAATTCCGCACGGCATAAGAATTTTACCGATTTTCATTTTCTTGAGTTTCCACATAAGCGCACCGACAATTGATACACAAATGCCCTGACCGAGGTCAGCAAACATTATGCCGAATATAATGACATAAGTGATGGCGATAAAGAGCGACGGGTCAATTTCGTTATATTTCGGAACACCGTACATCTCTGTGTAAAATTCAAACGGTTTTGCAAGGAAACAGTTTTTGAGTTTGACAGGCGGTGATTTTGCAATCTCCGTCTTGCCGTCTGAAAAATCTACATTGACGCTGGCAATTTTTTTGAGTCTGCGTCTGAGAGGCTTAGCGTCCTCTGTAGGAACCCAACCTACAATGATAAAGCTTTTGCTGTACTGCAATGCTTTGGTGCGGATTTTAGCATAAAGATTAAGCTCTTCAAGCTTAGAAAGGTATTTACAGATTCTAACCTCATATTTGTCAACATAATCGTCAACCCGTTTTTGAGCTTCTTTAAGCTTTTCCTCAAGGTGGGGGATAAGACTCTCAAGTTTTTTCAGATGAATTCTCGGTGTGTCATTAACTCCGAGAACATCGCATTTTTCAAAATATAATCCCGAAAAGATTCTGTCAATTTCCTCGGTTTTATCAATCGGAGCAAAATAAACACCCCAATAGTGTGATTTGTCTTCGGTACAGACAATAAAATCTACATAAGGATTATCTTTATAGGCTGAAAGCTTTTCAAAGCTTTCCTTAGGCAGTCTGCCAAAGCGTGAACTGATATACTTTAAGGTTAAAACCTTTTCAATTTCAACCCCAAGTCCGACAAAGTGAGTGGTTTCAACAAGATTTTCCTTTGCCTGCATCAGCTGTTCTTCAACAAACAGCCTGTCATCTGCAAGAACTTCAATGTCGCTGTTTATTTGATTTGTAAACAGTTCAATTTCTTTAAAGGTCGGATTAAAGTCACTTACATCAACAAGATTAAACTTGCGTTTTGTAAGACCTAATGTTGCCTTAAGAGTGTTAAGAGGTTCAGCATAGATGTTTTTTGATTGCAGATGCGTAAAATCCTTTGTGTTGCTGTAAAAGGATGAAACATCATCGGGATGGAACACACCTGATTCACCAAGTACCGATATTACATTATCAATATCATTTGTAAGCCCGATAATGCTTACGGCCTGCATGGTTGAAACAGCCAAATTTTAATCACCTCTTCTTAACAGTCATCACATTTTTTATTTAATAAGCAATGACTGCGTAAGTTTATTGTCAAGTTCATATCTTGTGCCTTCAATCAAAGTGATAATATTCATCAGCTCTGTTTCGGCAACAAACATATATGAAATCATTACAACCGAAGGGTTGTTGGAAAAGTGCATATTTTTCTTTGCAAGCCTGTATTTTACTCTTGGCGAAATATCGCTTGCATAGACATACCCGATTTTATCAATCAGTCTTCCGTTGTGAGTGTTCTGCATAATAGAAAATATCTCTCCGGAAGATTCTGCCTTACACATCATATCAATGGTTCTTTCGTTGAGATTAGTGTAATTAAGCAGAAGATTTGATTTGATGTCATCGGGAGAAAGCTTATAATATTTTTTCAATCTCAAAATTCTTGAGAAAATATTATAGTCGTTAATCGTGAAGAAAAAGTTGATTAACTCACGCTTTTCCTGTCCTTTGGTTGTTGCTTTAATCAGTTTGGTCAGCTTTCCGAACACTAAGTCATACAGCTTGTTCTCAATGTCCGATATCGGAAGTCGATTTTTCTCATCGGGAGAAAATTGCTTGAGAATATCGTAGAATTGGGAGGACTGTGTGGCGTTCAGAAACTCTTCATAATTTTTTGCATTGGCAAGCTTGTTGACATCAATTTCCGTATGCTTTGAAATATAACCCGGAAACTGGTAAATAAACTTGTCCGTTGAGTTTGAACTGAGCAGGATAAGAAATCTTACAATCTGCTCAACCTCTAATGTCGAGATAATGTACGATGACAACCCCGAGCTTACACTCGAATCGTATCTGCACAAAGAGTCAAATTCATAGAAAAGATTTTGCCTCAAAAGAGCCTCAAGCCTTCCTCTGTGAATTTCACGCTCGCTGACATCTGTCAGAGCCTTGGAGTAGTGCGTATTGTTTTTGAGATACGACATAATTTCTCCGACACTCTGGCACACAAGCAAACTCTGGTAGTCCTTTTCTGTCAGTCTTTTACCAAACTTGGATCTTGCTTTCGTCAGAACGGCGAATGAAGTTTTTGACATTATCCGCATACACCTCCTTGTAAACAGTAAATGGAATGTTACTGTGCAACTGTTCTTTTGACGATTTCGTCAACCCACTTGTCACAGTTGAGTTTAAAATCAGAGTCAAGCTTGATATGCACTGAATTGTGCTTGCCCTGAATTTCCTCCCATTGCTGTTCGGCTTTCTTTGCTTCCTGAATGTCGTTGCGTTTCACAACCTCTTCAGCTTTTGCCATATAGTCATCGTAGATTTTCTTTGTCTCGATTTCTATAGATTTGGAAAGCTGCTCTTTTTCTTCAAGAGTATCCTTTTCCATGGCTTTGGCTTCGTTGTCGGCATCAACGATTTTTTTAATCATATTCTCCATAAAACCACCCCCGTGAAAAATTAGTTTTTAAGCGCCTGAAGCGGAGCCGGAATTCTTCCGCCGCGCTTAATGAATACCTCCGGAGAACCTTTCCTTACAGGCATAACGGGACCTCTGCCGAGCAGTCCGCCGAAATTAAGTTCTTCGCCTGCACTTTTTCCGATAGCCGGAATAAGTCTTACCGCCGTTGTTTTGGTATTTACCATACCGATTGCAGCCTCGTCGGCAATGATTGCCGAGATAACCTCAGGAGTAATGTCCCCCGGCACTACAATCATATCAAGTCCAACCGAACAAACGGCTGTCATTGATTCAAGCTTTGTAATGTCAAGGAAACCTTCGTTGGCAGCATGAATCATACCTGCATCCTCAGAAACAGGGATGAAAGCACCGCTTAAACCGCCGACATGGGAAGAAGCCATAACGCCGCCTTTTTTAACAGCATCGTTAAGAAGTGCGAGAGCAGCGGTTGTGCCGTGACATCCGCACACTTCAAGTCCCATCTCCTCAAGAATATATGCAACACTGTCACCGACAGCAGGTGTCGGGGCAAGTGAAAGGTCAACAATACCAAAGGGAACACAAAGCCGCTTGCTTGCTTCTCTTGCAACAAGCTGTCCCATACGGGTGATTTTGAATGCAGTTTTCTTAACCATATCTGCAATTTCCGTGATGTCTTTTCCTGCGCCGTCCTTTGCAAGAGCGGCTCTTACAACGCCGGGACCCGATACGCCGACATTGATAACGGTATCGGCTTCGCCGACGCCGTGAAAGGCACCTGCCATAAACGGGTTGTCTTCGGGAGCATTACAGAATACAACGAGCTTTGCGGCTCCGATGCAGTTTCTGTCGGCTGTAACTTCCGCAGCCTGCTTAACGACTTTACCCATCATCTTAACAGCATCCATATTGATGCCGGCTTTTGTAGAACCGATATTTACGGATGAACAAACGAAATCGGTTTCGCTCAAGGCCTGCGGAATGCTCTCAATAAGGGCATAGTCACCGCTTGCAAAACCCTTCTGCACAAGAGCGGAATAACCGCCGATGAAATTTACGCCGAGTTCCTTTGCGGCTTTGTCAAGAGTGTGGGCAAACTTGACAACATTCTTGCTCTGACACGGAGCTGCTACCATACCGATAGGGGTAACTGAAATTCTTTTATGAATAATAGGAATACCAAATTCCTTCTGGATGTCTTCACCTGTTTTAACAAGGTCTTTGGCACTGCGGCAAATTTTGTCGTAAACCTTTGTACAGGCTTTGTCAATGTCCTCGTCAATGCAGTCGAGCAATGAAATACCCATTGTAATTGTTCTTACATCAAGGTTTTCATTATCTATCATATTTATAGTTTCAAGTATATCTCTTGTCTCCAACATATTATGTATATCCTTTCAATTCGGTAGCTCAGATTTAAATTCTGTGCATGCTGTTAAAGATGTCCTCGTGCATAACATGAACCTTTGTGTTTGTTGATTTGCCGACAGCCTTAAGATTTGTCTGAAGCTGTTCAAATCCAATGTTGGATTTGTCAATTTCAACAAGCATAATCATTGCAAACATATCCTGAAGAACGCTCTGCGTTACTTCAACGATGTTTACATCAGCCTTTGAGCAGGCTTCCGAAACTTTTGCAAGGATTCCAACGCTGTCTTTACCGATTACTGTGATAACTGCCTTCATTTTTTACCTCCTGCTTATGCAGATTTTCGTTGGAATTCTGCATAAAACTGCTTTTCTTTATTTGTGCATATTATATAACGATTTTTTAATAAAGTAAAGTGCAATATTGAAAAAATTTTTTTCATATGTTATCATCTTTTTTGTGAGGTGTTTTACTAATGAAAATATGTGATATTCATACCCATTCAAGCAACTCTTTTGACGCTGAAAATACAGTTGAAGAAATGTGTAACAGTGCCTGTAACAAGGGACTTTTTGCACTTGCAATCACCGACCACTGCGAAGCTCCCGAAATTCCGCTCGGCTCTGAAAGTGAGTACGGAGATTTCAGTAAGTTAATTCCAAAATCGAATTATGAAACTTCGGTTATGCAGGATAGATTTAAGGGAAAAATCAAAATCCTTAAAGGCATTGAACTCGGTGAGCCGATTCACAATGCCGAATGTACAAAAAAAGCACTTTGTTTTGGTGATTTTGACATAATAATCGCATCGGTGCATAACCTGAGAAACAGACCTGATTTTTATTATATGGATTTTAAAAAAGAAGATGTTAAGGCAATACTGAATATGTACTTTGACGAGCTTCTCGAAACCGCGTCATTTTCCGATTTCTGTACGCTTGCCCATCTTACATATCCTTTGAGATATATTAAGCGTGACACGGGCGTTATTCCGAGTCTTTCACCGTACAGAGATAAGATTGATCTTATCTATGAAACGCTTATTAAAAATGACAAGGCACTTGAAATTAATGTTTCGGGGCTGTTCAAAGGACTCGGTGAAACTCTCCCTGCATTTGATGAAATTAAACGCTATCACGATCTCGGCGGAAAATATATTACCGTTGGAAGTGACGCACACAATATAAATGATGTCGGCAGAGATATTGAAAAGGGGATAGAGCTTGCTTTTAAAGCCGGATTCAAATCATACTATACATATGAAAACTGTTGCCCCTATGAAATAACAATTGAATAACAAAGAATTAAAATAGTTCTTAAAAGCAAAAAGAGGATTTCGCACTGATATGATGTGAAATCCTCCTTGTTTTTTTGAATCCAATATTTAACTGCAGCACATTATACTGCACTTTTCTGAAAATTGCAATACCTTTTTACAAAGTTTTTGCAAGATTTTTTATGTAATCCTTCAATAAATCCTTTGTTTCAGGGTGTTCAAGCCCAATTTCTATCTGAGCCTGCAAGATTCCAAACTTATTGCCCATATCGTATCTCTTGCCCTCAAACTCAACGGCTGTCATTCCTTTTGTTATTGCAATCTCTCTCATTGCGTCTGTAAGCTGAATTTCTCCGCCGATTCCGGGCTTTGTATTTTCCAGAATTTCGAAAATCTCTGCCGGAAGAACGCATCTGTCAAGAATTGAATAAAGAGAAAGAACTTCTTCGGGAGTCTGCGGTTTTTCCTTCATATCGGTGCAGGCAAAAACATTGTCGTGCATATGTTCAACTTTGAGCGAGCCGTACTTATGAATGTCTTTGGCGTCAACCTTTTTAACGCCTACAACGCCTTCACCGTATTCACCGTAACAGTCAATGAGCTGTTTGATTGCAGGAACCTTGCCTGTAATAACGCCGTCACCGTACATAACGGCAAACGGTTCGTTGCCCACAAAGGATTTTGCCTTGAGAACGGCATGTCCAAGACCTTTCATTTCTTTCTGTCTGATAAAAGAAATGTTTGCAAGGTTTGAAATATTTCTGACTGTTTCAAGAAGTTCTGTTTTGCCGCTCTTTTCAAGCAGACTTTCAAGTTCGGGAGAAGCATCAAAATGATCCTCCATAAGTCCTTTACCACGGTTTGTGATGATGAGAATATCTGTAATTCCTGCCGCAACAGCCTCTTCAACAATAAACTGTATAGTAGGCTTGTCAACAATAGGGTACATTTCCTTTGGCATATTTTTTGTGGCGGGAAGAACTCGTGTTCCAAGACCTGCCGCCGGAATAACTGCTTTTGTAATGTGCATAGTGTTCCTTCTTTCTGCTTTGTTTTAGAGTTTTATTTAAATAAAAAATATCGGTAGATAATTTGCAACAATCAGTGCGGCTGCAACTGAGATTGCAAGCGGAAGGTTGACGCCGCCTTTGGTTTCAAGAACTTCTGTAAGATGTTCTTTATCTGTTGTGCTTTTGATTTTTTTAATCTTTTTAACTGAATGGTTAAAAAAGCATTTGTTTGCTGTTAAGCCGCATATCAACATCACCGCCATGGAAATTATATTTGCAATCAAGGGTGATAAAAACAGCCAAAAATCTTCGGCTGAAAGTCCAAAATTATTTGAGAGCGAAACAACCTGACCCGAACCCTGTGCCTGAAGTATGTTATTGTATATATTTTGCCAAGCAGGAAGAGTTTTTATATAACCCGAAGCAATTGTAGAACCGAATGTCAGCACGGAGAAAAGTATTCCCAAAGCATACATTTTTCTGTAAAGGAAATATATACCCGACAGAATAAATGCCGTAAAGTTAAATCTGCTCTTTTTGTACTTTTTGATAAAGCTGAAAACTCTCAAATGGTAAGGAGTATTCTTGCCGATAAACTTGGCGGCCTCACCTGCCGTAATGTCATCAATAAGCGGTTCATCGCTCTTCATGCCTGCCATAGGGTCAAAAGCGGCAGCCATCTGCGGATTTGTCTGACCGAAAGGAAAGCCAAACGGCGGCATTCCTTGATTTTGTTCGAAATTAGGATTAGGCTGACCGTTATTTTGATTTTGTCGAGGATTTTGTGTTTCCTCTTTATTATCGTAAAGCGGCGCTCCGCAGTTACTGCAATAGAACATTTCTTTAGGATTATCCGTACCGCAGCGTTTGCAGACCACTGTGCCGCTTTCGTCATCCTGCTCAGCCTGATCATCGGCAGCTCCGGACTGTTCCTTTTCAAAAGAGAAGCCGTCGCCGTGTTTGTCTGCAAAATGACAGCGGCCTTCTTTTTCGTAACATTCTCTGTGATGCGGTGCTCCGCATTCGGGACAAACAACAATATCGTCGCCCTTTTTAAATTGCTCACCGCACACCGGACATTTGTATTCTGTAAATTCCATTATTAACCTCCAAGGGGTACATCATATGGTGTACCTACACAACATAATTATAACAAATAGTATCGACAAATGCAACTTGTTTTTGTATATAAGTTCACTTGCAAACAAAATATCTGTTTTTCTTTACTTTTAAAGATAATTTTGTTATAATGTTTAATTGTGAAAGAATAAACTAAATTCAGAAAGGTACATGTTTATGGTACAGTTTGAGGAATTACTTTTAAAGCTTCAGGCCCTCAAGCCTGAAATAGACGATTTGTCCGACGCACTCGGTATGAAGGGTATGCTCTCGGAGATTCAGCAGCTTGAACTCAAGGCAACCGAACCGGGATTTTGGGACGATGTAGAAAAATCACAAAAAGTATTACAGCGTACAGGTTCTTTAAAGGGCAAGGTTGAAGCTTATGAAAACCTTGTTGCCAAATATGAAGATACACACGCTTTGATTGAGCTTGCAAATGAGGAAGAGGACGAATCTCTTCTTGAAGAGGCGGAAAGCGAAGTTGAGGCTGTCAAGGAAAATCTTGAAAAACAGCGTTTGCAGACCTTGCTCACAGGCGAATATGATAAAAATAACGCAATTCTTACATTTCACGCAGGTTCGGGCGGAACTGAGGCTCAGGACTGGGCTGAAATGCTTTACAGAATGTACACCCGTTGGGCAGAGGCTCACGGTTTTAAGGTTAAAGAAGTTGACTACCTTGACGGCGATGAGGCAGGACTTAAAAGTGCTGTGCTTCTTGTTGAAGGTGAAAATGCTTACGGTTACTTAAAGAGCGAGGCAGGTGTTCACCGTCTTGTCCGTGTATCTCCGTTTGACTCGGCAGGCAGAAGACACACAAGCTTCTCATCTCTTGAAGTTATGCCTGAAATTGCAAAGGATACAGAAGTTCACATTCCGCCTGAAGACATTAAAATGGATGTTTACCGTGCCAGCGGTGCAGGTGGTCAGAAAGTCAATAAGACATCATCAGCTGTTCGTCTTACTCATATTCCTACCGGTATCGTTGTTGCCAGTCAGGTTGAGCGAAGCCAGTATCAGAACCGTGATGTTGCTATGAATATGCTTATCTCAAAGCTCGTTGAAATCAAAGAGCGTGAGCATCTTGAAAAGATTGAGGACATCAAGGGTGTTCAAAAGGAAATTACCTGGGGTTCACAGATCCGAAGCTATGTGTTTATGCCGTATACAATGGTAAAGGACCACAGAACCGGCTTTGAAACAGGTAACATTCAGGCTGTTATGGACGGCGATCTTGACGGCTTTATCAACGCATATTTAAAGTGTGCAAGTCTTGGCACACTTCAGAAATAAAATTCATATTATACGGAAAGGCTATGAATCGGTATGAAGTATTTAGTAATGCTCTGTGACGGTATGGCTGATGAGCCAAACGCACAGCTTGATAATTCAACTCCTATGGCAAAGGCTGTTAAGCCTTGTATGGATTACCTTGCCTCAAAGGGCGAGGTCGGAATGGTTAAAACCGTTGCCGAAGGACTTAAGCCCGGCAGCGATGTTGCAAACCTTTCGGTTCTCGGTTATGAGCCTGCTGTTTATTACAGCGGACGCTCTCCGCTTGAGGCGGCAAGTATCGGTATTGACCTTAAAGACACCGATGTAACATTAAGATGTAACCTTGTAACTCTGTCCGATGAAGAAAACTACGAGGACAAGTCTATGGTTGACTACTGTGCGGGCGATATTTCAACAGAAGAGGCAAGAGAGCTTATCAACTATGTTGATGAAAAGCTCGGCAACGATATTTTTAAGTTCTATTCGGGTGTTGCATACCGCCATTGCCTTGTATGGAAAAACGGCAATCCTCATCCGGGCGAACTCACACCTCCTCACGATATCTCAGGTCGTGTGATTAAAGAATACATTCCAAAGGGTGACGATACTGCCGCTCTCTATGATTTGATGAAGAAAAGTTATGATTTGCTCAAGAATCATCCTGTAAACAAGGCAAGAGTTAAAAAAGGACTTCGTCCTGCCAACTCAATCTGGCTCTGGGGCGAGGGTACAAAACCCGCTCTTGACAGCTTCTTCGGCAAGTTCGGCAAAAAGGGCAGTATGATTTCTGCTGTTGACCTTCTCAAAGGCATTGCAATTTGTGCCGGTATGAAAAGCGTTGATGTTGAAGGTGCAACAGGCTATATTGACACAAACTTTGACGGAAAGTGCAAAGCCGCAATTGATGAATTCAAAAACGGTGCAGATTTCGTTTATATCCATGTTGAAGCTCCTGACGAATGTGGTCATAGGGGAGAGATAGAAAACAAAGTTAAGGCAATTGAACTCATTGATGAGCATATTCTCAAGCCTGTAACTGATTTTCTCAGAACATTTGATGATTTTGCCGTACTTGTATGTCCAGATCATCCCACACCTCTTTCTATCCGCACACATACTTCAAACCCTGTCCCTTATCTTATTTATGACAGCAAAAACGAAGTTGACAGCGGCGTAAGCAAATTTTGTGAAGAAGAGGCTAAAAAGACAGGCAATTATATTGAAAAAGGCTTCACAATGATGAACTATTTCCTTTCAAAATAATTTTTTGCTCTGTACTACATAATAAACCAAAAAAATAACATCCTTGCAGATATAATGAAATTAAAAATCTGTAAGGATGTTTTTATGTTGTGTTTGTTCATTATCATAACAATAATGAGTATAATTACCTTGTTTGTAATTGCATTTTCTTATGCAGTAAAATTCCTTATCAGAATAATAAAGAAACTTATATGCAGAAAATGATTTAAATAAGTTTTAATGCTTCAACAAGAGCCTTTGAAAGCTGATCGGGGCAGGATGTGCCTCTGCCACGGCAGTCAATGCCTTTTAATCTGTCTATAGCGTCTTTTGCGTCCATACCTTTAACAAGCATACAAATGCCCTGAGTGTTGCCTGAACAGCCACCAATAAACTCACAGCTTGTGATTTTACCGTTGTCATCAAGTTCAAGATTGATCTGTCTGGAGCAAACTCCCGTAGGAAAATATGAATATTTCATTGTAATACCTCTTTTCATAATTTGAAATCATATTATCACAGAAACAGAAAAAAATCCAGATAATTTTATTTTTTTGTTTTTAAAATTGAAAATCTATGTTATAATTTAAATACAGATTGCACTTTGTTACAAACCTTGCTCCATGTTATGAAAGCAGAGCGTTGTTCTGATTAAAATTCAAGTGCAGATGTTCCACAGTTCTGAGAGAATGGAACTGTTATAAATATTGTAACAGACATTTACAAAAAGCAAATCACAGAAAGTAGGATATAATGTCAATAAATATAGATTTGGGAGTATGGAACTCAATTTTTGCAGTTCCCTCCAAAGTAGTCGATGAAGGATTAAAATTTTCTGACGGCGTAAAGCTTAAAGTCCTTTTGTTTGTCCTTCGTAATGCAGGCTCATCTTTTGATGAATCTGAAATATCAAAAGCCACAGGCGTCAATGTAACGGATATTCCCGAGGCACTTGACTATTGGGTTAGTATGGGTGTGTTTAATCGAATTGAAAATACCTTTACTCCCGTAAAAAATAACGAGGAATTTGTTCCTGCACCGCAGACTTCCGCTCAAACGGAACAGACACCGCAACCTGTTCAGACTGTTTTACAGCCACAACAGACAGTGCCACAGCCTGTTCAAGCGGTTCAAGAGCCTGTAAAACAGGAAACAGAACAGTCACCAAAGGAAAACGCAGAAGGACCGCAAAAACATTTTACGGCTACAAGACCGCAAAAGCCGGACTTTGTATTTACGGCACAAAGACTTGCAGTTGATGAAGAATTAAAAATGCTCGTTGACGAAACACAGACAACACTCGGAAAAGTTCTTTCAAATTCCGATATTGCAACTCTTCTTATGCTCAAGGACACCTGCGGACTTCCGCTTGATGTTATCTTTATGCTTATACATTATTGTGCAAGCATTGACAAGGGCAATATCAGAACGATTGAAAATATCGGTGTGCAGTGGGCGAATGACGGAATATATTCGCTTGAGGCAGCCGAAAACAAGATTGAGCAGATTCAGAAAACCACAGCTAATTTTTCTGTTGTTTCAAAGGCGTTCGGACTCAAAAATGTCGGATCGCCAACAAAAAAACAGCTTGAATACGGTGACAAGTGGATAAGCGAATGGAAGTTTTCTCCGGAAATGCTCAGAGAGGCGTATGAAAGATGCGTTGATACAAAGGGAACAATGAATCTTCGCTACATTGACGGAATCTTAAAGCGTTGGCACGCAGGCAATGTTCATACAATTGATGAACTTAATAAATATGAAAAGTCAGTAAATAAGCCGTCGCAAAAGCAGGCGTCGTCTTACGATATTAGTGAATTTGAAAAAATTAATTTACTGGAAGATTTTAAATAAGAGGTTAGTATGGGATACAGCAACAGTGTTTATAAGGCCGCTTCGGATATATTACATGAACGCAGGCTTAATGCCGAAAAGGCAGCAGAAAGAAGAAAAGAAGAGGTGTATGAAAGGTTTCCCCGTGTGAAAGAGCTTGAAAAGCAGATTTCCATGAGCGGAATCAAAACCGCCCGTGCAGTTCTTGCAGGCGGAGATGTAAAAGTTGAGGTAGAGAAACTTCGTGACAAAGATCTTGCAATGCAGGCGGAAGTCAAGAGGATTCTTACAGATAACGGATATCCTGCTAATTATTTTGAACCAAAATATTTTTGTAAAAAGTGTGAAGATAAGGGTTACTATGATATTAACGGCAAGACTGTAAGATGTTCGTGTATGAAATCGGCACTTATTTCTTGTGCGTGTGCAGAACTTAACAGATATGCACCCTTGTCGCTTTCTACATTTGAAAGCTTTAATCTTGACTATTATGATAAAACAGTAGATCCTGAACTTAAACTGTCTAACTATGACCTTATGAGTCGAGTTTTTAATTTCTGTCAAAATTATGCCGAAAAATTTAATGAGCATTCAAAAAGCATACTTATGAAGGGGGCAACCGGACTCGGTAAAACTCATCTGTCTCTTGCAATTGCCAATGAAGTAATTAAGAAGGGATACGGTGTAATTTATGCTTCTGCTCCGTCGCTTGTTTCTAAACTTGAAAAAAATTATTTTTCAAACAATGATGATGACTCCGCATTTAGTATACTTGTTGATTGCGACCTTCTCATTATAGACGACCTCGGAACGGAATTTCATTCTCAGTTTGGCGTGTCACAGTTTTACAATATTTTTAATTCAAGAATGTTATCAAACAAGCCTATAATCATAAATACAAATCTCTCGGTTAAGGAGTTGGAAAATAATTATTCTCAAAGATTCGTTTCAAGAATCTGCGGAAATGCTCAACAACTTAATTTTAAGGGAAAAGATATACGAGCTATACGAAGAGAATTTTAAGCTTATTATTTGTAAAAAATCCCATTGCTGCCGCACTTTTTAAAAGCCGCAGAACAGGTTCGGAAATTTTTTGGAAAAATTTTCAAAAAGGTATTGACTTTTAACCCGATATGTCTTATAATTCATATCGTTGCAAGTTCGGTAGCAATTACATCTTGTGGAATAGTGTAACGGTAGCACGACAGACTCTGACTCTGTTTGTTGGGGTTCGAATCCCTATTCCACAGCCATAGCCCCGAAAGTTTTCGGGGCTTTTTTACTACGAGGTGTAGCGCAGTTTGGTAGCGCACATCGTTCGGGACGATGGGGTCGCAAGTTCGAATCTTGTCACCTCGACCATTCAGCACCGAGCTCTTAGGAGTTCGGTGCTGTTTTTTTAATATTTTGGAGGTAAGTTTATGAAAAAAGTAATCTCATTTGCGGCTGTTCTTATCCTTTGTCTTTCTATCCTTGCCGGTTGCGGTGCAAAGGAAGTTAATCTCGGCGATGTTATGGATAAAATGAACACCGAATACAGTGTAGATGCTACCAAGTACGAAACAAAAGAAGATATGTACAAGTACTATAACATAAATGCCGATGACATCAAGCAGTTTGCCGCTGAGGTCGGCAAGTCTGATTCGGACAGCAAGAATACAGAAATCGTTCTTGTTGAGGCAGCTGACTCGGACGCTGCCTCAAGAGTTGAAACTGCTCTTACAAACCGTTACAATTCAATTTTCCAGCAGAACGCTTCCTATTCGGCTGAAGAGCTTGATATGGTGAAAAATTGTAAGGTTACAAAAGACGGTAACTTTGTTACAATGATTATCGGTGAAAAGGCATCCGATATGCTTACAATGTTCAATGACAGCATTAAATAATCGGGTTAAACAAAACATAGGGCGAACATCGTTCGCCCATTTCTTTTGCAGAATAATTTAAGGCAGGATAATAATGTTACAGACTGAAATTCAGAAAAACTTTTCACATATGAACGATATGCAGAAACAGGCAGTTTTCTGCACGGAAGGTCCGTTGCTCATTCTTGCGGGAGCCGGTTCGGGCAAGACCACAGTTCTTGTTAACAGAATAGCCTATATTTTACAGTGTGAGCTTTGCAAGCCGTGGCAGATACTTGCCATTACCTTTACCAATAAAGCGGCAGGAGAGCTTAAAGAACGAATCTGTGCGGCAGTTCCCGAGGGCGGTGCCGACATCTGGGCGGCTACCTTTCATTCAACCTGTGCAAGAATCCTTCGCAGATACGGCGACAGAATCGGTTATACAAGTCATTTCACGGTTTACGGGACTGACGATCAGAAAAAACTCGTCAAGGATATTTTAAAGCAACTCAATATTGCCGAAAAAACTTTGCCTGTAAAATCAATTCTTTCTGAAATTTCAAAGGCTAAGGATAAAATGCTTACTCCCGAAGAAATGCGCAAAGAGGCTGAATTTGACAGCCGTAAGGCACAGATTGCAAAGGTTTATGAAATCTATCAGACAAAGCTTAAAACATCCGACGCAATGGATTTTGACGATATGCTTTGCAATACCGTAAAGCTTTTTGAAACAGCACCCGATATACTTGACTATTACAGAAATCAGTTCAAGTACATCATGGTCGATGAGTATCAGGATACTAACAAGGTGCAGTACAAATTTGTAAGCCTGCTTGCAAGCAAATACGGCAATATCTGCGTTGTAGGTGATGATGACCAGAGTATCTACAAATTCCGCGGCGCTACAATAGAAAATATTCTTTCTTTTGAAAACACATTCAAGAACGCAAAGATGATTCGCCTTGAACAGAATTACAGAAGTACACAGAATATCCTCAATGCCGCTAACGAGGTTATCTCAAATAACACAATGCGTAAGGGTAAAACTTTGTGGACCGAAAACGGTCAGGGTGAGAAAATTAAGGTGCATACAGCCGAAAATGAGCGTGACGAGGCGAATTTTATTGCTCAGACTATTCTTGACGGTGTAGCCGACGGAAGAAAATATTCCGACTATGCAATTCTTTACAGAATGAATGCCCAGTCAAACGCAATTGAGCAGGCTTTGTCACGAAGCGGTGTACCGCACCGTGTAATCGGCGGTCACAGATTCTATGACCGTGAAGAAATTCGTGATATGGTTGCATACCTTCAGGTTATAAATAATCCTCATGATGATGTCAGACTTTCAAGAATTATCAATGTTCCGAAGAGGGGAATAGGTGCGACAACCGTTTCCCATGCCGCAGACATTGCCGCAGGACTCGGCGAAAGCATTTACGATGTAATCAAGGAGGCGGAAAACTATCCGCAGCTTTCCCGTGCCTCTGCAAAGCTCAAGGGCTTTGTTGCACTTATTGACGGACTTATTGAAGCCGAGCAGAGCGGCGATTATTCTCTTGCGGAATTATATAATCTTATGATTGAACATACATCATACGAACAGTATCTTAAAACCGAAAAGGACAACCCTGAAGTTCGTATTGAAAACATCGAAGAACTTTCTTCAAATATCGTGAAGTTTGAAGAGGACTACGGCGATGAGGCAGACCTCTCGGCATTTCTCGAAGAAATTTCTCTCCAGACCGATATTGATAACTACGATGCAGATGCAGATACCTGCGTAATGATGACATTACATTCGGCAAAGGGACTTGAATTTCCTGTTGTATTCATTGCAGGTATGGAAGAAGGAATGTTCCCGTCTGTTGCGACGATGATGAATCCCGATGAACTCAACGAGGAAAGGCGACTTGCTTATGTCGGAATTACAAGAGCAAAGGAAATTCTCTATTTCACAAAAACAAATTCGAGAATGCTCTTCGGTTCAACAAGCTACAACAAGGGTTCAAGATTCTTAAACGAGATTCCCGATAATCTTCTTGAATACAGCGGCGGAAGAAAGCAGATGTTCACACAGGCATCTTCCGGCTTTGCATCGGGAACAGGTGAAAAAGTTTCCGTCGGCAAATCTTCGGGTAGCTCGTATTCACCGAATAAATCGTTCGGATTTACAAAGCCTCCCGTTAAGAGCGGTGCAGTGTTCAATGTCGGAGATTGTGTTCAGCACAAGGTATTCGGCAAGGGTATGGTAATGAAAGCCGAGAAAATGGGCAATGATACAATGCTTGAAATTGCCTTTGACAAAGCCGGCACAAAAACTCTTATGGCAAACTATTGCAGTAATATGAAAAAAATCTGAGGTGATTAAAGTGCTTATATCATCAAAAAAATTTCTGTGCCTTGCAATTTCTGCGTTGACAGCTTTTTCTGTGTGCTTTACAGGCTGCGGAAAAGACACGCAGTCTTCTGTATCCGCTACCGAGAAAACAACCGCCGTTGCTGCTTCACAGCCTGTAACAAAGGCGGCAACTTCCGATGAACAGAAGCAAGAACCAACATGGAATTATTCCGAACTTAAAAGAAAATCTGCTGATATCAGCAACACCCTTGATGATATAATTACAAGCAACAAGTATCGCGGAACGGTTTATGTGAAAATCGGAAATGCCCTTGAATATATCGGCACTAACGGATTTTCCGATAAGGACAGGCACACAAAAAATTCTACGGACACATGCTTTAGAATTGCTTCGCTCACAAAGCAGTTTACCGCAGTTGCGGTTATGCAGCTTGTTGAGGACGGAAAGCTTTCGCTTGATGATACAATCGACAAATATTTTCCGTCATACAAATACGGCAAAAAAATCACCGTTAAAAACCTGCTCACAATGACGGCGGGCATAAAGGATTACATCAACAAAGATGGCGATACCAATACCTATGCATACAACGAATCACAGATTGAATTTAAGGTTTCAGCCAAAAATTCTGCAAAAGAAAATAAAAAGGCTGTAATGGACTGGATTTTTAATCAGAAACTCAATTTTGAACCTGATGAAAAATATATGTATTCAAACAGCGCATATTTTCTTCTCGGTGATATTATTGAACAGGTCAGCAAGACTTCATACGAAAAATATGTTGAAGAGAAAATTCTCAAACCGTCGGGAATGATGAATACAGGCTTTGAGAGCACAGATAAGCTCGCTGTAGGATATCAGGATATTTACGATAACGCATGGACATTGTATCCCGGTGTAGGATATTCCGCAACAAGTTTAATTTCAAATGTTCCCGATTTACTCAAATGGGTTGACGCTCTTTGTACAAACAAGCTTGTTTCGGAAGAAACTTTTAAAGAAATGACAACACCTTACAAGGACAATTACGGTTACGGTTTTGTTGTATCAGAAGAAAGTAATGCGGTTTCTCACACAGGAAAAATCGACAAATATAATGCCGCTCTTGTTTTCACCAAAGACGGAAATCAAATTTATATAGCACTTTCAAACTATTCAAACAGCAGTCCGATTGCTCTGTTTAATAACATTCAGGAAACGCTTGCTCCGTTTTACGGATAAATTTCGGCTGTTAATCACCAAAAACAAAAACCTCCATAAAATGTATTGTTACAGTGCATTTATTGAACTGTCAATACTTTTACGGAGGTTATTTTTATGTCAGATGTACCTTTCTGTTCCTCGGAAAATGTATGTGCCGAAGGTAATGGGCAAACCAACGGCTGCGAACCTGTTTGTATCAATGTTTCACGAATCTATGACAGTTGCGGAGCAAAAGACTGCCTTTCAAATCTGCCTGTTATGTTTACCGAAGCAAACCAGAAAATTATTGATGGGGCTTGTTCCGTAAAGATAAGTAATGTGCGCATAATTACATCTACGGTAGAGGTTGAGCCGGTTGCGTTCCATCGTGGCTTTTATTCGGTTGATATAATGTACTATTTCGCTGTCACCGTAGAAGCCTACACAGCCGCAGGTGCAATTCCCGAAACCGTTACAGGTATTGCAATGTACGGCAAAAGGGTTGTGCTTTACGGCGGAGAGGGCTGCGTAAAGTCATTTTCCAGCGACGAAGATGTTGTTTGCGATACATCGGATTCGGATTGTCCGTGCAAATATCCCTGCTGTCTGCCGAGAGCAACGGTTCAGGTTTCAAACCCAATGGCATTGTCCGCAAAGCTTCAGGATTACAACAACGCAAATCCGTCTGCTGTTTGCAGAGCATTTCCAAATTGCGTTATTGATTATCTTGACGGAGAGCCTGCACAGCCTGAAACACAGCGAGTGCTTGCCACAATCGGTATTTTTACAATCACAAGGCTTGAAAGAGATGTTCAGATTATGATTCCGTCCTATGATTTTTGTGTTCCCCGCAAGGAATGTCCGTCAACACCTGATGACCCATGTGAAGTTTTCAGTAAAATTGATTTCCCGACAGATTCATTCTTTCCGCCGAGCACAATACATCAGGGTGATTGTGACTCCTCTCATACATCTTCTTACAAATGCGGTTGTGAAAACTGATTGCACAGAGAAAACGGGGCTGAGTTCAGTCCCGTTTTGTTATGTTAATTTGCAATTGTTTCATAAAGTAATTTTATTCCGCTTTCAATTTTTTTGTCCTTAATTCCCGAAAAACTTAGCACAATCATATTTTCGGCTTTGTTGAACTGCATAATTTTAATTGATGCGTCATCAATTTTTTTTATAACAGCTTCGCCGATTATTTTATCCTTGAAAAACAGAGAAACATAAAGAGAGGTTTCGTTGAACACAATTTTAACGGAGGTCCCGAAATATTTTTTTATGCTTGAAAGCATAAGCTTACTTTTTTCAAGATAAATTCTTCTTGCTTTTCTCAGATGAACATCAAGCTTGCCGTTGTTAATGTACTTTGCAAGGGCTATTTGTTCCGTTTTTGACGCTGTCTGATTGGTGTATTTTTTAATTTTGTTGTATTCATCGGTTAATTTTTGCGGAAGAACCATATAACTGATTCTGACAGAGGGAAGAAGTATCTTTGAGAAAGAGCCGAGATAAACCGTGTTTTCGGTATCATAATTCTGCACGCACGGCATAGGATGCGTGCTGTATCTAAGCTCACCGTTGTAATCGTCCTCAATAATCAAAGCATTGTTTTCCTTTGCCCATTTAATTATCTCAAGTCTGCGTGTAACAGGCATTGTAATGTTGCTGTTTACGGTAAAATTAGGATTTAAAAGAATTATATCGGGATTGATTTCTTCAAGTGAATCAATACAGGCTCCGTATTTATCGCATCGAAAATATTTGATGTCATAACCGTGACTGTTGAACACATATTCGCTCTGAATGTAGCTGTAATCCGCAAGTGCGATTTTTTTATTATTACCGAGAAGTGAACAGAGTATGTGCAAAAGAGTCTGAGTACCTGCACCGACTATAATATTTTCGTAGGAGGTGTTTACGCTTCGTGTGCCTAAGCTGTATTTTTGCAACGCATTTCTCAAAATTTCTTCACCCTGTTCTTCACCGTATGAGGTGAGCAGATAATTTTGATTTAAAACTTCTTTTACATACTTTTTCCATTCGTTTATATTGATTATACCGTCATCAATACTTTTACTGCTGAAATCATATTCATAATACTTTTTTGACTTGTTTGCGGCAGATGAAGCTTTATCTGCTTTTGAGGGTGTATCGCTGAACTGCGCCTCAACATAGTAGCCGCTCTGGGGCTTGTTTGAAATATATCCCTCGGCGCAAAGCTGTTCATATGCACCGTTGACAGTAGTTTTTGAAACATCAAGGTCGGCACTCAATCGCCTTATTGACGGAAGCTTTGTTCCTTTTTTAAGACTGCCCGTTTCAATTGACTTTCTGACAGACATATAAATCTGCCTGTAAAGCGGAGTTTTATCTTTTTTATTGATAATTATAAAATCGTACAGCATAACATCACCTCTTATATTTTAACATTTTAAAAATATTATTGCAATATTGGTGTATACGGTTGAAATTGTAACTTTAAAAATGTATAATTGAAAGGTATGGCATAATCCTGCCGATACGGTATAAAATACTAAAATGGCATAAAATACTAATTGTAGAGGGGATTTTACAATGAACGCTATGGCTGATAAATTTTTTGACAGCATAAAAGGAAAAAAAGTTACTTTTATCGGAATCGGTACAAGCAATCTTCCGCTTATAAAGCTTTTTATCGAAAAAGGTGCAAAAGTAACGGCTTGCGATAAGAAGAATTTTGAAGATTTGGGACAGAACGGCATAAAGGCAAAGGAGTACGGTGCGGAGCTTTTGCTCGGCGAAAACTATCTTTCCGAGATTGACGCCGACATCGTTTTCAGAAGTCCCGGTACTCCTTTTTATAAGAATGAGCTTGTCGCACTTCGTAACAAGGGCGTTGTTCTTACATCTGAAATGGAAGTGTTTTTTGACCTTTGCCCGTGCAAAATTATTGCTGTGACAGGTTCTGACGGCAAAACAACCACAACTACAATTATTTCGGAATTTTTAAAGGCGGCAGGTCTTAATGTTCACCTCGGAGGCAATATCGGCAAGCCGCTTCTTCCGGATATTGAAAGTGTGAATGATGATGATTTTGCGGTAGTTGAGCTGTCGAGCTTTCAGCTTATCTCTATGAGAAAAAGTCCGGACATCGCTGTGGTAACAAACCTTGCTCCAAATCACCTTGACATACATAAGGATATGCAGGAGTATATTGATTCAAAGAAAAATATCATTCTTCATCAAAACGCTTTTTCAAAGGCTGTCCTTAATCTTGACAATGAAATCACAAACGGCTTTTCCGACAGCGTAAGAGGTCAGCTTGCAAAGTTCTCTGTAAAACAAAATGTTTCAAACGGTGCTTTTCTTGACGGCGATACAATCTGCTATAATGACTACGGAAAAATTACCCGCATTATGAACATTCACGACATCAAAATTCCGGGTATGCATAATGTAGAAAATTATCTTGCCGCTATTTCTGCCGTATGGGGACTTGTAGATGTTGAAACAATGGCAGCTGTTGCAAAAACCTTTGGCGGTGTTGCTCACCGTGCAGAGTTTGTAAGAGAGGTTGACGGTGTTAAGTATTACAACGATTCAATTGCGTCAAGTCCTACAAGAACCGCACTCGGCACACTTTCACTTTACAAGCAGAAAATCTGCATTATTGCAGGCGGATATGATAAGCATATTCCGTATGAGCCGCTCGGACCCGTAATCAACGATAAAGTAAAACTCCTTATTCTTCTCGGTGATACTGCCCCGAAAATTGAAAAAGCCGTTAAAGAGGCTTCAAACTATGACGCAGATGAAATTGAAATCGTCAATGTAACAAATATGGAAGAGGCTGTAGCTGTTGCCCGTGAGCGTTCAACAAAGGGAGATATTGTTTCGCTTTCACCCGCAAGTGCAAGCTTCGGACTTTACAAGAATTTTGAAGAAAGAGGTAATCACTTCAAGTCAATTGTCAACGCTTTGAAGTAAGATATACAATGAACACAAAAGAACTTATTTTTGAACTCTGTTGTGCAATGGGTGTGTCGGGCAGGGAAGAACCCGCTTTGTCTGTTGCCGAAAAGTTTTTATCGGATTACACGGATGACATAAAGATATCAAACGGCAGTCTTATGGCTGTTTGCGGTAACAAAAATTCAGATAAAACCATATTACTGGACGCTCACATTGACCGCATAGGATTTATGGTTACCGAAATAAATGAAAACGGATTTGTAAAAGCTTCTCCGTGCGGAGGAATTGACGCAAGAACTCTTGCCGATACTCTGATTTGTCTGCAAAACAATCCTGATGTAACAGGTGTTGTATGCTGTATGCCTCCTCATCTTTCCGACGGAAAAGAGGACAAGGCTATGCCAACCGACAAAATCTGGGTTGATTTCGGTCTGCCGTATGATGAAGTTAATAAACTCATTTCATTCGGTGATATGCTGACATTTGCCTCAAAGCCGGCAAATCTTTTGGACGGCAGAATTGTTGCGCCTTGCCTTGATAACAGATGTGGTGTTGCGTCACTTGTTAAGTGTGCAGAGTTATTGAAAGACAATGAAACAGATTATAAAGTAATTATCCTTTTAAGCTCTCAGGAAGAAACATTTGGCACAGGTGCTAAAACAGGTGCTTTTACAGTTGAAGCAGACGAGTCAATTGTTGTTGATGTAAGCTTTGCATCTCAGCCGGATGTTTTGGGATTTTATTCTTCAATTGAGCTTGACAAAGGTCCTATGATTTGCATTTCTTCAATTCTCAACAAAGAAATGAGCAAATCGCTTGAAAGCGTTGCAAAGAATAAAAATATACCGTATCAGCTTGAACCGATAGCAGGCAGAACCGGTACGAATGCCGACCATATTACAATCAGCGGAAAAGGTGTAAAAACTGCTGTTGTATCAATCCCACAGCGATATATGCATACACAGAATGAAGTTATTTCTGTAGCTGATGTTGACAATACGGCAAAGCTTATTGCCGAATACATTAAATGCGGAGGTGCTTTCAATGATTGACATAAAATTGCTTGAACAGCTTTGCCTTTGCAACGGTATTTCGGGTGATGAGGTTAATGTTCGCAATCTGATAATTAACGAGATTAAAGACTGTGCCGATGATATTAAAATAGATAATCTCGGCAACCTTATTGTGTTTAAAAAGGGAAAAAAGTCTGCAAAAAGCAAGCTTATGGTGTCGGCACATATGGACGAAGTAGGTCTTATGGTAACGGATATAACATCTGAAGGCTATCTTAAATTTGACGAGGTCGGCGGAATTGACAGAAGGGTTCTTCCGGGCAAGCGTGTATGTGTTGGCAGAAACGGTCTTAACGGTGTTATCGGTGTAAAGCCGATTCATCTTACAAACGGTGATGAAAAAACTGCTGTTCCGAAAATGAGTGATATGTACATTGATATCGGCGCCGAAAGCAGGGAAGATGCGCTTAAATATGTAAGCTACGGTGACAGTGTTAATTTTGAGGGTGATTTTAAGATTAACGGAAGAACTGTTGTTACAAAGGCACTTGATGACCGTTTCGGCTGCTATGTGCTTATCAACCTTATAAAATCCGAACCCGAGTATGATATGTATTTCACATTTGTTGTTCAGGAAGAGGTGGGACTCCGCGGTGCAAGACCAGCGGCTTTTACGGTCAATCCTGATTTTGCTCTTGTTATCGAAAGCACAACTGCCGCTGATGTTGCAGAGGTTGATGCATCTCATCAGGTATGCAATTTGACAAAAGGCGCAACGGTTACCGTAATGGATAGGGCGACAGTTTATGATAAAGAAATGATAAGTGCCGCTTTTGAACTTGCCGAGAAGAATAACATAAATGTTCAGTATAAGAGAGCAGTTGCAGGCGGTAATGATTCGGGTGCAATTCATCAGAGCAGAGGCGGAGTGAGAACTCTGGCGGTATCACTTCCGTCAAGGTATATTCATGCTCCTTCAACTGCGGCAAATCTCGATGATTGCGAAAGCGTTTTAAAACTTGCAAAAGTATTGTCCGATTATATTGCGGGCGGAAATTTAGCGAAAGGAAAGACGGTCTGAATGATTGTAACCGCCAATGAAAATTATATAAATGTAATTATGAATCTGTCAGCGGAAGATCCGTTTGCGTGCAGAATAATTTCTCAGTACAACAGTTACGATTCATCGCTTGCTTTCGTTGACTACTGGACAATAATTGACGATAAAACAGATGAGTGCACAGGTGCAATTTCCCGATGCGGAACAAGCTTTATTTTATTTCTTACAGATAAAACAAATCTTGAAGAGGTTTCGTCATTTATGCGTGTTGCAGGTGCTTCAAGTGCAATATGCAGCGGAGATTTCAACCTTAATTTATACGGCAGTAAATCCGTTTCGGGCGTTATTCTGAAAAAATCAGAACCGTTTGAAAATGTTGACGAAAGTATAAATTTTGATGTTCCCGATATTAAAGAGGTTTATAATCTCATCGTAAGCTGTGCCGATGAAAATTTTGTTCCGCCGCCGTTTGATGATTTTTATGTTGATGTGAATCACAAGCTTCGTCATAATGCAACTAGAATGTACGGAGTTTATGACGGTACAAAACTTGTTGCAATGGCTATGACCGTTGCCGAAAGCAGTAACGGTGCCGTGTTGGGTGCGGTGTCGTGTCATCCCGACTACAGAAAGCACGGCTACGGTTCAACTGTTGTAAAGTACATATCCAACAGACTGGTTGCCGAGAACAAGACCGTATATCTTCACAGAGCCAAGAATGCAAATCAGTCGTTTTATAATAATCTCGGTTTTGAACAGTGCGGAATATGGTGCGAATACTATTTTGAAAGGTGATATATTTGAGTTTTTTTGATATAGATGAAAGAGTTATAAAAGCATCCGAAAAGGCAATGGAGCTTTGCAAGGACAAGCTTGCGGAGATTGACGATATTCAGGAATACAACCAGCAGAAGATGATAAAGGCTTTTCAGCTTGCAGATGTTCGTGAAAGTCACCTTTGGGGTTCTACAGGCTACGGATATGATGATGCAGGCAGAGAGGCTCTTGACAAGGTCTATGCCTATGTTTTTGATGCAGAAGACGCACTTGTTCGTCATAATTTTGTCAGCGGTACACATGCCCTCACAGTTGCACTTTTCGGCGTTTTAAGGCCGGGGGACACAATGCTTTCCGTAACAGGAATGCCGTATGATACAATACGTTCTGCCATAGGCATTGAGGGTGACTATCCCGGTTCACTCAAAGACTTTTCAATAAAATTTGAAATGACCGAGCTTAAACCTGACGGAACGCTTGATTATGACAAAATCGCAAGTGACATTGCAGAGAAAAAGCCTAAAATGGTTTACATACAGCGTTCAAGAGGTTACAGCACAAGACCTACGCTCACATGGAGAGAAATCAAAAAGCTTTGTGAAATTTCAAAAGCCAATTCGCCCGAAAGTATTATTATGCTCGATAACTGTTACGGTGAATTTATTGACAAGGTTGAACCTTTGTCGGTTGGTGTAGATATGATGGCAGGCTCTCTTATCAAGAACCCCGGCGGCGGTATTGCTCCTACAGGCGGATATATTGCAGGTAAGAAAGAACTTGTAGAGATGTGTGCCTACAGACTTACCACTCCGGGTACAGGCAAAGAAATCGGTGCCACTCTTAACGCTAACCGTGAACTTTTTATGGGTGCATATCATGCTCCGCATGTTACAGGTGAAGCACTTAAAACTGCAGTATTTGCATCGGCACTTTTTGAAATTCTCGGTTATGAAACCAGTCCTAAGTACAATGATGCAAGAGGAGATATCATTCAGCTTATCATGCTCGGTAATGCCGAAAAGGTATGCCGCTTTTGCGAGGGGGTTCAGAGTGGTTCGGCTGTTGACAGCTTTGTTTCTCCGATTCCGTCTGATATGCCCGGCTACGAAAGTCAGGTAGTTATGGCGGCAGGTGCATTTACTCTCGGTTCATCTATTGAACTTTCTGCAGACGCACCGTTGCGTGAACCGTATGCAGTATGGATGCAGGGAAGTCTTAACTTCCACAGCGGTAAGCTCGGTGTAATGCTTGCGGCAAGTAAGATTTTAAGAGATGAAAAATAATATAATCCTGTTTCTTCAATTATAACAGCAAATAAAAAATCCCGCTTAAAAAAGCGGGATTTTTGCTATGATTTTTTATTGCGTAAGTTTTTAAAAAAGTCGGTGAGAAGTTTTGAACACTCCTCTTGCATAATGCCGCCGACTGATTCAGGCTTGAAATTGAACGGCATTTGGAACAGATTCGTAATTGTACCGCAAGCACCGTTTTTTAAGTCGTATGCACCGAAATATACCTTTGGAATATGAGCATTGATTATTGCACCTGCACACATAGGACAAGGCTCAAGCGTTACATAAATTTCACAGTTCCACAATCTCCAACCGCCAAGCTTTTGACAGGCATTGCAGATTGCGTCTGTTTCGGCGTGAAGAAGAGCGTTCTTTTCTTGCTCACGCCGATTTCTGCCCACGGCGATTATTTCATCGTTTCTGACAATTACCGCACCGACGGGAACTTCGTTTTCTGCAGCGGCAATTTTAGCCTGTTCAATTGCTTTTTGCATGTAATATAAGTTTTTATCCATTGCTTATCAAACCTAAATTTGTAATTGTAGTCAATAGAAAAAGTACAAGTGAAAGTATGATGCCGGGATTTACAAGAAATGCAGTCATTTTCTCTTTTAAGTTAAGTTCGCTCACAATTTCGTTTTTCTTATCGGACATTTTAAAAATATTTTCATTCCTTTTTGCAAGAACAATGTATGAAACGAATCCTGCAATACAGAAGAAAATGATCAGGCTGTAACTGATTATTGTTGCCGCATAATCGGAAACAATGTTTGCATCTCTTAAAATGCTCATGGAAACAGCATATAGGTTATTAAGAAAATGGATTGCAATTGACGGAAAAATCGAATTGAATTTGCAATCAATGTATGCAAAAATAAGACCTAAAATGAATGCAAACGGAATTTGTGATATATTCTGATGCATTGCTCCAAATAAAACAGCAGAACCGATAATTGCAACAGTGTCACCGTATTTTTTCAGAGAACCCATAACGATTCCTCTGAAAGCAAATTCTTCGGCAAAAGCGGGGACGATTGCTGTTGAAATTATGTTCAGAACAATACTCAGAACACTCGAATCTCCGCTTGACAGTCCCGAAGATGTGTTTTCAATTCCGAAAAGCGAGAAATTGTCAACTACAATGCTCGTTGCAACATTTGCAATCATAGCGCCTCCCATTCCGAGGAACAGAATGGGTATCATACTTTTTTGTTTTACATATTTTGTGCTGATAATATCATTCAAACTGTTTCTTGAAAGCTTTATATAGAAAAATGCAGGAACAACAACGGCAAATACAGAAATGAATATATCAATAAAGTAATTTAATAATGCGTAGTTGTTTGATAAAATAAAACCTGCCGAGCCGAGATTCTTGAAAACTTCGGCGATAATCACAGCACAGGCTGTCATTGTCAGCGAATACGCAAATACAAAGAAGCCCAATCCGCTTGACTTTTGCTTGAGATTATCATACTGCATATCTTTTTTGAAATTACGGTTATAATTAAGATTATCGCCGTAAAACGGCATATTATTACCCGAAAACTGATTGTTTATCAAATTATCACACCCTTAAAGCTATTCTAACATAGAGATATATTATTTTCAAGGGAGTAAACCTCCGCATAAAGTATTATTATTGACAAAAAATACATCAATGTGGTATCATACAAGTAGTTATATCAAGGTGCAGACGCGTTTTTTGTTGCGTATTTGTGCTGTCGGTAAAATATTATATTTATTACAGCTTGTAAAGTAAAATCTTATTTGTGTTTTGAAAGGATTGTATTACTATGGTTACAGCTATGTTATTCGCCGGCGGTATCGGTGCAAGAATGAAGTATTCCGATATGCCTAAACAGTTTCTCGAGGTTGGCGGAAAGCCGATTATTATTCATACAATGGAGCATTTTGCCCGTCATCCAAAGGTTGACGCAATCGTTGTTGCATGCAAGGCTGACTGGATCGGTTATCTCAATGAGCTTATTGCCGCTTTCAATGTTCCTAAGGTAAAGACCGTTGTTCCGGGCGGTGCAAGCGGTTTTGATTCTATTCACAACGGTGTGATGGCTACTGCCGAATTTTCAAAAGATCCTGAGGATATCATTCTTATCTGTGACGGCGTTCGTCCTATGCTCAGCGAGGAACTCATCACTAACTGTATTAAAGATACAAAGAAATACAAAACTGCTGTTCCTGTTACCCCGAGTATAGATTCACTTCTTTATAGCGAGGACGGAGAAACCTGCGGTAAGAGCTATCAGAGAAGCACAATGTACATCACTCAGGCTCCGCAGGGTTACACAATGGAAAAAATTCTTTGGGCGCACGAAGAAGCATATAAAAGGGGCATTACAAACCCTGTTTCTTCAAGTGAACTCTTTATTGAACTCGGCGAAAAGGTTCACCTTTTCCTCGGTGAGAGATTCAATATTAAAGTAACTACACCTGAAGATCTTACAACATTGCGTTCACAGTTCTATTATGAAAACTACAAGCAGTTTGCAAAGGAAGAACTTAAATATGGATTATAATGTTCAGAGTAATATAAAAAAGACAGTTTTTTCCGATATTAAAGAAATTACAAATACAAATGTTGACTGGAACAGATTTGACGGCAAAACTGTTCTTATAACAGGCGCAGGCGGATTTATCGGTTATTATCTTGTTCTCACATTTCTTGCGAGAAATGACCTTTACAGCAATAATATCAAAGTTCTTGCGTTAGTAAGAAACAGAGAGAGAGCAGAGAAAAAGTTCGGCGTTCTTCTTGAAAGAGATGACATTGAACTTGTTGTTGCCGATGTTACAAACAGACTTGAATGTGAAAGAGCGGATTTTGTCATTCATGCCGCAAGCCAGGCAAGTAATATCCAGTTTGAAACTGACCCGGTCGGCACAATTAACGCAAATCTCAGCGGTACATCAAACATTCTTGATTTTGCTCTTGAAAGCAAAAGTGAGTCTGTACTTGTTGTTTCAAGCCTTAAAGTTTACGGTGCTTTGCACAACGGTAAAAACAGTATTTCCGAAGATGATATCGGATATATTGACTTTACTTCGTACAAAAATTGCTATGCAGTGGGTAAGAGAGCGTCCGAAACTCTTGCCGCAAGCTATTGCAAACAGTTTGGACTCAATGTAAAGATTGCAAGACCGAGCTACATTTACGGTGCAAGCAGTCTTACAGACGACCGTGTTTGGGCGCAGTTCATTGCAAATGTTGTCCGTCACGAAAACATTCTTCTCAAGAGCAACGGTGCGGCTAACCGTTCGTTCTGCTATGTTACAGACACGGTTTCCGCTCTCATATACATTATGCTCAACGGAGAAAATGTTACACCGTATAACATTTCTTATGAAAAATCAGATACAACAATAAGAAATTTTGCAAAGACAGCTTGCGAGGTTTTTCCTGAGAGAAATATGACTTTGGCTTTTGCCAATCCCGAGGATGCAAAAGAGCCTGAGATTGACGCTTCCGCTCTTGCAAAAACTCCCGAAATTCTTGACAGTTCAAGACTTCGTGCCCTCGGCTGGAAGCCTCTTGTTGACCTTAAAGAAGGAATAAGAAGGGCTGTCGACATTCTTGAAGAAGATTAAAATTTAACAATAGAAATTAGGAATACAGTTATGTCTGAGTTGTTACTTAACCAATTTGAACAGGACAGAGCCCTTGCAGCTTTGCGTTATAAAAATCTGAATATCCGTAAATTATTCGGAAAATCTGTTTTTATAGCAGGGGGCGGAGAACCGGCTTTTTCACTTGTATCGTCCCTTCTTACGGTTAATTCAAAAAAGCAAGCGGACATAGCTGTTTTTTTGCTTGTTTCGGATTACGAAAGATATGACAGACGGTTTGATTTTATCAATTCATCGGATTTCGCAATTGTAAAATACTCCTCGCCTGATTCAATAAATAAAAGCGGAGATATACTCATCGAAACAGGCTTCTTGCTTTCTGATAAGGTTGAAAGCACGGATGTATTTAAAAGTAATATCAGCAGAGCCGAAAATATTATTTCAGTTATCAAGGTATTGAAAATAAAAGAATTTGTTGTTTTATCCGATGCTTCGGCTTACGGAAAACTTGAAAAAGAACTTGTTATTTCTGAAAAAGAAAAAACACATTCTGATTTTTCCTCTGACTCACTGAAATCAATGTTGATTCAATCGGTTGAAAATCTTTATTTTTCAGCCGCTCATATGTACGGCTTTTCAATTAAAGTCATAAGATGCGGTAAGATTATATCAGCAAATTCAAATTCTGAATTTGTTGTAAACACGCTCAAATCGGCTGTTGGCGGCAAAATTCTGAATATTAAAAATAGATCATCCAAGGTATCGTATATAAGTGCCAACGACTTGATTTCTGCTGTTCTGTTTGTTGCTTGTAATGGGGAAGACTGTCAGGCGTACAACGCTTGTTCGGATGATTCGACAGTCAATTCGGCTGAATTTGCACTTGCACTTTCTGATGCGTTTGAAAACTGCGAGGTAAACATAACCTCCGAAGGATGTTCCGCAGACGGTTGTGCAGTTGACTGTACAAGATTGAAAAAACTCGGCTGGTCATCAACGGTCAATTACAAAGACGCACTTCTTATTTCGGGACATGAGATGATGAATGACAACAGTGTGTTTATGTTTTCCGATTCATATGACGGCAAGCTAAATGACATTCAGCAAATTCTTCTCGGCTTTTTGCTTGAGGTTGACAGAATATGCAAAAAACATAATATAAAGTATTTTCTCGGTGGCGGAAGTCTTTTGGGTGCTGTACGACACAAAGGCTTTATTCCCTGGGACGATGATGCGGATGTTATGATGCTGAGAAAAGATTACGACAGATTCCTTTCGGTATTGCCGAGTGAACTCCCGAATTATCTTTTTGCACAGACTCAGGAAAATGAAAAAGACAGCCACTTTCCGTTTACAAAGCTGAGAATAAACAATACTCTGCTTTCAACTGAATTTACTTCAAGATTTCCGAATATCCATAATGGAATTTTTCTTGATGTGCTTGCACAGGATTATACCTCAAACAATGCTTTCCTACGCAAAATTCATATGAAAGCAACCGCAAGCTCAAGGTGGCTTGTGCTTGATAAGTGGAGAGGCACCTCGGTAAACGCAAACAGCAGATTTTCTTCTTTGTGTGCGAATATTCTGAGAAAGATATTCCCGCTCGGCTTTTTGCAAAAGGTTCAGAACAAGCTTATTTCACTTCATAAGAATATGAAAAACCCTAAATATCTTTTTGACAGTATGGGAAGAAATGTTTCAAGAGGAGCTTTTCCTGCCGAATGGCTTGATGAAGCTATATGGGTCGATTTTGAAAATGCAAAACTGCCTATTCCGAAGGAATACGATAAGTACCTGAAATACCTTTACGGTGATTATATGGAGATGATTCCTGTCAGCGAAAGACATGTAAGTCATGATATCAAGCAGATTGACCTTGGTGAATATGCCGGTTATATTTACAAAGACACTTTGTAAAATTCTGAAATGCGTGCGTTAAAATGGCATAAACCGATTATATAAATCGCAAAGCAGCTGTTTATGATGCGAAGATTTGTTGCGGACATCTTTATCAATTATTGTTTACATCCATTTTCGGTTATGGTATAATCCTATTGATAGTGTTTTTTCTCGGAATGACTGAGGTGTGTTTTAGAAGTACGCCGTGATATAAAGCCTCCGTAAAATTCTATGGAGTTACTTGCTTTTCCTGCAAGCAGGGCGGAATCTGTTCCGATTTTATATTTAGTGATATTATAATTTAACGAAAAGTTGGGCTTATTATGAATAACGAAATGAACAACGAAATAAATGAAATTGAAGTAAATGACGCTGAAACAAGTGACATTTTTGAAGAAGAGGTTAATCTCACAAGAAGTGAGTCGAGAGAGCAGGCTTTTATGCTTTTGTTTTCAAAGTCTTTTGACGACGAACCTCTTGAAGAAACAATAGACGATAATTCAGAAATGTTTGTAGGCGGTGTTTGTGCTTATGCTCAAGCAGTAGTTTCAGGCATTGAGGACAAGCACGAAGAGATTGACGAAATCATTGCAAGTCACCTAAAAAAAGGCTGGACTCTTTCGAGAATTTCAAAGCCGTCACTTGCAATTCTTCGCCTTGCAGTCTATGAAATGAAGTATCTTGACAATGTTCCGCAGAGCGTTTCAATCAACGAGGCTGTTGAACTTGCAAAAAAATACACAATTGACGAGAGCAAGTTTGTAAACGGTATTCTCGGAACATATTCCCGTGAAATTTCGGGAAAGTCGGAGAAGTGATATGAGCTTTTTTCTCGGAATTGACACTTCAAATTACACAACATCAACCGCTCTTTATGACAGCAAAACCGGCGAAATGGTTCAGCAGAAAAAACTTCTGCCCGTAAAAGAAGGACAGCTCGGACTCCGTCAGAGCGATGCTGTGTTTCACCACACAGCACAGCTTCACACGCTTATAGAAGAGCTTTTAAAGGATGTTGACACAAGCAAAATAGCCGCAATTGCGGCGTCAAGCCGTCCAAGACCTGTTGACGGTTCATATATGCCGTGTTTCACCGTTGGAGAGAACACGGCAAAAATTTTATCTTCCGCAATGAAAATTCCTCTCTACACCTTTTCGCATCAGGAGGGACACATCTCGGCGGCATTGTTCGGCTCGCAGAGGACAGATCTGTTTGATAAGCAGTTTATCGCTTTCCATGTCAGCGGAGGAACAACCGAGGCAGTATTTGCCAAAGGATTCGGCACGGGCTTTTCCGTTGAACTTGTGGCACACACACTCGACCTTAATGCAGGACAGGCGATTGACCGCACAGGACTTATGCTCGGTTTAAAATTTCCGTGCGGTCCTCAGCTTGAACAGCTTGCCCTTAAAAATACAGAAAAAATCAAGGTAAAACCAACTCTCAAAGGCTGTGATTGTTGCCTGAGCGGAGTTGAAAATCTTTCCAAAAAACTGATTGACGAGGGCAAATCCCCCGAATATGTTTCGGCATTTTGCCTTAAATATATTGAGCAGACCTTGTCCGAAATGACAAAACGGTTGCTTGAAAAATACGGAAAACATCCATTACTCTTTGCAGGCGGAGTAATGTCAAATCGGATAATCAAAAATTCTTTTGAAGAAAAATACAATGCAATATTTGCACCGCCGCAGTTTTCGGCAGATAACTCGGCAGGAATTGCATATTTAGGATACAGGAAGTATAACGATGTACACACCCGAGTTTAACAAACCACGAGTTTTAAGTGTTTCGCAACTGAATTTCTATATAAAGTCAATTATTGAAAATGACGCAAGACTGAATTTTGTCTTTGTTACGGGTGAAATTTCAAACCTTACCGACCATTACAGAAGCGGACACATCTACCTTTCAATCAAAGACGAAAAATCCGTTATAAGAGCCGTAATGTTTGCCGGCAATGCCCGTAATTTAAAGTTCAGACCGACCGACGGAATGAAAGTAATCTGCCGTGGCAGAGTTGCAGTTTATGAACCCACGGGTCAGTATCAGCTTTATATTGAAGATATGCAGCCCGACGGCATAGGTGCGCTTTCTCTCGCTTATGAACAGCTTAAAAAGTCGCTTGCCGAAAAAGGACTTTTTGCTCCCGAACATAAGAAGAAAATTCCGCCGTTTCCTAATTCAATCGGTGTAATAACTTCTCCCACAGGTGCGGCAGTTCAGGATATCCGCAACATTCTTTCAAGAAGATTTCCGTCTGCCGACATAATTATGTGTCCCGTACTTGTTCAGGGAGAGAATGCTCCCGCTCAACTTATTGACGCCGTACAGAAACTTGATAAATACAACGCCTGTGATGTTATCATAATCGGCAGGGGCGGCGGTTCAATTGAAGATTTGTGGGCATTCAATGATGAAAACCTTGCTTATGCAATCTACAACTGTAAAATTCCGGTAATTTCCGCTGTCGGTCATGAAACCGATTTTACAATCTGTGACTTTGTATCCGATCTCAGAGCGCCGACTCCGTCTGCGGCGGCAGAGCTTGCAGTTCCCGATACTGCGGAGCTTGTTGATTACTATAAATCGCAAAAGCAGTATGTTTCGTCAATGGCAACATTGAAATTAAGGCAGGAATATAATGCTCTTACAGAATTAAAAACAAAATTGTCCGTTGTATCACCACAACAGAGAATTTTTGAATATGAAAAATCTCTTGAACTTTGCAAAACGAAAATACAGCATTTTGTTCAGGAAACAATAAATAAAAGGACTGCCGACATCACAAAGACAGCCGCAAAACTTGAAGGGCTCAACCCCGTTAAAATTCTTTCAAGAGGTTATTCAATTGCCGAAAAAGACGGCAGGGTGGTAAATTCCGCCAAAACACTTAAAAGCGGCGATGAATTTACTCTCCGTTTTTCAGACGGTGAAATAAAGGCAAAAGCAACAGGTGAGTAAAATGGCATTTACACATTTACATCTTCATACAGAATACAGTCTGCTCGACGGTGCGTGCCGCCTGAGCAGACTTGTAAAAGCCGCAAAAGAAAAGGAAATGACTGCACTCGCAATCACCGACCACGGTGTAATGTACGGTGCGGTCGATTTTTATAAGGAGTGCAAAAAGCAGGGTATAAAGCCGATAATCGGCTGTGAAGTGTATGTTGCACCGCATAGCCGCTTTGACAAGACTTCATCCTACGGAAAATACTATCATATGGTTTTGCTCTGCAAAAATCATACAGGCTATCAGAACCTTATCAAGCTTGTGTCAAAAGGCTTTACCGAGGGATTCTACACAAAGCCGAGAATTGACGATGAACTCCTTGCCGAGTATCACGAGGGCTTAGTCTGTCTCTCTGCCTGTCTGGCAGGTGAAATTCCGCAAAAGCTCCTTGACGGCGATTACGCAGGTGCAAAGTCAAAGGCTGAATTTTACCGTGATATGTTCGGAAAAGAGAACTTTTTTATAGAGCTTCAAGACCACGGAATTGAGGAACAGAAGAGAATAATTCCAAGCCTTGTAAAAATAGCCCGTGAAATCGGTGTTGATATTGTTGCAACAAACGATTGCCACTATATTGAAAAGCAGGACAGCACAGTTCACAGTATTCTTCTCTGTATTCAGACCAACAGAACAGTCAATGACAGCGACAGAATGGAGTTCAAAACTTCGGAATTTTATCTTAAAACAGAAGATGAAATGCGTGAGGTATTTGCAAATTACCCCGAAGCAATCGACAATACACAGAAAATTGCCGATATGTGCAATGTAGATTTTGAATTTGGCGTGCGCAAGCTTCCGAGATTTGATGTTCCCAATAATGAAGACCATCTGCATTATTTCAGAAGAAAATGCTATGAGGGACTTTATAAACACTATGGCGAGAATCCCGACAAGGCTTTGATTGACCGACTCGAATATGAAATCAGCACCGTGTCGCAAATGGGCTTTGTAGATTACTACCTTATCGTAAATGACTTTGTAAGCTACGCAAAATCCTGCGGAATCCCTGTCGGTCCGGGAAGAGGCTCGGGCGCAGGTTCGCTTTGTGCCTACTGCATAGGTATAACCGCAATTGACCCTATAAAGTACAATCTTCTTTTTGAGCGATTTTTAAACCCCGAAAGAGTAAGTATGCCGGATTTTGATGTCGATTTTTGTAAGAAACGCAGGGGAGAGGTTATCGACTATGTTGTGCGTAAATACGGCGAAGATCATGTTGCACAGATAATTTCGTTCGGCACAATGGCGGCAAGAGGTGCAATCCGAGATGTAGGAAGGGTGCTTGAAATTCCGTATGCGGCAGTTGATTCGATTGCTAAACTCGTTCCAATGGAACACGATATGACAATTGAGGATGCTCTAAGACTTAATTCCGACCTGAGAAGTCGCTATAAAAATGAACCGCAGACAAAAAAACTGCTTGATGTTGCAATGAGCATTGAAGGAATGCCCCGTCACGCAACAATGCACGCCGCAGGTGTTGTAATTACCGACAAGCCTGTCAGCGACTATGTTCCGCTGTCAAAAAATGACGATAATGTTGTGACACAGTTCACAATGACTGCGCTTGAAGAACTCGGTCTTTTAAAAATGGACTTTCTCGGACTCAGAAACTTAACCGTAATCAATGACGCCGAAAAGCAGATAAAGCATAATAATCCCGAATACAATCCCGATACGGTTGATGAAAACGATAAAAAAGTCTTTGAAATGTTTTCAAAAGGTCACACAGAGGGTGTGTTTCAGTTTGAAAGTCAGGGTATGAAAAATGTTCTCACTCAACTAAAGCCGGAGCGAATTGAGGACCTCATAGCAGTTACGGCGCTGTACCGCCCCGGACCTATGGAAAGTATTCCGACCTATATCGACTGCCGCCACAATCCGTCACATATCCGCTACAAGCATCCGCTTCTAAAGGATATTCTCGGCGTTACAAGCGGTTGTATAATCTATCAGGAACAGGTTATGCAGATTTTCAGAACGCTTGCAGGCTACAGTCTCGGACGAGCAGATATAGTTCGCCGAGCAATGAGCAAAAAAAAGCTTGCCGTAATGGAGTCGGAGCGTGAAATATTCATTCACGGTCTTACGGATAATGACGGGAATATCATAGTTGAAGGATGTATTCGCCGTGGAGTTGACGAAAAAACAGCAATTTCCGTTTATGATGAAATGGAAAGCTTTGCTCACTACGCTTTCAACAAATCCCATGCGGCGGCATATGCTAACATTTCCTACAAAACTGCATGGCTCAAATGTCACTACCCCCGTGAATATATGGCGGCTCTGCTTTCAAGCGTGCTTGACAATCAAAACAAGCTTGCGTCATATATCACCGAATGTAAACGGCTCGGAATCCGTGTATTACCGCCTAATGTGAACGAAAGCAATCTCCATTTTACTGTAAGCGGCAACGATATCCGTTACGGACTTCTTGCCGTTAAAAATCTCGGCAGGAATTTTATTGATGAAATAATTGCCGAACGGATAAATTCGCCCTACAAAGACTTTTTTGATTTTTGTAAAAGGCTTTACGGTCGCAATATGAACAGCAGGGCAATTGAAAGTCTGATAAAATGCGGAGCATTTGACGGTTTAGGAGCAAATCGCCGACAGCTTCTTGCAATTTATAAAACTGCGCTTGACAATGTTGAATATGAGAGCAGGCGCAATATGAACGGTCAGATGTCGTTTTTTAGTGATTCTGAAGCGGCAGAAGAATCAACAAGACCGAAGATTCCCGATTTACCTGAATTTTCTGCTTCCGAACTTTTGTATATGGAAAACGAGATTGCGGGAATGTATCTTAGCGGTCATCCGCTCGATGAATACACAACTTTTTCAAAAGCAATCCATGCCGACAAAACAGGCGATATAATCAATAATGACAGCGGTATGTATTTTGACGGAAAAAAAGTCAGCCTTGTGTGCATAGTGTCCAAACTTAAAACCCAGCTTACAAAGAATAACAAGCTTATGGCTTTTGTGAATGCAGAGGACAGAAACGGTATGCTTGAAATTGTGATTTTCCCGAATGTTTATGAAAAATATTCTGCCCTTCTCGGTACAGGCGGTGCGTTGCTGTTCCGCGGAGCTGTTAATCTCAAGGAAAACGAAGAACCGAAAATCATCTGTGATTCCGTAGCGCTTGCCCGAACTAATGAAGAGTGTAAAGATAATCCTGTTGCAATCAATAATATGAATGCTGATAATCAGCAGAATTATCAGCCGCAAATCAGAAACAAAAATAATAATACACAAAAGCCTTCTGCACTGTATTTGCGTATTGATGACCTCAATACCGATAAATACAACCGTGCAAAGCGCGTGCTTGATATTTTTGACGGCAGAACGCCTGTTATTTTCTATCTTACCGACACTAAAAGAAAGGTGAAAGCCCCCTCATCAATGTGGGTAGATATTAACCCTGTTATGATTAAAGAACTAAAATACCAGCTTGGTGATGAGAATGTGGTAGCAAAATGAATAAAAACTAACTTCTAATTCTGTGATTTGTAATAAAAATCAGTAAATGCTATTGAAAAAATCGTTTTTATGTATTATAATTTATGTTGTCAAAGCACTTTATTGCATAAAAGTGCAGAAGTATATGATGCTTTACAGCACAAAAGTGCTGAAAGCTTAGGAGGAAATTAAAATGAAAAAAGCTAAAAAGATTGCCGCAGTTGCTCTTGCGGCGGCTTCTATGTCACTCGCATTTGCAGGATGCGGCGGTTCTGCAGAAAGCTCAAAGGCAGATAATTCAAGCACGGACGGTAAGGTTTACAACATCGGTATCTGTCAGCTTGTTCAGCACGAGGCTCTTGACGCCGCAACAAAAGGCTTTAAGGATTATCTCACAGAGAAGCTCGGTGCAGATAATGTAAAGTTTGACGAGCAGAACGCTCAGGGCGATTCCGCAACCTGTGCTACAATCTGTAACCAGTTTGTTTCTTCAAATTATGACCTTATTCTCGGCAACGGTACTGCCGCACTTCAGGCAGCATACACAGCAACACCGAATATTCCGATTCTCGGTACTTCAATCACTGACTATGGCACAGCGCTCGACAAGTCTGATTGGAACGGCGTTTCGGGTATGAATGTTTCGGGTACAACAGACCTTGCTCCGCTTGACCAGCAGGCAGCTATGCTCAAGGAGCTTTTCCCCAACGCAAAGAATGTCGGAATTCTCTACTGCTCGGCTGAGGCTAACTCAAAGTATCAGAGCGATACAATCACTCCTTATTTCAAGGATGCAGGTTATACTGTAAAATCATATTCATTTGCAGATTCAAACGATGTTGCCGCAGTTGCAAAGACTGCCTGTGACGAGAGCGATGTTCTTTACATCCCTACAGATAACACAGCAGCATCTAACACAGGCATCATCGACAATGTAGCCACAGCCGCAAAAACTCCTATCGTTGCAGGCGAAGAGGGCATCTGTAAGGGCTGCGGTGTTGCAACACTTTCAATCAGTTATGACGAACTCGGTAGAAAAACAGGCGAAATGGCTTACAACATTCTTGTAAAGGGCGAGGATATCACAAAGATGAAGGTTGAGGCCGCTCCGAATGTAACAAAAGAATATATCAAAGACCGTTGTGACACATACGGAATCAAGGTTCCCGACGGTTACACTGAAATCAAAGCAGAATAATTCATATTCGGAAAAATAATATTGGCAGGGGTGCCGTGAAAGCGACACCCCGATATTTTATGTATAGGTGGTTTTTATGGATTTTTTAGCAAACTACTTCAGTTCTCTTAATCCTATGAGCTTTTTATCCGCACTTCCGGGTAATATCGCTCAGGGTATAATCTGGGGACTCATGGGACTCGGTGTATTTCTCACCTTTAAGCTGTTGAACTTTGCCGACCTCAGCGTTGACGGTTCATTTGCAACAGGCGGTGCGGTAACCGCAGTTATGCTCATCAACGGCTGTCCTGTTTGGGCAACAATCATCGTAGCAATCCTTGCAGGTCTTGCGGCAGGTCTTGTAACGGGACTTCTTCACACGCTTCTCGGAATCCCCGACATTCTCGCAGGTATCCTCACACAGATTGCTCTTTATTCAATTAACCTGAATATTATGGGGAAATCAAACCTCCCAATCAGCTACAGAAACTATACGCTTGTTGTTTCTGCAAGTAATATAAATATGGCAATTCTCGTAGGTCTTGGAATTTGTGCTGTTGTAGTTGCCGCAATGTATTGGTATTTCGGCACGGAACAGGGTTCAACAATCCGCTCAACAGGTTCAAACCCTGCAATGAGCAAGGCACAGGGCATTAACATCAATTTTACAAAGGTAATTGCCCTTGCACTTTCAAACGGACTCGTTGCACTTTCGGGTTCACTTTTTGCTCAGTATCAGGGCTTTGCGGATATAAATATGGGCAGAGGTGCAATCGTAATTGGTCTTGCTGCCGTAATCATCGGCGAAGTTCTCGGTGAGGCAATTTTCCGCAAGCACATGAATTTCATCATAAGAATGCTCTTTGTAATTGTCGGCGGTATTCTCTATTATATCGCAATGGGTATCGTACTCTGGCTCAAGATGCCGACAGACGATACAAAGCTCTTTACGGCAATTATCGTTGCAATCTTCCTTGCAGTTCCGTATCTCCAGAAAAAGAGAAAGACTTCATTTAAAAAGGTTGCAAAAATGAATGCTAAAAACGCACAGAAGGAGGGTTAAGAATGCTTGAAATCAAGAATGTATGGAAAACCTTTAATAAAGGCACAGTAAACGAAAAGCAGGCGCTCTGCGGAGTTAATCTCACCCTCAATGACGGCGATTTTTGTACGGTAATCGGCGGCAACGGCGCAGGCAAGTCAACAACACTCAACGCAATTGCAGGCGTGTGGCCTGTTGACTGCGGTCAGATTCTTATTGACGGCAAGGATATTTCCGCATTGCCCGAGCATAAAAGAGCACCCTACCTCGGCAGAGTATTTCAGGATCCGATGACAGGCACGGTAGCCGATATGGAAATTATAGAAAACCTCGCAATTGCCGCAAGACGAGGCAAAAAACGAGGACTTTCTTGGGGCGTAAAGGCTGACGAAAGATTCCGTTACCGTCAGATGCTTGCAGAGTTTGACCTCGGACTTGAGGACAGAATGTCATCAAAAGTAGGACTTCTCTCGGGCGGTCAGCGTCAGGCAATAACACTTCTTATGGCAACAATCAAAAAGCCGAAGCTTCTCCTGCTTGACGAACATACAGCCGCTCTTGACCCGAAAACAGCCGCTAAGGTGCTTGAGCTTTCCGACAAAATCATTGCCGAAAACAACCTTACGGCACTTATGGTAACTCATAATATGCATGACGCAATTACTCACGGCAACCGTCTTATTATGATGAGTGACGGCAAAATTATCCTCAATATCTCAGGTGAAGAAAAGAAAAATCTTACGGTTGAACACCTCCTCGAAATGTTTGAGAAGGCAAGCGGTTCAAAGATCGAAAATGACCGTATGCTTTTAAGCAAGGATAAATAAACTTAATATGAAATAATGAGGCTGTGAAGAAATGAAGCTTAATACTTCGTTCTTCACAGCCTGACTTGTTTTTGTTAGGCTGTTTTTCTACAGCCCCTATTGGTAATATCAATTATTTTTGTTTTCTTTTCTGCACTCTCTTAAGTCTTTTATCATCTTTAAAAACCCATATTCTCTGCATTTTGTAGTTGATTGTCCAAAGCAACAGGTCAATAATAGCTTTTGTAAGAGTTACAGGGACAGGTAAGAACCAAAGTGCAGATACAATAAGCGAACTCGCACACATTATGCAGAAAAACAAAATGAAAAACCTGAGTGCCTGTTTTGCACCGTTATCCGTATTGCCGAAAATAACCTTTCTGTTGATAAGAAAATTTATTCCTCCGGAAACGACTCGTGCCATAAGCGTTGCCAGCATAATGTTAAAGAACATATGTGACGGCAGAATATACGCAAAAACCGTGAACAAAACAAGGTCGACTATCGTACAGCCGATTGACGCCGTCGCAAATCTCAGCGGAGTTCTGTATATAAGATAGGTGTCCTTAACAAGACGAAAATTACTGCTGCAGTTTGTGCAATCGGCAACTATGTTTACAAAGTAAAACGGAACTCTCATATCCGCACATTTTGTGAGGAAATTCATCTCAAAGTCAAAGCGGTTTCCTTTTGTTTTCATAACCGTGTCATACAAAAATGCGGGAATGCCTCGCAGTCCTGTTTGAGTATCGCTGCAGCTTTTGCCTGTTATAACCTTAAAATATGCAGAAGAAAGGCGGTTGCCTATCCGTATGTTAAGCGGCATTTTGGATTTTTTATAATCTCTTTTTCCAAGAATAAGACAGCCGTTTCTAAGGTCAAGCATACGGCTGATTTTCATAACATCATTTGCAGTGTGCTGACCGTCGGCGTCACAGGTAATATAACCTGTAATGTTATAAAGGTTGTCGTGGGCATACCGTATTCCTGCTTTAAGGCTTGCACCCTTGCCGTTATTATTTTTTAGGTGAACAAGATGACAGCCGATGCTTGTCAGTTCGTTAAAATATTCCGAGTTAGAGTCAAGACCGTCATTGACAACAACAATATGTTCGGCACCAAGCTCCTGAAGCTCATTGCAAAGGTTGATTGTATTCTTATTTTCACAATAAATAGGAATAATTACTGCGTGACTCATACGGTTGTTCCTTTCTTTTTTATGCTTTTAGTATACAACAATTTTTCTTTTGTGACAATATTCAATTTTTTTCTATTGTAAACATCGTAACGATTTTTTGCTCAAAAACGTAGTTTGTGTCATTATTGGCGTTTTAATAAAAAAATATGGCAAAAATGCCAAAAACTATTTAAAAATCATATCATTTATGTTATACTGTATTGAGCAGATTAAAAAACAGAAAGACGGTGAATTATGTTTAAAAAATTATCAGCAGGTATTCTTTCGGCTCTTATGGTTACTGCCGTTGCAGTATCCGGTACCGGCTGCTCGCAATCTCAACCGGCGTCAATTGACTACAAAACAGCTGACAAGGTGGCTGACGGTGCAATTCTTCAAGCTTTTTGCTGGAACTTCAACACAATAAAGGAGTCAATGGGGGATATTGCCGCAGCAGGCTATTCGGCTGTGCAGACATCTCCGATTAACGAGTGTCTTGAGGGCGAAAACGGCGGTATGGATCTTTACGGTGACGGAAAATGGTATTACCACTATCAACCTACTGATTTCAAAATCGGCAATTATCAGCTCGGTACCCGTGATGAATTTAAGGCCATGTGCGATGAAGCTCACAAGTACGGCATAAAGGTAATTGTCGATGTAATCGCAAACCATACTACGCCATCAACCGATGAGGTCAGTGAAGACCTTATCAAGGCAGGCGGCGGAAGTCTTGAAACCCTTTATCACAAGGAGGGCAGAACGCCCCTTAATGATTTCGGCGACAGACTTGCCTGTACAACGCATGAGATGGGCGGACTTCCCGACATCAACACGGAAAGACCTTCGTTCCAAAAGTATTTCTTTAATTACATTAACGATTGTATTGCCTGCGGTGCTGACGGTTTTAGATATGACACCGCAAAGCATATCGGACTTTCCGATGACCCAAAGGAAGATGACGGCTTTAAAAACAACTTCTGGGAAAAAGCAACCAAAGAAGTAGATAATGCAGAAAATCTTTTTATCTACGGTGAAGTGCTTCAGGGCGACAATGACAGACTTGCAGATTATATCAAAGAAATCGGCAGAACCACATCAAGCACCTACGGCAGTAAAATTCGTTCGGGAATTGCAAGTGGCAATATCGACACGGCAGTTGTGTCTGATTACTGGATTGGCAATGCAGACCCGAATATCGTAACATGGGTTGAATCCCACGATAACTACATCAACGACTGTACATACAATAATATCGACAGCGAACAGGTTATCCTCGGCTGGGCAATAATCACGGCAAGAAAAGACGGAACACCGCTCTTCTTTGACCGTCCGTACAACAGCTCAATTGACAATTCATGGGGTATGAACCGAATCGGCACACAGGGCGATGATATGTACAAGGACAACCGTGTTTCTGCGGTGAACTTCTTCAGAACTGCAATGAAGGGCGAAGATGAAAACCTTGTCAATCCTAACCTTGACTCAACCGCACTTATGATTGAAAGAGGTACAAAGGGAGCTGTCATCGTCAACACAAATGATGCTCTCAAGGTTGATTTTGAAACAAATCTTGCTGACGGAACATATGTTGACCGTGTTGACCGTAAGACCGAATATAAGGTTAAAAACGGTAAAATTACCTGTGATACCGATATTCCTGAAAATTCAGTTGTAGTTCTCTACAATGAGGGCTACACCGAATATGCAAGACCTGCAAGCGTGGGTGTTGACTCAAAAACAGAATTTACCTACAGTGATGACACATACGAGGTAACTCTCACCTGTTCAAACACCGACAACGCAACATATTCTCTTGACGGAGGAAAGGCTGTTTCGTACAAAGACGGCGACAAAGTAACAATCAAGCACGGTGACAGCGATGTTTCAAAGCTTGAGCTTCGTGCAGAAAATGCCGAAGGCGTCAAAACTTACGAAAGACTTGAATTTACCTATATATAAAAGATGAAATTTACAGTTTTTCATCACAATAAAAATTTTACTTCACCGTATAATATTTTCAGTGACGGTGACGAATCCGACATCCGGCAATGTTATCGGAATCAGACCATTGCCGTGGTGCCGGACAAAAATTATACATAAGAATAACGGAGGTAACAAAGCATGAGCAAACTTAAAGGCGCAAAAATGGAAGGAAGCAAAGTGCCGGCAGAGCAGATTAAGAATCCCGATCTCGTTGCCGCAATTGAAAAGATGCAGGAGGACAACACAACCGAAAATATCAATAAGATGATTGATGAGGTTATGAAAGCAAAATTCATTCTCCCCGCAAAGGTAACACCAAAGACAGAGGCTAAAACAACCAACGGTCAGACTGTTATGCAGCAGTCAACTCAGGTTCAGTTCAGACTTCTTGAAAACGGCAACAAAGAAAAATTCTTTGGCGTATTCACAGATACCGATGAGCTTTTCAAGTGGAAGGACACCCAGGAGTCACAGAAGGTTGTTACTGATTTTGACAGTATAGCACAGATGGTAATGGACCCGCAGGCTGATGTAGTAGGCTTTGTAATCAATCCTTTCGGCAAAAGCGTAACATTCCCTAAACAGATGGTTCATTCCTTTAAACAGCAGAAGGATTATATGAATCTTAAAAAGCAGACTATTGAACCCGGTGCGCCGATAAGCCTCGGAGAGCCAAAAGAATATCCTATTGATCTTATGGCTGCCCTGATAAATCACTTCAGCACAGAGCCGACCGTAAATGCTGCATATCTTCGCTTAATTGAGCAGAACGGTCAGAAGAGCTATTTCATTGTTGTTGATTTCTTCGGTGATATGGAAAGCACATTCGATGCAATCAGCAAGGTTGCAAATCCGTTCCTTGACGATGAAATCCAGCTTTCAATGATGCCGTATTCAATGGATTTTGCAAAAAATGCAGTAAAGGGTGTTGAACCTTTCTACAGAAAAGAAAACTGATTATTCAAATATTGTTTTTGAAAAACATTAAATCCGCTGACATAAACTGTCAGCGGATTTTTATGGTCAAAATATGTTGTGATATAGTCAAAATGAGCTTTATTTAATTAAGTCTACAAAGCTCTGCACAATAACTTGTACAAAGAAACAAAAATGTGATAATGAATTGAAAAAACAAGTGCAAAATGCTATAATAAAAGCAATCATATTGCCAATGATTAAAAATAAGGAGGAATCAATAAAATGAAAAGGACAAGAAAATTCACGAGCATTGTTCTTGCCGCACTCATGGTGCTTTCAACACTTATTGTGTCGGCAGGGAGTGCTTCGGCAGCAACATCGTCAGGTTCAGAGGTGTACTTTGACAACTCAAAGTTCGGATGGAAGGATGTTTATGTTTACGCATACGGCACAAAGGAAAATGCCGAGTGGCCCGGCGAGCTTATGACAAAAGAGGACAGCGGTCTTTATAAGGCAAGCTTTGCGTCTTCTTTCAAATCAGAAAAAATCATTTTCAACAACGGTCTTGAAAAAGGCAAGGGTAAGGAGCAGTATCCTGAGGCAGCAGGTCTTTCACTCAAAGCCGGCGAATGTAAAATGCTCACAGCCGAAAAGCAGTGGATTGATTACGGCAAGCCTGATGATCACGCTTACGGCTACATTCTTACAGCCAATAATACGGCTTTTTCAACAGAATCTCTTGATGTAAAGCTTGCACTTAAGAATGCCGATAAGGGCTATTATTCCGTTGACGGTTCAGCTAAGAAGGAATTTGTAAACGGTGATTCGGTAAAAGTCGGCGAGGGTAAAATCGGTAACTCAAGAATTTCGCTTACACTCTATGCAACAGGTGCAGACGGAGTTGAAACAGAGCAGACATATACCTTCAAAAAGACTTTCACAGCGTCAAAGACAACCTTTTCCGCTAAATCAGACGGTCACACAACAGAGGCAGAGGGCGGCTATTACGGCACAAACCCTGAAATGCAGCTCGGCAAGCATAAGACAATCTCTGTTGACGGTGATTTAAGCGACTGGGACAGCTCAATGATTATTGCTCAGGGTGTTGCAAACGATGATCCCCGAGTTTATATGCCTTCTTCAATGCATGAACAGCCGTGGGATGCTTATGCTCTTTACAGTGCATGGGACGACGATAATCTTTATTTCCTGCTTGAAATGGCTAACACAACATACATAACTTCTCCCGAGGACAACTTTGCCGCATCAAATGAGGCCCGTCCTTGGAGAAACAGTATTCCTATGTATCTTGCTTTGTCAATTGACCCTGCAAAGCAGGCAACAGGCAAGGCAGTAGGTACAAACAAGGACGGTTCTGTGTATACCAATCCGTTCGCATGGGGTTGCACAAACGGCACTGCAAAAGACGGAGGCACAGGCTTTACAACTCATATAGACACACTTGTTGCATTTGACTCCAACAACTCAAACGGCGGCGCTTCAATCTTCAAGGCGGATACTCAGGACACAGACGGAACATATATGTTCAACTATGACACAAGAATTCCAATCGGTGTAACAAGTTTTCAGGCTCAGGATAATAAAAACGGATTTAAAATCAAATACGCTAACGGCACAAAAAGCACTTCCATCTTCGGTATCAACGCTCCAAAGGGTTCAAGAGTAATGGGCGATAACCTCGATATGAACTCAAACTGGGTTGACTTCTTCGATGAAGGTTACAAGAACTCATACGGCTATGTTTACGAAATTGCAGTTCCGCTCAATACTTTAGGTATTGACCGCAGCTACATTGAAACACAGGGTATCGGTGCAATGCAGATTCTCACATACGGCACATCGGGCATGGACACACTTCCGCATGATCCTTCAATGCTTGATCAGGCAAATCTTGAGTACAGCTACGATCCTTCAACCTCACACGAGAAAGAGGATATCGACAACATCACAGTTCCGCTTGCAAGAATCGGCGCACTTCTTCCCGACACAGAAATAAACGAAGCTCCGCTTGAAGTGAACTTTGGTGCAAACCTCAATTCTGGACAGAATGCAGGCACACCTATCACACTTTCCGCAGAAAGCTATCATGCAACAGGAGATGTTACTTACACATTTACGGTGAACGGCGAAACCGTTCAAAGCTCAACAGCAGATTCATATGTATGGATTCCGACAGCCGACGGCACATATTCAATCGGTGTGGTTGCAGTTGATGCAAACGGCAACAAAGCAGAGTCAACAAAAACATTTGTTGTAGGTTCTTCTTCGCCCGATGAAACTCTCAAGGGCGATGTTAACCGTGACGGCAGAGTAACTGTTGTTGACGCAACACTTGTACAGAAGTATGTTGTAAGCCTTGTAGAATTTGACAGCGAAACACTTAAGGTTGCTGATATAAATGGTGACGGAGAGGCTAATGTTGTTGATTCAACTTTGATTCAGAAAATAGTTTCCGGACTTCTTGTTTAATAATTAAACAATCTAATTAACATTTGGCGGTTGTACTTAGCAGTATGACCGCCTTTTTATGCAACAAAAATGGCTGTGCATTCGCACAACCATAAACTTTGTTTGCTTTATTAAAGTCTGACCGAAATTCCTTTTTCGTTGAGATATTTTTTTAGCTTGGGGATCGGAATTTCGCCAAAGTGGAAGAGAGATGCCGCAAGAACTGCGTCAGCCTTGCCCTCGGTAAACGCATCATAAAAATGCTCAAGAGCGCCCGCACCGCCGCTTGCAATAACAGGAATGTTCACCTTTTCTGAAACTGCCCTTGTAAGTGCAATGTCATAGCCTTTTTTCTGACCGTCCTCGTCCATACTTGTGAGCAAAATTTCGCCTGCACCGAGTTCTTCACACTTAGCAGCCCATTCGATTGCATCCATACCTACAGGAGTTCTTCCGCCGTTCACATAAACTTCCCAGCTGTTTCCGCTTCTCTTGGCATCTATAGCGGCAACAACGCACTGACTGCCGAATTTATAAGCCGCCTCGCTGATGAGCTCGGGACGATGAACAGCGGCTGAATTTACGGACACCTTGTCTGCGCCGGCTCTGAGCAGAACATTAAAATCGTCAACGCTTCTGATACCGCCGCCGACTGTGAACGGAATGAAGATTGAATTTGCAACCTTTTCAACCATGTCAATGGTGATGTTTCTTGAATCGCTTGACGCGGTAATGTCGAGAAATACAAGCTCGTCAGCACCCTGTTTGTCATACTGCATTGCAGATTCAACGGGATCGCCTGCGTCAACAAGATTTACAAAACTCATACCTTTAACAACTCTGCCGTTTTTTACATCAAGGCAGGGGATTATTCTTTTTGCGTACATAATTATTCCTCCCTGCCTTTTACAATGTCGGCAAAATTTCTGAGAATTTTAAGTCCGGTTTCACCGCTTTTTTCCGGATGAAACTGAGTTGCAAAAACATTGCCTTTTTCAACAGCGGCATCAATTGTAACACCGTATTCTGTCTGAGCCGAAACAATGCTCCTGTCGCTTGCGTTCAAAAAATATGAGTGAACAAAATAAACATATGCATTCTGTTCGATGCCTTTGAAAAGTCTGCTCTTTTCATTGATTTTAAGGCTGTTCCAACCGATGTGCGGAATCTTTAAGCCTTCGCCTGACGGAATCTTTGTGATTGTACCGTCAAAAACCGAAAGACCTTTTACATTCGGACTCTCTTCACTTTCAGGAAAGAGGAGCTGAAGTCCAAGACAAATGCCTAAAAACGGTTTCCCGCTGTTTATGTACTCAATAACAGTGTCTTTAATGCCATAGGACTTCATTGTATCCATTGTATCGCCAAACGAACCGACACCCGGCAAAACAGCACCGTCTGCATTTAAAATTTCGTTTTTATCTCTTGTAATCACGCAGTCGCAGCCGATGTGCTTTAACGCCTTGTAAACACTGCGAATGTTGCCTGCGCCGTAATCAATAACCGATATCATTTTTATCAACTCCGTCATTTGCTTTCTGTTAAACAATTTTACCATACAACCTTTATTATTGCAACATAAACCGACGCATATTTCATAATTCCGTAAAATTTACAATAATTTAATTTATATCTTATTGTAAATTGCAAGTTCTTGTGCTAAAATGAATTGGTTAAGACAGTGTATCTGTTTTCACTATTTAAAATGGGAGATATTGAGAAAAATGATTACTCATTTGCTTACAAGAATAGATTTAATGATGAATTCCCTCTCAAAGGGACAAAAACGAATTGCTCTTTTTATCGAAGAGCATTACGATAAGGCGGCATTTATGACCGCATCAAAGCTCGGCGAAACTGTCGGAGTCAGCGAAAGTACTGTTGTACGGTTTGCCACCGAGCTCGGCTATGACGGCTACCCTAAGCTTCAAAAAGCAATGCAGGAGATGATTCGCAACAAGCTCACATCTGTTCAGCGAATCGAAGTTACCTCAAACCGTATCGGCAATGACAATGTGCTTGACAGCGTTCTTAATCAGGATATCGACAAAATCCGCAGAACCATTGAAGAAACTTCCCATGAAGATTTTGCCCGTGCAGTTGACGAAATCTGCAAGGCAGAGCGTATTTACATACTCGGTGTGCGTTCAACAGCCGCAATTGCAAACTTCCTCGCATATTATTTTGAAATGATTTTTGACAATGTGCGTGTTATAACGAGCGGCAGTCAAACCGAAACCTTTGAACAGATTTTCAGAATCACCGACAAAGATGTTATGATTGGTATTTCATTTCCCCGTTACAGTTCAATGTCGGTTGAGGCAATGGACTTTGCCCGTTCAAGAGGTGCTCACGCAATTGCAATTACCGACAGTATGGTTTCTCCGCTTGTTCAAAGTGCCGATTCCGTACTTATTGCAAGAAGCGATATGGCTTCAATTGTCGATTCACTCGTAGCGCCGTTAAGTCTTATCAACGCTCTCATCGTTGCAACCGTGCTTAAAAAGAAGGATGAGGTTTCCGACACATTCCGCAGACTTGAGCTTGTGTGGAACCGTGACGGAGTTTATACCAACCGTGAAAGGGAGATAGTGGGTAATATAGAAGATGATGACAAGTAAAAAAGTTGTGGTAATCGGGGCAGGTGCGGCAGGTCTTATGGCCGGTGCAACTGCGGCACTCTACGGTGCGTCAGTTACAATAATTGAAAAGAACAAGCGTGTCGGCAGAAAAATTATGATAACGGGCAAGGGAAGATGTAACCTTGCCAACAACTGCGATGTACAGACTTTTATCAATAATGTTCCCGTAAACGGAAGATTTCTCTACTCAGCAATCAACGCATTTACTCCCGAGGATACAATCGAATTTTTTGAATCCAAAGGACTTAAAACAAAAACCGAAAGAGGAAACCGTGTGTTTCCGGCATCCGACAGATCTGTAGATGTTGTTGATACAATGCATGATTATGCCGTTGAATCGGGTTGTAAAATCGTGTGTGATACGGCAAACGCTCTTATTCTTGAGGACGGTGCAGTTATAGGCGTTAAATGCGAAGAAAACACCTACTATGCCGACAGCGTAATTATCTGCTGCGGCGGAAAAAGTTATCCGCTCACAGGCTCGACAGGTGACGGATATACCCTTGCAAAGCAGGCAGGACACACAATTGTTCCGTTAAAACCGTCCCTTGTACCGTTTACTTCCAACGATAAACAATGCAAGGATATGCAGGGGCTTGCACTTAAAAATGTTGCGCTCAGAATAGTTGATAAGAACAGTAAAAAAACTGTTTACAGCGACTTTGGCGAAATGCTGTTTACACATTTCGGAATGAGCGGTCCGATGATTTTGTCGGCAAGCTCACACCTCCGCGTTATTCAGCCCGACCGCTACATTGCGGAAATTGACCTCAAGCCGGCACTTGATTTTGAACATCTCGACAGGCGTATTCAGAACGATTTCAAAGAGAATTCAAACCGTGATGTTTCAAATGCATTTTCAAAGCTTTTGCCGAGAAAAATCATAGTTCCCGTTCTTAAACGCTGGGGAGTTCCCTTTGATAAAAAGTGTAATTCAATTACAAAAGAGGAGCGGCACGCTCTTTGTGAAATTCTAAAATGCTTTACGGTTGACATCAGCGGGTTCAGACCGATTGAGGAGGCAATCATAACCTCAGGCGGTGTAAAAACTTCCGAAATCAACCCGAAAACCATGGAAAGCAAGCTTGTAAGCGGTCTGTATTTTGCAGGCGAAGTAATTGACTGCGATGCCTACACAGGCGGTTTTAACCTCCAAATTGCATGGAGTACCGGACGGCTTGCAGGAGAAAACAGTGCATATATCTGATTTGATTATACATAATAATTTTGATTGAAAGGATGTAATTTATGTCAATAGCAATCGCTTTGGACGGTCCTGCAGGCGCAGGAAAATCCTCAATTGCAAAAAGAGTTGCAAAGGCACTTGACTATATTTATGTTGATACAGGAGCGCTTTACCGTACAATCGGACTTTCGGCAACAAGAAACTCCGTTGCTCCCGAAGATGAAAATGCGGTAAAGAATTTGCTTTCAAAAATCACAGTTGACCTAACATTCAATGAAAAGGGCGAGCAGATTGTTCTGCTTGACAACGAAGATGTGTCCGGACTCATCAGAACCCCGGAGGCATCAATGATGGCGTCAAAAATTTCTGCCGTACCGATTGTAAGAGCATATCTTCTTGATTTGCAGAGAAATATGGCAAAAACTCATAATGTGATTATGGACGGCAGAGATATCGGCACAGTTGTTCTGCCTGACGCTCAGGTTAAAATTTTCCTCACAGCTTCCCCCGAGGCAAGAGCCGAAAGAAGATATAAGGAGCTTGTTGGAAAGGGTATGGATGTAAAGTATGACGACATTTTAAACGATGTAATAACCCGTGACTACAACGATACTCACCGCAAAACTGCTCCGCTCAAGCCTGCCGAGGGCTGTGTTATGATAGACACAACAGAGCTTGATTTTGAGCAGTCGGTCGAAAAAATAATTTCCGTTATAAAGGAGAATATCTGATGGGACAGTCAAAGGCACTTTACGCAGTCGGCAAAGTTGTCTGCAAGCCTATTTTCAAACTTTTGTACAGATATATAACCGTAATTGAACAGCCGCTTCCGCTTGAGGGAGGCTTGATTATTGCAAGCAACCATATTTCAAACTCAGATCCGGTTCTTCTCGGTTTGTCGCAAAAAAAGCGCAGACTGTTTTTTATGGCAAAAATTGAACTTTTTAAAAATAAATTCTTCGGTGCGTTAATCCGTGCGCTCGGTGCATTCCCCGTTGAAAGGGGTGCAGGTGACGGCAAGGCTATCAAGACAGGCGAAGACCTTATCCGTGACGGCGAGATTATGACAATCTTTATTGAGGGCGGTCGTTCCAAAACAGGTGAGCTTATGCGTCCCCGCAGCGGATGCGCTCTTGTTGCACAGCAAATGCAGGTGCCTGTTGTTCCTGCCTGCATTACAATCGTAGGCAACAAAAAGCATACATTTGCAAAAAGGGTTATTCACTTTGGAAAGCCCCTCACACCTCAAGAACTCGGACTTACTCCGGACAGCGGAAGAAGAGAGCTTAAGGGTGCAACAACCATGATTATGGACGAAATCAAAAGAATGAGGGAGCAGGATTTAATTGAGTATAAAAAAGGCTGATTCGGCAGGTTTTTGCTTCGGTGTCAACCGTGCAATCAATATTGTAAACGAACTGCTCAAAAAAGGAATAAAGGTTGCAACTCTCGGACCGATTATTCACAATATGGAAATGGTTCATGAGCTTGAAGAAAAGGGATGCACTCCCGTTGAGTCCGTTGACGAGCTTTCAAATGATACAACGCTTGTAATCCGTTCGCACGGAGTCGGAAAGAGTGTGATTGATGCCCTTGAAGAAAGAGGTATTAACTATGAGGACGCAACCTGTCCCTTTGTTAAAAAAATCCACAAGATTGTATCAAGCACAAATCCCGATAATGATGTTGTTTTGATTGCAGGAAATAAAAATCATCCTGAGGTTTGCGGCATAATCGGTCATTGTGCAAGCGACTGTTACACCTTTAACAATGAAGCAGAGCTTGATGATTTATTGCCAAATATTCTGAAAAAGAATAATAAACAGGTTAAAATTGTCGCACAGACAACATTTGACACACAAGAATGGAAAAAATGTGTAAAAAAGATAAAAAAGCTATGTACAAATGCGAAAATATTTGATACAATATGTAATGCTACGCAAGTTAGGCAAACCGAAGCTTCTCAAATTGCTGCCGAGTCCGACTTTATGGTTGTAATCGGCGACAGGCACAGCTCTAATACAGGAAAGCTTTTTGATATATGCAAAAGGCAGTGTGAGAACACAGTTCTCATTGAAACAGCTGCCGAGCTTGATTTGAACAAGGTTTCGGATGCCGAAACAATCGGCGTAACTGCGGGTGCTTCAACGCCTGCAAGGATAATAAAGGAGGTACTGGATACAATGAGTGAAGTAAAATCCGGTGAAACAAATTTGGAACCATCTTTTGAGGAGATGCTTGAGGAGTCCCTCAAAAACTTTAATACAAACGAGAGGGTAATGGGCACAGTTCTGAGCATAGCTCCCAACGAAGTTCAGGTTGATGTCGGCAGAAAGCAGACAGGCTTTATTCCTGCTTCCGAGCTTTCAAACGATCCCAACGCAAGACCCGAGGATGTAGTTAAAGTCGGCGATGTTATTGAGCTTCTTATTATGAAGACCAATGATCAGGAAGGCACTATCATGCTTTCAAAGCGCAGAGTAGATGCACAGAAGGGTTGGGAAGAGCTCAAAGAAAAGGCAGAGTCACAGGAGGTTCTCTCCGGCAAGGTTACTGAGGCTGTTAAGGGCGGTGTAATCGTTCTCTACAACGGCTCAAGAATCTTTATCCCTGCATCACAGGCAACAGCAACCCGTGAAGAGAGTCTTGAAGACCTCGTTGGTCAGAATGTTGATTTCAGACTTATCGAAGTTTCACAGAACGGCAGACGCAGAAGAGCTATCGGCTCAATTCGCAGCGTGCTTAAGGAGCAGAGAGCCGCTCAGCGTGAAGAGTTCTGGAAGACTTGCGAGGTTGGCAAGCGTTACAAGGGCGTTGTTAAGTCACTTACAAGCTACGGCGCATTTGTTGACCTTGGCGGTGCATTTGGTATGATTCACATTTCAGAGCTTTCATGGACACACATTAAGCATCCGAGCGAGGTTGTTAATGTAGGCGATACAGTTGATGTTTACATAAAGGATATCAATGAGGAAACAAAGAAGATTTCTCTTGGCTTCAAGAATGCTGAAGACAATCCGTGGGAAATCCTCAAGAACAACTATCCTGAGGGAACAGTTGTTAAGGCTACAATCGTTGGTCTTACAACATTCGGCGCATTTGCAAACATCATTCCGGGTATTGACGGTCTTATCCACATTTCTCAGATTGCTAACAAGAGAATTGAGAAGCCCGCTGATGTACTTAAGGTTGGCGATGTTGTTGAAGCCAAGATTACTGCAATCGACTTTGACAAGAAGCGTGTAAGCCTTTCAATGCGTGCACTTCTTCCTGAAGATGAGCAGGCTCCTGCAGAGTCTAATGAAGAAGCCGCTGAATAATCAGAGCTTTTGCGGGCACCCGAAAGGGTGCCCTTTTGTTAAAAAACAAATCGGGTATAAGCTTATGAAAAGACTGATTTCACTTTTATCGGCTGTAATTATGATTGCTTGCGTCAGCGTCAGCAAGAGCCGTGCCTATGAAGAATACAATCTGTCGGGTATTATCGGCTGTTCTGACATAAAGAGCGACAGTAACAGCAAGGGCGGATATGTGTGTGCTTTTTCAGGAGATACTGTGTTTTCGGCAAGGCTTGTACCCGATTTTTCTGCTTACAATTTTACTGTAAGCGGTCACATAAGGGGAGTGTCGCAGAGCGGCAAATATACAAATGCACTTGTGTTTGATGACGCATTTACTAATAAATATTCTGTTTATTCTCTTGATACCGACAATGGCAATGTCCGTAAAACTTCTTTTAACGATAAAAATTTCAGAACCGATTCTTTTTCTGTAAGCGATAACTGTGTGTACTACATAAAAACCGACAGCACATATGCTTATGTTGCGTGTGTTGATTTATCAACCGGCAGGAAAACAAAAATAAACTTCAGTCAGAATGCAAACGAAATATTTAATAATAACGGAAAATCTTATGTGAGGCTGTATGACGGCTCAGTTTGCAGACTTTCACAAGCATCCTCTGCCTGTGTTGCAAATACGGGTGAATTTAGAAATATTGCTAACGCAGGAATAAATAAGGTTATCAATCAAGACGGGTTTATTGTTTCTTTATCAGACAATTCAAGAGAATATGTGTCGAATGCGGAATTTGGCAAGGTTTCTGCATCTGACGGCAAAGTGTTTATTGTGGTGAATTACCGCCTCAGCCGCAAAGCTTCCGATAAAACCCAAAGCGTGTCAATTCCGAAAGCTGCAAAAGCGGTTGTAGCTTATAAAAATCGTTGCGGTGTTTTGCTTGATAACGGAACTGTTTGTGTATACGAACCGTCTGATTTTCAGGAAAAGAAAATTATCAACAACAATAACAACAACAGTAACAGCAACAATAATAATAATAATAATCGCCACGATTCCTCCAAAACAGATAATCAGGCGGTAAATTCCGATTATATAATTTCAGACGGTATGATTTACGGAATTTACAGCGGAGAAACCGTTGCCGATTTTAAAAGAAAAACTTCTGCCGAAAATGTATATAAGGCGGACAGTACGATTGCAAAGAGCGGAAAGCTGAAAACGGGATTTACTGCCGTTATAGATTCAAGGACTTATGTTATTGCAGTTTGCGGAGATGTGACGGGCGAGGGCAATGTCAACTCAAGGGATGCAACGCTTTTGCACAAATACCTTTGCGGTAATGCAGAATTAGATGGTGCATATCTCAAAGCCGCCGATTTTAACCTTGACGGCGAAGCAGATAACCGTGACCTTGTTTTAATTTCAAGGCAAAAGAATTGACAAAACAAAAACCGCCCCAATCGGAGCGGTTTAATTCATTTTGTCAGAAATAAACTTTATCAGTCCATTTCCCAGTTGTGCCATACATTCTGGATATCGTCGTTATCCTCGAACATATCAAGCATCTTCTGCATCTTTGTTGCAGTTTCTTCGTCCTCAAGCTTTGTGTATGTGCTTGGAACCATTTCAATTTCAGCAGAAACGAATGTGTAGCCGAGATTTTCGAGTTCATCTCTTACAGCGCCGAAATCATCTGTTTCTGTGTAAATTGTAAATACATCATCGTCAGCCTCAAAGTCTGATGCACCGCACTCAAGAGCGTCGCTCATCACGGTGTCTTCATCCTTTTCAAGGTCTTCACGCTCAATAACGAGAACGCCCTTCTTCGAGAACATAAAGCTTACACAACCCTGTGTACCCATATTGCCGCCAAACTTATCAAAGTAATGTCTTACCTCGCCTGCTGTTCTGTTTCTGTTGTCTGTAAGTGCTTCAACAATTACGGCAACGCCGTTTGGACCGTAGCCCTCATATGTAACAGCCTCATAGTTTGTAGCGTCGGCATCGCTTGACGCTTTCTTGATGATTCTTTCAATGTTGTCATTAGGTACATTTGCAGCCTTTGCTTTTGCAATACAATCCTTGAGCTTTGAGTTAACGGAAGGATCGGCACTGCCGCCCTCTTTGATGGCAACAATAAGCTCTCTGCCGATTTTTGTAAATACCTTAGCTCTTGCTGCATCGTTTTTGCCCTTTTTCTGCTTGATTGTACTCCATTTGTTATGTCCTGACATAAATATCATTCCTTTGTCAATAAAGTATAATTATCTTATTAAGTATATCACACACACCTTTGTGATGTAAACAAAAAAAGTTATTACAGTTTTGTAATAACTCCATTGTCAAATACAGCCTGTGGTGTTATAATCTATGTTGTAGAAAAAGGATGTCTTTAAGACGGTTGAAATTTGAGCGGCTAACGCTCTTCTGCATAGATTGCAAATATGTAAAAATACAGCTTATATGCTTTGAAATATAATTTTACGAAGGGAGTTTTTGAAATGATCAGATCAATGACCGGTTTCGGAAGATGTGAAACCGTTATCAACGGTCGGGAGATTACCGTTGAAATTAAAAGTGTGAACCACCGCTATTTTGAATTTTCCTGCAGAACCCCAAGAAGTTACGGATTCCTTGACGACAAACTTAAAAACTATGTAAATTCAAGGGTTTCACGAGGCAAGATTGATATGCTTGTATCAATCGGTGCTTCAGATGAAGAACCCTGTGATGTAACGGTTAATCATCAGCTTGTTTCCGGATATATCAATGCTTTTGATGAAATCAGCAAAAAGTATGGTATTCCAAATGATGTTTCCGCAGTTTCGCTCTCACGCTTCCCGGATGTTTTCACGGTTCACAAAGCACCTGAGGACGAGGATCAGATTACTGCCGATGTTCTTTCAGCCGCAAAGATTGCAGTTGACGCTTTTGTTGCAATGCGTGAAACTGAGGGCGAGAAGATGAAAGAGGACATTCTTTCAAGAGCCAACACAATTCTTTCTGTTGTTGGTGAAATTGAGGAGCGTTCTCCGCAGACTGTTGCCGAGTATGAACAAAGACTTATGGAACGCATCAAGCAGACGCTTGCCGAAAATGATGTCAAGGTTGACGAACAGAGGGTTCTCACAGAGGTTGCCGTGTTTGCGGATAAGGTAGCCGTTGCGGAGGAAACCGTAAGACTGCGCAGTCATTTTGACCAGCTTTCAAAGTTCCTTGAATATGACGAGCCTGTGGGCAGAAAAATTGACTTTATCATTCAGGAAATGAACCGTGAGTCAAATACAATCGGTTCAAAGGTTCAGGATGCAATTCTTGCACATAAGGTTGTTGACATCAAGAGTGAGATTGAAAAAATCCGTGAACAGGTTCAGAATATCGAATAAGGTGAACAGATGAAGCTTATTAATATCGGTTTTGGTAATCTTGTCAGCTCCGACAAGATTGTTGCAGTAGTTGCTCCGGACTCTGCTCCCGTAAAGCGAATTGTTCAGGATGCAAAACAGAACAGTCTGCTTATTGACGCAACCTGCGGACGAAAATGCAAATCGGTGATTGTTGCCGAGAATAATCATGTTATTCTCTCGGCAATTTCATGTGAGGCAATTCAGAACAGAACGGACGAAAGTGAGGAAAACAAGGATGAGCATTAACAGAAAAGGAAATCTTATTTTGTTTACCGGTTCATCGGGTGTAGGCAAGGGTACAATAATCAAGGAACTTCTTGACCGTGACAAAAATATCCGTCTTTCGGTTTCAAACACAACAAGAGAACCGAGAGAGGGAGAGATTGACGGGGTTCATTATAACTTTTTGACAAGAGAACAGTTCAACGATGTTCTGAAAAAAGACGGCTATCTTGAACATGCAGAGTTTTGCGGTAATCTCTACGGCACACCTAAAAAGCAAGTTGAAGATATGCTCAATCAGGGTTATGATGTTCTGCTTGAGATTGAGGTCAAGGGCGGACTTCAGATTCTTGACAAATATCCCGACATTCTCAGTATTTTCATTCTTCCGCCTTCAATGGAATCTCTTGAAAGACGGCTTCGCAGAAGAGGTACAGAGGATGAAGAAACTATTCGGAAAAGGCTTGCACAGGCTGCCGAGGAAATCAGCTACAAGGACAGATATAAGTACAATGTGGTAAACGGCGACCTTGAAACAGCAATAAATGAGGTTCTCGATATTCTTCATAAAGAGGATGAAAACCTCATTAAATAATATACAAAGAAAATTAACATAAAATATTTTAAGAGGAGAATTATTATGCATAAAGTTGATGTGGATTCATTATTACAGGGTAAGCAGAGTAAGTACGCACTTGTTGTAGGTGTTGCAAAAAGAGCAAGAGAAATTACTCAGACTTTTGAAGAGGAACAGATTGTAACAGAGGATAAGCCTGTTCTCATCGCAATCAAGGAAATCGAAGGTCATGAAATCAACATTCTTGAGCCTGACGAAGATGAACTCTGATTTAACAGTCAAAGTTGCCGTTGAAAACACAACATATGTTTTTGACAAATTATTTGACTACCTTGTACCGCCTGCCTTTACCGATTTGGTTCAGGTCGGCAAAAGGGTTCTCGTTCCGTTCGGAAGAGGCAACAAAAAGAAACAGGGAGTGATTTTTGAGCTTTCCGCCGTTAGCGATGACATTTCGGCTGAAAAGCTCAAAAGCATTTGTTCTGTTCTTGATGACGAGCCTGTCTTGTCAGAGGAGCTTTTGAAGCTTGCCGAGTTTATGAAAGAGCATTATTTCTGCACCTATTATGATGCGGTAAAAACAATGCTTCCTGCGGGCATAAATTACAAAATCACAACGCTTTACGGTGTTCGTGAGGGCATAAACGAAGAAGAACTTTCCGAAGAACAGCAAAGAATTTTTGCTTACCTTCATTCAAAAAGAAAGGCCGTAAAGTCCGATAAAATTCTTGACGATTTCGGACTTGATAACACGGCTGTTCTTGAAGATATGGTAAAGTCGGGTTATCTTTACAAATCCGATGAGGCTTTCAGAAGGGTTTCGGATGCGGTTATGAAAATGGCTGCGCCTACGGAACTTGCCGACAGCGACAATATTAAGCTTACCGAAAAGCAGAAAGCCGTTCTCGACCTTATCAAAATGACAGGCGGAACTTCCGTTAAAGAGGTTTGTTACTTTACTGGTGTTACAACGGGCGTTACGGACGCACTTTATAAAAAAGGTCTTATCTACTATTATGACGAAGAAGTGTTCCGTATTGATGACAGGACGAAGGACGAAAGTCTTGCCCCTGTTGCATTGTCAGAACAACAGCAGACAGCCTGCGATAACCTCTATGCCGAATATGCCGATTCAAAACCGCACACAAGTCTTTTGTTCGGCGTTACAGGCTCGGGGAAAACAAGCGTTTTTATGAAACTGATTGAGCGTGTAATAAACGATAACAAAGGTATTATAGTTATGGTGCCTGAAATTTCGCTTACACCGCAGTTTGTTTCAACCTTTTCAAAGCGTTTTGGCGAGCAGATTGCCGTATTTCACAGCGCGCTTTCACTCGGTGAAAGGCTTGACGAATATAAACGCGTTAAAAAAGGTCTTGCAAAAATCGTTATAGGAACACGAAGTGCTGTGTTTGCTCCGTTTGAAAAAGTCGGTCTTATCATAATGGACGAGGAACAGGAGTACAGCTATAAGTCGGAAAGCTCCCCCAGATATCATGCAAGAGAAATCGCAAAATTCAGATGCAGCTACGATAATGCCTTGCTTGTTTTAAGTTCGGCAACCCCGTCGGTTGAATCATATTACTACGCAGAAAACGGAAGATATTCGCTTAACACGCTCACCGAGAGGTACGGCGATGCGGTTTTGCCGAAGGTTGTTGTCGCAGACATGAATGTTGAACAGCAAAACGGCAATGTAACGGGATTTTCCGAAACCTTGCTTGAAAATCTGCACTATAATCTTGAAAATAACAAGCAGTCAATTCTGCTTTTAAACAGAAGAGGGCACAATACATTTGTAACCTGCCGAATGTGCGGCGAACCTGTTGTGTGTCCCAACTGTTCAATATCGCTCACATATCACAGCGCAAACCGCAGATTGATGTGTCACTACTGCGGATATTCCGCACCTTACACGGATGAATGTCCGTCCTGTCACAGCAAATCTTTAAGATTTGGAGGAACAGGCACTCAAAAGGCTGAAAGTGAAATTTCAGAGCTTTTTCCCGACGCAAGGATTTTGCGTATGGATACCGACGCAACATCTTCAAAATCATCCTATGAAAGGATGATAACGGCATTTGCAGACGGTAAGTACGATATTCTTGTGGGAACACAAATGGTTGCAAAGGGGCTCAATTTTCCCAATGTGACGCTTGTGGGTGTTCTCAACACTGACTATATGCTGTATGCCGATGATTACAGAAGCTACGAAAGAACATTTTCTCTTTTAACTCAGGTAGTCGGCAGAAGCGGCAGAGGGGCGTCAAAGGGTATGGCTGTTATTCAATCCTACACTCCCGACAACCTCATAATCTCTATGGCGGCAAGGCAGGATTATCTTGCCTTTTATAACACCGAAATTCAGGTCAGAAAAGCAATGCTTTATCCGCCTTTTGCAGATATTTGCGTAATCGGCTTTTCGGGGGAAAAACAGCAGCTTACAATGAAAGCCGCCAACAGCTTTTTGCAGTGCTTTGTCAGTCACGCAAAAAGCGAATATCCTGCCATTCCTTTGAGAATACTCGGTCCGTCACCTGCAAGCGTTGTTAAGGTGAGCAATAAATTCAGATATAAACTTATAATAAAATGTAAGAATAACCGTGATTTCAGAACACTTCTCTCAGCGGTTATGATAGAATTTGCAAAGAACAAGGAATTTGGAAGGGTCAGCACATATGCGGATATGAACGCTCTGACCTGTTAGTGAAAGGAATATAATTTATGGCTTTAAGACAAATTGTAAAAGAGGGCGACAGCGTTCTCACCAAAAAATGCAGACCTGTCGTAAAGTTTGATGACCGCCTTGCGGAACTTATTGACGATATGATCGAAACCTTGCACAAGGCTGAGGGAGTGGGACTTGCCGCTCCTCAGGTCGGAATTTTAAGAAGAGTTGTAGTTATTGATGTCGGCGAAGGTCCGATTGAACTTGTAAATCCGAAAATTATCGCTTACAGCGGCAAGCAGGAAACTCTTGAAGGCTGTCTTTCAATCCCCGGCAAGTGGGGTTACACAGTAAGGCCCGATTATGTAAAGGTTAAGGCTCAGGACAGACACGGCGACGAATTTGTTATTGACGGCAAGGATTTGCTTGCAAAGGCTTTTTGTCACGAACTCGACCATCTTGAGGGAATCCTCTTTACTCAGGTTGCAACAAGAATGCTGACTTCTGCCGAAATTGAAGAAATGAATAGCTGATAAACAGGTGAAGATATGAAAATAATTTATATGGGTACTCCGGATTTTGCCGTGCCTGCCCTAAAGGCTCTTGCAAATTCGGAACATGAGGTTTGTGCCGTGTTTACACAACCCGACAAGCCTAGGGGAAGAAAGATGATAATGACTCCTCCCGATGTCAAGGTGTGCGCAGAAAAGCTGAACATTCCCGTGTATCAGCCCGAAACCTTTAAGGACGGCAAACCTCTTGAAATTATCAATAAATATAATCCCGATGTCATTGTTGTTGCGGCTTACGGAAAAATTCTTCCCAAGTCGGTTCTTGACTCCGCAAAGTACGGCTGCATCAATCTTCACGGCTCGCTTTTGCCTAAATACAGAGGTGCATCTCCTATTCAGCAGAGCGTATTGAACGGTGACAGGGAAACAGGCATTACGGCTATGCAAATGGATGTCGGACTTGACACGGGCGATATTCTGAAGGTCGTTAAAACGGAAATCGGTGTGAACGAAACCTCGGGAGAGCTTTTTGACCGTCTTTCTCTTATGGGCGGAGAGCTTATTCTTGACACGCTTTCTGGTCTTGAAAAGGGCGAAATCACTCCGATTAAGCAGGATGAAAGCCTTGCAACGCACACTTCAAAAATTGACAAATCACTTTGTCCTATTGATTTTGCAAAACCGGCCTTTGAGGTGCATAATAAAATCAGAGGACTTAATCCGTGGCCGATTGCCACAACCGAAATTAACGGTAAAAAGATAAAGGTTCATTCTTCTTTGCTCTGTGAAAAGAGCGGAAAAGCGGGAACTGTAATCAGCACAAAACCGCTGATTGTTGCCTGCGGTGAAAAGTCGGTTGAGCTTTGTGAAATTCAGCCTGAGGGCAAAAAGAAAATGACCGCCGAGGCATTTCTTGCCGGCCACAGGCTTTCTGTCGGCGATGTAATCGGTTAAAAATTCCCGTCTGCAATATGCAGACAGAAAGGTGTTTGATTTATGGGCTTCTTTTACGGATTTGATATGACCTATCTTGTGTTTATTGTTCCTTGTATCATAATAACGCTGATTTGTCAGGTCAAAGTTAAAACAACTTTTTCCAAATATTCACAGATAAGAAATTCAAGAAATATGACAGGCGCTCAGGCGGCTGAATATGTTCTTCGTCAGCACGGTGTAACAGGCGTCAGAATTGAGCATGTTGCAGGCAGTATGACAGACCATTTTGACCCGAGAACAAATGTAATCAGACTTTCCGACACGGTTTTTAACAGCACCTCCGTTGCGGCTGTAGGCGTTGCCTGTCATGAGGCAGGTCATGCGGTTCAGCACGCAGAAAATTATCTGCCTAACAGAATCCGTTCGTTTATTCTTCCTGTTGCAAGACTCGGTTCAAGCCTCAGTTGGATTTTTATTATAGTCGGTTTTTGTTTTACACAGAGAGTAGGTTTTGTATTTCTTTATATAGGTATAATCCTGTTTGCACTTTCCGTACTCTTTACAATCGCAACACTTCCCGTAGAGTTTAATGCATCAAAAAGAGCGCTTGAAACAATCAGAAACGGCGATCTTCTTTACGGTGAAGAATACACAGGAGCAAAGAGAGTGCTTCAGGCAGCCGCAATGACATATGTAGCAGCGGCACTTACTGCAATTATGCAGCTTTTGAGATTGATTGTAATTGCGAACAATCGCAGAAGATAATTTATTTTGGAGATTAAAATGGCAAACACACGCAATATTGCACTGAATGTGCTGCTTAAAATTGAAAATGAGGGAGCATATTCAAATATTGCTTTGAATAATGCCATAAAGGAAAACCGTCTTTCGGGTGTTGACAGCTCTTTTGTGTCAGCACTCGTTTACGGTGTTCTGGAAAGAAGAATCACGCTTGATTATATTATCAGAGCCTATTCTAAAATTCCGTTAAGGAAAATTGAAACAAAAACGAAAAATATTCTCCGCCTTGGAATATTTCAGCTTTTGTTTATGGACAAAGTTCCCGACAGTGCGGCAGTCAACGAAAGCGTTAATCTTGCCAAAAAGCACAAGCTTCGAAAGTCTTCGGGCTTCATAAACGGAATCCTTCGCAATATCACAAGGGCAGAGGTTAAATATACATTACCCGATGAAAAGGACTGGGTTCGATATCTTTCGGTAAAATATTCCGTTCCCGAAAGTATCGTTAAATTGTGGGTTAATTCTTACGGAGAAAATAACGCCAAACAGCTTTTGGCATCTCTTAACGGCAGAGCAAAAATCTGTTGTCGTGTTAATACCCTCAGAACAGATGCAGACACATTAATTAAGAAATTATCCGATGAGGGCGTTGTTGCGGAAAAAATTTTCTTTATTGACAACGCACTCTATCTTGAAAATACCGGCTCGGTCGAAAGACTCAGAGCGTATAAGTCGGGACTTTTTCATATTCAGGATGCGTCAAGCCAGCTTTGTGTGAATTTTCTTGATCCTAAGCCTCGCAATATTATGCTTGATGTGTGTTCCGCACCCGGTGGAAAATCATTTACGGCTGCTCAGTATATGAACAATCGCGGCAGAATTTTCTCCTGCGATATGTTCGACCATAAGCTGAAACTGATTTCGGCAGGTGCTAAAAGACTTGGCATCACTTGCATTTCAACGCTTCTGCGTGATGCGTCAACAAATGATATTGCTCTTCCTACAGCAGACAGGATTCTATGTGATGTTCCTTGCAGCGGTCTTGGAATTATGTCAAGAAAGCCTGAAATCAGATACAAGGATGACCTTATATCCAACGATTTGCCCGATTTGCAGTACGGGATTCTCTGTGCAAGTGCGAAAAATCTTGCAGTAGGCGGCAAGCTTGTCTATTCTACCTGTACATTGAATCCCGAAGAAAACAATAAAAACACAAAGCGTTTTCTTGAGGAACATCCCGATTTCTACGGAATACCGTTAAAGCTTCCAAACGGTATTACTCGTGCATTTGATGAAGAACCTTATGAAATAACACTTATGCCGCACACCTGCGGAACAGACGGATTTTACATCAGCTTATTCGGAAAGAAGGCGTCAAATTGAATAATTTAACGGATATCAAGTCAATGACGCTTGATGAGCTGACTGATTTTGTTACAGAAAACGGATTTCCAAAGTTCAGAGCAAAGCAGATTTATGATTGGTTGTACAAAAATGTGACCGATTTTGACGATATGCGTAATATTTCCGCTGATTTAAAGACTTTTTTAAAATCAAGTTGTTACATTTCTGTTGCAAATATTGAAAAAAAACTTGTTTCAAGGTATGATAAAACAGTCAAGTACCTTTTTTCGTTTAATGACGGCGAATGTGTAGAGTCTGTTGTAATGAGTTACAAGCACGGATATTCAATTTGTATCTCAACACAGGTTGGGTGCAAAATGGGCTGCACATTTTGTGCAACAGGCAAAAGCGGTTTTTCACGAAGCCTTGCACCGTCGGAAATGCTCGGACAGATTGAAACGGCACAGCGTGACCTTAACATAAGAATTTCTAACATTGTTCTTATGGGAATGGGTGAGCCGCTTGATAATTTTGACAATGTTGTAAAATTTCTTCGACTGGTTTCGTCCGACAATGGTCTTAACATAGGAATGCGGCATATAACGCTCTCAACCTGCGGTATAGTTCCGAAAATTTATGAACTTGCAAAACTTCATCTCGGAATAACGCTTTCAGTTTCATTACACGCGCCGAACGATGAGATAAGACAGCGAACAATGCCCATTGCAAGAAAATATTCTATTGAAGAATTATTAAAGGCTTGTTCGGATTATTTCAAAACAACGGGACGCAGAGTTACATTTGAATACTCTATGATAAGCGGGGTTAATGACAGCGATGAAAACGCAAGAGAGCTTGCAAAACGACTTGAGGGTACACAAAGCCATGTTAATTTGATTCCCGTCAACACAGTTGAGGGAACAGGCTACTTAAAAAGCAATATTAAAAGACAGCAGGCATTCATAAAGATTCTTGCTGCTAAAAATATCGGAGCAACCGTGCGCAGAACACTCGGAAGCGACATAAACGCATCGTGCGGTCAGCTCAAAAGAAAGCATATTGAAGAAGGAGGTAAATAACTTGGAAGTATTCAGCAAAAGTGATATAGGACTTGTTCGTAATCAGAATCAGGATGACTGTCGCTTCGGAGTTATTTCTCCCAGCTGTGTCTGGGCAGTTGTGTGCGACGGAATGGGCGGTGCAAACGGCGGTAATATTGCCAGTGCAACAGCCGTTGAGTATATCAGCACCAAAATTACCGATTTGTACAAAGACGATATGACCAAAGAGCAGATTGGCGAGCTTATGGCAGAAATTGTTGTCAATGCCAATATGAAGGTTTTTGAAATGTCAATGAAAGACCCGGAGCTCACGGGTATGGGAACAACCTGCGAATTTGTCTTTGTAAAGGATACGACCGTTCATGTTGTTCATGTCGGTGACAGCCGCACATACGCAATCAGAGGCGGCAAAATCAAACAGCTTACAGAGGATCATTCCGTTGTTCAGGAAATGGTTCGCAGAGGCGAACTTACATATGAGCAGGCACAAAATCATCCTAACAAGAACTTTATAACAAGAGCGCTCGGCATCAAGCCGTCGGTGCGTCTTGACTATATTGAAGCCAACTTTATTTACGGTGATGTCCTTCTCATTTGTACCGACGGACTTTCCAATTGCGTCACAACAGGAGATATGGTAAAAATATGTCATGAAAACCGTGGTGAGGGTCTTATCACAAAGCTTGTTGACAAGGCCAAAGACGGTGGCGGTTCTGATAACATTACAGTTACCGTGATTTACTAAGGATAGGAGTTGACTGTTTTGGATAAATATTTGGGCAAAAGACTTGACGGAAGATATGAAATCCATGAGCTTATCGGTGTCGGCGGTATGGCAAATGTTTACCGTTGTACCGATACTGTAGATGACCGTGAAGTTGCCGTAAAGATTCTTAAGGACGAATATCTTAATAACGAGGAGTTTATCCGCCGCTTTAAAAACGAATCAAAGGCCATTGCGATGCTTTCACATCCGAATATTGTAAAGGTGTATGATGTAAGCTTTGGCGATATGATTCAGTATATTGTAATGGAATACATCGACGGCATTACACTCAAGGAATATATTGATCAGCAGGGTATAATTGAGTGGAAGGATGTAATTCACCTTACAACACAGATTTTAAAGGCTTTGCAGCATGCTCATGAGTGCGGAATTGTGCACCGTGACATCAAGCCGCAGAATATTATGCTTTTGCAGGACGGTACAATCAAGGTTACGGACTTTGGCATTGCGAGATTTTCAGATAAATCAACACGCACAATGACCGAGCAGGCAATCGGTTCTGTTCATTACATTGCACCCGAACAGGCAAGAGGAAATGCAACAGACGGTAAGACGGATATTTATTCTGTCGGTGTAATGCTCTATGAGATGCTCACAGGCAAGCTTCCGTTTGATGGCGACAGTGCCGTAACAATTGCACTTATGCAATTGCAGTCAACACCAAAGCGTCCCCGTGAGATTAACCCGGGTATTCCAATCGGTCTTGAACAAATTACAATGAAGGCCATGGAAAAGCTTCCGTCAAATCGTTACACCTCTGCCGCCGAGATGCTTTCAGATATTGAAAGATTCAGACTTAATCCCTCAATTGTGTTTGACTACGGTAATAAATCATTCGTTGATGACCAGCCTACAAAGTTTGTTCATTCATTGCGTGACAGCGGTGTAGACAAAAAGGTTGCAGGTGATGCAACAAAGGTTGTTGATATGCCGGAAGATAATGTTGTTGTTAAGGAAGATAAGTTTGCTGACGAGGATTTTGTTAAGGAACACAAGCCGTCATACTACGCAATTAAAGGCATTGTAATTGCCGCTGTAGCGGTTTGCGCAATTTTCTTTGCACTTGCAATGCTGAGAGGCTGTTCAACCTCTCAGGCAAAGGATGTTGAAGTTCCAGACTATGTCGGCAAAGCCTTTGTTTCTGTAAAAGAAAATAATCCGAATGATTTCCAGTTCGAGGTAAAAAGCGAATACGATGAATCCAAAGAAATGGGTGTTATTCTCGATCAGGAGCCAAAAGGCGGTTCCATGAAAGTAAAGTCCGGCTCGACTATCACGGTCACTGTAAACGGTAAGGATACAGAGGTTTCTGTTCCTTTCATAACAAACTACAGCGAAAGTGAAGCGACACAGGCTCTTAAGGATAAAAACCTGATTCCGGAAATTATATATGTTGAAAACACCAAAACTCCCAAGGGCTACACGATTGAAAGCTTCCCAAAGGCAGGAGTTAAGACTACAATCGGTTCTACCGTTTATGTGTATGTAGCCGGCGGTAAGAGAACAGATAAGGTTACACTTCCTTCGGTAGACGGACTTACACTTTCAGAAGCCAAAAAGACACTTGTTGATCTTGGACTTACGGTTGAAACTGTAACCGATGATGACAGTAAAGAACCAAAGGATACAGTTCTCGGTATGACACCTCTCCAGTACGGCAAGGTTGACGCAGGCTCTGTTATAACGCTTACGGTAAGCTCAGGTCTTGGCGATATAAACACGGTGAACATCTTTGTCGATCTGCCGTCGGATGTTGAGGATTCGGTTGATATGACGGTAATTGTTGACGGTGCTGTTGATTCACAAAATTCAAAAACGCTTGTGCCAAAGTATAATAAGACCTATACTCTTGAGCTTAAGGGTTCAGGCACATCAAGTGTAGTAATTCAGCTTGACGGTCAGGCTTACAGAGAGTATTCTGTAGATTTTGCAACGACAACGGTTACAACAACTGCGTCACATGATTATGTTGTTCCGACAACCGCTCCGCCTGAAACAGAACCGACGACACAGTATTACACAGATCCGTATGTTGAGCCTGACACAACCGTTCAGCCGGTTACGGATGATCCTGAACTTTAATCGGTGAAGTATGGATACTAAAAGCGGAATTTTAATGAAGTCAATCGGCGGGTTCTATTATGTTCGTGCCGATGACGCAGATTACGAATGTAAGGCAAGGGGGAGTTTTCGCAAAAACGGAAACTCTCCCATGGCAGGCGATAAGGTGAGGATTTCCGTTCCGAATGACGGTTTTTGTGCGATAGAAGAAATTCTCCCACGCAAAAACAAGCTCCGCAGACCTGCCCTTGCAAACCTTGATATTCTCGTTCTTGTGTGTTCAACTGTTGAGCCGCTGCCGAATTTTACTGTTATAGACAAAATGACTGCGGCGGCAGTAAATAACAATATGGAACCCGTGATTGTCGTTACAAAAAACGACCTTGAAAACGGTGACAGGATTGCCGATATTTACAGACACGCAGGTTTTCGTGTTTTTCTTTGTTCCGATGATTCTTCTTCTCAAACGGAAGAGCTTAAAAGCTATCTTCACGGTAAGGTTTCGGCATTTATCGGCAACAGCGGTGTGGGCAAGTCTACTTTGCTCAACAGGCTGTTTCCATCGCTTTCACTCGAAACGGGACAGACAAGTAAAAAGCTTGGCAGAGGCAGACACACAACAAGAGTTGTTGAGCTGTTTGAGCTTGACGGCTGTTTTGTAGCCGATACACCCGGATTTTCAACGGTCGACCTTCAAAGATACGAGATGATTGACAAAACTCAGCTGCAGTATTGCTTTCCTGAGTTTGAAAAATACATCGGTGAGTGTATGTTTACTTCATGTTCTCACACCTGCGAAAAGGGTTGCAGAATACTTGAAGCACTTTCTGACGGTGAAATTGAAGAAACCCGTCACCGCAGTTACACCCAGATGTACAACGAGGTTAAAGATATCAAATTATGGCAGATAAAGGAGTAATTATGCGTTGTGTGATTATTTCAGGCTCGCCTGACACAAATTCGGATTTTTTGTCCGAGGTCATAAAACCTGATGATTATGTGATATGTGCCGACAGGGGCTGCGATTTTGCAAAACAGGCAGGGATTACTCCGAATCTTGTTGTGGGCGATTTTGATTCAGAGCCAAATGTCTTGTTTCCGAATACCAAAACTGTTCGTCTTATTCCCGAAAAGGATGACACCGACACTATGCATTCTGTCGGCTTGGCGCTTGAAAAGAATTTTGATACGATAGTGATTCTCGGTGGATTGGGAGGAAGATTTGACCATAGCTTTGCAAATGTGGCAGTTCTTTCTTATATTCACGAACACGGCAGGAGGGGTGTTCTTCTCTCTGAAAACGAGAAAATTGAATTTCTTTCTGTCGGTCATTATGAATATAAAAATATGAAAGGAAAAACTTTTTCATTGTTTCCTTTCGGCTGTCCAAGTGTTTGCGTCAGCTACTCAGATACAAAATATCCGCTTGATAAATACTATATTTCAAGCAGCGTTACTTTGGGTGTTTCCAATATATTTACTTCTGATATGGCAACAATTGATATATATGACGGAAATGCAATACTTATAATCAATTTGAAAGAATGTTGATTTTGTTATTTGATATTGCATTAAAATGTATCTTGTACATACCGTGTGTAATGTCAACATTATATGGGGGTATAGCTCAGCTGGGAGAGTGTCTGACTGGCAGTCAGAAGGTCACGGGTTCGAGCCCCGTTATCTCCACCAATTTATGTCATAACAATATTTGCAAAGAATTATTATTTTTCGGATTTGCAATAACAAAATTGTAATTATATTAACACTTTGAAGACTTGAAAAGAAATATGTTTTTATGGTATAATTCTTTTTAGACAAAATTTGAAATTGAAACTTATTTGGAGTTGAGTAATAATATGTCATTGTGTATGGGATGCATGCAGGAAATAGGTGACAATAAGATTTGCCCGTCCTGCGGATTTGATACAACAGAAAAACAGCAGGCTCCTTTTTTACCGTACGGAACTATTCTTCAAAACCGCTATATTGTCGGTGCAGGAATTGATACCAACGGTGAAAGCACGCGCTATATTAGCCACGACAAACAGACAGGTGACATCGTAATCATCTGTGAATTTCTTCCCATCGGACTTTTTTCCCGTGACGAGGGAACTGCAGAGGTTAAAATTAACTATGAAAATCGTCTGGTTTATAATAAGCTCAAAGATGATTTTCTCAACTATTATAAAATTCTTTCCGAGCTTCGTGAATTGTCTGCTCTTATGAATGTTCACAACATTTTTGAAGAGAACAACACGGTTTATGTTGTTGAGGAAAACGAGGATCTCATTCCTTTTGAAGAGTATGTTGAACGCAGTAACGGTCATCTTGAGTGGGATATTGCACGACCGCTTTTTATGCCTGTAATTTCCGCTCTTGAAGCTCTTCATAAGAGAGGCGTCGGTCACTATGCAATCGCGCCTAAAAATATGTATATAACGGCAACGGGCAAGGTTAAGATTTCCGGATTTGCATCTGAAAATGAACGCAAAAGAGGTACGCCTCTTAAATCACAGCTTTTCTCGGGAAGTGCTGCTCCCGAACAGTACGATGACAATTTTCCGCTTGACGATATTACAGATATTTACGGCTTTTGTGCAACGCTTTTCTATGCGCTTACAGGTCATATGCCAAAGAGTGCCGTTGAGCGCCGTAAGGACAGCAGACTTCTTATGAGCACAACAACCGTAAAGCGGCTCCCACCGCATGTTGTTTCGGCTCTTGCAAACGGCTTGCAGGTTGAAAGAGAAAACCGTATCACAGATTTTGACGAGCTTCGTTCTCAGCTTTCCGTTGCCCATACAGCAAAGGCAATTCAGGATGAAATTTCAAGAACCGCAAGTATGAATCTCTCAAAGAACGAGCGTAAGCGCAAAACCTCTAACGGTATGTCGCACGCGTCAATAATTATTATTGCTGCCGCTGTAACAGTTCTTGTTCTCGGTATCGCAGGCGTATTTTGGCTGATGCAGAACCCTCTTGCCGGAATGTTTGCTAACAATACAGACGCAAGCGTAAGCTCTACTCAGAGTACCGAGTGGACAGGTGCAACAATTCCGAACTATGTGGGAATGACATATGAAGATGCCGTAAAGAGTGCCGAAGGCAACAGTAATATCACAATTTACAGAACGCTTAACGACGAATACAGCGATGACTATGCAGAGGGCAAGATTATGTCGCAGTCACCTGCCGCAGGCTCAAAAATTACGCAGGAAGATTCGGTTGTAGTAAGTATCTGCGTAAGCAAGGGTTCACAGATGAGAACTCTCCCAAAGGTTGAGGGCGAAAAGCTTGATTCCGTAGCGTCGGACATTGCCGCTCAGGGACTTCTTGCAACTGCAGAGTATGAGTACAGTGACAAGGTTGCCGAGGGCAGAGTTATCCGCTATAAGGAACATGTTGAGGGTGATACTCTTGAATACGGTTCAACTGTAATTCTCATTGTCAGCAAAGGCAAAGAACAGACAAATACGCAATCATCAAACTGATTAACTAAACAACATAGCTTTTAAGACGGACTTTTTCGGTTCGTCTTATTTTTTTTGTTAAAACGAGAATCATTATTAAATATTGTAATATACTCGATAAAAATCACATTATAAAAATTTTCAGAAAACTGTCACAAAATAAAGGTCAAAAATAGTCAAATTTCTCTTGACATTTTTTGAAAATGGTATAAAATATAATTAGCACTCAGGAAACAGGAGTGCTAACCAATTAAAATGCAATTTTAAATTTTTACAGGAGGCTGTATTTATGACAATCAAACCATTACTCGACAGAGTCGTTTTAAAAGTTGAAGAAGCTGAGGAGAAAACAAAGAGCGGCATCATTCTTTCATCTGCTGCTCAGGAAAAGCCACAGTTCGCATCCGTTGTTGCTGTTGGCCCCGGCGGTGTCGTTGACGGCAAGGAAGTAAAAATGTATGTCAGCGTTGGCGATAAGGTAATCGCAAGCAAATATGCAGGCACACAGGTAAAGATTGACGGCGAAGAGTACACAATCGTGAACCAGTCAGACATACTCGCAACTCTTGAATAATTAACTGTTAAATATACGGAGGTAATTTACAATGGCTAAACAAATCGCATACGGCGAAGAGGCAAGAAAGGCTTTAATGAAAGGTATCGACCAGCTCGCAGATACCGTAAAAATCACACTCGGTCCTAAGGGCAGAAATGTTGTTCTTGACAAAAAGTTCGGTGCTCCGCTCATCACAAATGACGGTGTAACAATTGCAAAGGAAATTGAGCTTGAAGATCCTTTTGAAAATATGGGCGCTCAGCTTGTTAAGGAAGTTTCTATCAAGACTAACGATATCGCAGGTGACGGTACTACAACAGCTACACTCCTTGCTCAGGCTCTTATCAGAGAGGGTATGAAGAATGTAACTGCAGGCGCTAACCCTATGGTACTCAAAAAGGGCATTGCAGATGCCGTTAATGTTGCAGTTGAGGCTGTAAAGAAAAACAGCAAGCAGGTATCGGGTACAGACGATATTGCAAGAGTTGCCACAGTTTCATCACAGGATGAATTTATCGGTAAGCTCATTGCAGAGGCTATGGAAAAGGTTACAACTGACGGTGTTATCACAGTTGAGGAATCAAAGACAGCCGAAACATACAGTGAGGTTGTTGAGGGTATGATGTTCGACAGAGGTTACATCGCTCCTTATATGGTTACTGATACAGATAAGATGGTTGCAGAGCTTGACAATCCGCTTATCCTTATTACAGACAAGAAGATTTCAACTACACAGGAAATTTTACCGCTTCTTGAGCAGATTGTTCAGATGGGTAAGAAGCTCCTTATCATTGCCGAAGATGTTGAGGGCGAGGCTCTTACAACTCTCGTACTTAACAAACTCAGAGGCACATTCACTTGTGTTGCAGTAAAGGCTCCGGGCTTTGGCGACAGAAGAAAAGAAATGCTTCAGGATATTGCAACGCTCACAGGCGGTACTGTAATCACATCCGACCTCGGTCTTGAACTCAAGGATACAACAGTTGACCAGCTCGGTACTGCCCGTCAGGTTAAGATTGAAAAGGAAAACACAATCATTGTTGACGGTGCAGGCGATAAAGAAGCTATCAAGGGCAGAGTTGCTCAGATCAGACAGCAGATTGAAACAACAACATCTGACTTTGACCGTGAAAAACTTCAGGAGCGTCTTGCAAAGCTCGCAGGCGGCGTAGCAGTTATCAAGGTTGGTGCCGCAACAGAAGTTGAAATGAAAGAAAAGAAGCTCCGTATTGAGGATGCTCTTGCCGCTACAAAGGCTGCTGTTGAAGAGGGTATCGTAGCAGGCGGCGGTATCGCTTGTATGAACGCTATTCCGGCTGTTGCAGAGTTTGTTGACACTCTCGAGGGTGACGCTAAGACAGGTGCTAAGATTGTTCTTAAAGCACTTGAAGAACCGCTCCGTCAGATTGTTGCTAACGCAGGTCTTGAGGGCAGCGTAATCTGCGAGAATGTTAAGAAGGCTAACAAGGTTGGCTATGGCTTCAACGCTCTTACAGAGGAATACACAGATATGGTTTCGGCAGGTATCGTTGACCCGACAAAGGTTACTCGTTCAGCTCTCCAGAATGCAAGCTCTGTTGCAGCAATGGTTCTTACAACAGAATCACTTGTTACAGACATCAAAGAGCCTGCAGCTCCGGCAGCTCCCGCAGCACCTGATATGGGCGGAATGTACTAATTCCGTAAACTGTAATATTATAGATAAATTTTACCGCAGACTCAAAAGGTCTGCGGTAATTTTATGCTCAAATCCTTTTTCTTGCTTTTTGTCGAAAGGTATATTATAATTTAAATATGGATAAAAAATTCACACGGAAAACAGGTGATTTTATGAAGATAAAAGAAGATTTTGTTCTGCGAAAGGTTGCAGATTCGTATGTTGTAGTTCCCGTAAATAAGCTGACGCTTGATTTTAACGGAATTATTAACCTTAACGAAACAGGTGCATTCCTTTTTGAAAAGCTCCAAAGCGATTGCGAAAAGGCTGATTTGCTCAAAGCAATGCTTGATGAGTATGAAGTGAGCGAAGAAAAGGCGAGTGCCGATATTGATTCCTTTATCAAAAAGCTGGAAGAGGCTGATGTCCTTGAATAAAGATGTAAATCTTGATGATGTGATGCAGATTATTGCCGAAAAGCTTGACGCGGGCGGCACGGTCACATTCAATCCAAGGGGGACAAGTATGCTTCCGATGCTCCGTGACGGTGACGACACGGTAGTTTTATCAAAACCGAAGGGCAGACTTCATCTTTTTGACTTGCCCTTATACAGGAGAAAAGACGGCTCATATGTGCTTCACAGAGTTGTAAACTTTGGCGGTGACGGCAGTTACACAATGTGCGGCGATAATCAGTTTGAGGTTGAAAAGGGCATTACCGATGAAGACATAGTAGGGGTCGTAACGGCTTTTTACAGAAAAGGCAAGCCTTATAAAGTTAATTCGCTGAAGTACAGAGCCTATCTTGAATTTATGTTCTATTCAAAGCCCATAAGACGGGTTATATTTTCAATTGTTGTAAGAACCAAAAATACATTTGGTAAATTAAAACCGAAAAAAGGAAATAAAAATGAAGAAACATCTTAACGATAATGAAAAAATTGAATTCAAATATCTGCTTGAACTTGTTTCTTCGTCTGTAAACGGCACAGCACCTCCGATTCCCTATGAGGGAATAAAATGGCAGTCGATAAAGATGCTTGCAAAGTATTGCAGTGTGGAAGCTCTTGTTGCCAATGCGGTTTTGACGCTTGATAAAAAATATATTTCCCCCGAAGTATATGCAAAATTCAAGCAGGAGTTATCGGCTGAAATGCTGATTGACGGAAATCTCTCATATGAAACCGAAAAGATTCTAAAGGCTTTTGATAAAAACAAAATCAAGAACATTCCTTTAAAGGGATATTTTATGAAAAAGGAATATCCTCGTTCCGATTTCCGTTCCGTGTCTGATGTAGATATCCTTTTTGACAGAAAACAGGCTGATTCGGTCAAAAAAGTATTTTCCGAACTCGGATACACTTTTCTGAATGAAGATGACAACCAGTATCATTTTGAAAAAAAACCGATGATGAACATTGAAATGCATGCAACTCTTGTTCATGAAAACGAGGAATCCTATCCGTTGCTTGTTAATCAGCTTGACCGTTCAATAAAGCGTGACGGCTACAGCTATTCATATGAAATGAGCCATGAGGACTTTTATATTTATATGCTTGTTCATAACTCGAATCATTTCAGAATCGGCGGAATGGGAGCAAGAATGGTGCTTGACAGCTATGTTTTCTTGAAAAATCATCAATCTGAGCTTGATTATGACTATCTTAATGTGATGCTTGAAAAAATCGGTATTGCAAAGTATGAAAAGCGTGTTCGTGAGATTGCGTTCAACTGGTTTGCAAAGCCACAGGCTGAACTTAAATTTGATGATATCGAAGAATATATTCTGCTCAGCGGTACACTCGGCAGGGTAGATGTTGGCACGATGATAAATTCCCACAAGACAATTACAGAGAATAACAAATCAAAGTTCTCATATCTTGTGTCCTCTATATTTCCACCAAAATCCGAAATGCAGTATAAGTATCCATATGTAAAAAAAACACCGTTCCTTTTACCGATTTCATGGTGTCATATGTGGGGAAAAAGGCTTTTTGTAGACAGAGATATCAATTTTAAATCGGGTATCAAAAACCGTATGTCATACACGGATGAAGATGTAAAATTGTACAAGTCCCTTTTGGATGAAATGGGTTTTGACGGTATTGGGATAAATAATTTCGGAAATTGAATATGCAAATCAACCTCCCGACAGTTTTTGCTGTCGGTTTTTTTGCATAATTAAGGTAAATTTGAAAATAATATTACAAGATATTATTTTGAGGTGATACCTATATATGATCAGAATTATTACCGATTCAGCCGCTGATTTTGAACATTCCGAAAGCGAAAGACTCGGCATTTCAACGGTACCTCTGGCTGTGTTTATTGACGGAAAGGAATATAAGGATGATTTTCTTCATTCAAAGGAACGCTTTTACAGGCTTGCAAGGCTGTCGAAAACTTTGCCGAAAACCTCTCAACCGTCACCGTATGTTTACGAATGTGTCTTAAAAAAGGCGAGAGATAACGGTGACTCGGTTGTTATTATAACTGTTTCCTCTGCATTAAGCGGTTCATATCAGAGTGCAGTTCTTGCAAGAGATTTGCTCGGATATGAAAATTGTTATGTTGTTGACAGCAAATCTGCCTCAGCCGGACAAAAACTTGTTGTGAAAGAAGCTCTGCGGCTTCGTGACAATGGGTTTACGGCTGAAGAAATTGCGGATTCTCTTTTAAAATTCAGAAAAAGAATTATAGTTTATGCCTGCATAGATGATATGAAGTATCTGTATGGCGGCGGTAGACATACAAATGCCGCCGCATTACTCGGCTCAACAGGGAGAATAAAGCCTGTAATCAGTATTGCCGAGTCAGGCAGTGTAGCTTTTGAGGCGAAGACAATCGGAATGCGCCACGGTATGAATCATATGCTGATGTCATTGAAAAAATACGAAATAGACTCAAATTATCCGCTTTATATAATGCACACCAATTCAAGAAACCTTGCATTGTATTTTTCAAAGCTGATAATTTCAAAAGGAGTTGTATTTGATGAGGGCGGTATCGTCAGCGTTGGTTGTGTTGTCGGCAGTCATATAGGGGAGGGCAGCACGGGTATTGCATTTGTCAAAAAAGAGTAAAGAAAAAGCGGACATAATTAACTGTCCGCTTCAATCATTTTATCAGGCTTTTTCGTTTTCTTTCTTTTCGGGAATTTCTTTAAGCTTTCCGACAAATTCTTTGATTTTTGTATATTTGCCGTTGAGAATACACTCAAATGCGAACGATGCTGTAGGAATCATAAGAATTATGTAAGTAAGCACATATTGTGATTTGCCCTCAAACAGCAGATGATAACCGAATGCACCCAACAGAACAAGGGGAAGCAGTACTGTTTCGATGTTTGTCTTTTTGTTGAGGAACAGGAAGTAAATTCCCACCGCAAATGCTATGAAAAGAATTTGCATGTATAAGTTAAAATACAGTTCAAAGAACTGTCCGATACTGCCGTCGTACATTCCTTTGCCGATCCAATTAAGCTCGTTTGTATGATTTTTAACCTTGCTTACCCAGATGCTTTCGTAAGTTGTTTCGTTCCATTGGCTGGTGATTTTCTTCGAGAAGAAGTCAATCATATAATTACTGTTCTTGCCGAAATAATTCATTCTTGATTTGATATTGCTCCAAGCCTGTGCATTTCCTGCTTTGGCATCAAGCCCCGCATTTCTGTAATCGTCAAGTGCAATACCGTTGTACCAACCGGGAGCCATATAGGAGTCGTTGATACCCATATCAAGATACATAACCTGTGTAACACCGTTTGAAAGCTTAACGCCCGAACGGTTCTCGTAGCTCATAATAACAAGGTTGCTTGTTCCGACAACAGCAATGCAGATTGCAAGTGCAAACGCAATGCTCTGCCACTTTTTAGCCTTAATTGTGTGAATAATCAGCATAATAACAAACGCAACAAGATAAATCAGGTTGTTGTACTTTGCAAGCGTTGAAACAACAAGAAGCACGGCACATGGAATAAGCAATAAATATTTGTTTGTCTGAAAATACTTGATGAGGAAGTATGATGCCCAAATTGCAAAACACATACCTATAATATTACCATAAACGAAGGTACAGAAGAGAACTGGCTGGAAGCATCCGGCAAGCAAAAGGATTGAAATAAATTCAATCGAACGCTTTTTGAAAAGCAGTTTTGTAATGTTTGCAATTCCAAGATAAGCCGCCGCCGTACACATTACATTGAACACCTGAATGGACATTGTGCTTTCTGTGCCGAAAATTCTGTAAAAAACTTCACTTATAAACACAAAGCCAAGCTGAAACGGATAAAAGTTGTAGTAGGCATATCCGCTGTAAAAGTCGCTGTTGTAAAAACCGCTGTTGTTTTGAAATGACGAATAGTTGCCCTTTGCCGCCTGCGACGCTGTTTCGTAAATGTTGTAGCTGTCTGCCGCCGGAATTGAAGTCACCGAGAATATCCACACAAGTCCCACAATCATAACAAAAGCCGCAAGACAGATTTGCATATATTTCAGATTTACCTTTGCAAAAAAGTCATAGTGCTTTTTCATTTTAAATATGAAAACCGTAAACAGAGCAGTGAACAGAATGTTAAGTGCAATATTATCCGTTTGATACAAAATTACTTCACTGCCGTAATTTGCCGAATCAAATACGCTTGTCTGCACAAAGCTCATAATTGCTATGTATGCAAATGCTATGAATACGAACAGGCAAAGAATGTTTACAATAACATACTCGACTGTATTCTGCTTTTTAACTGAAGTAACTGTTTTTGCAGTCTGCTTAGATTTTTTTGAATTGTTTTTAGCTTTAGTATTACCCATATTATGTACCTGCCCTATTAAAATTCTTTCTTGACAGAACGCATAAACAGAGTACCGAGCGCCTCTTTAATATCTGTACCGTCAAATAAAACCTTGTACACCGATTCAACAATAGGAAGGTCAACTCCGTATTCCTGACCAAGCTTGTACAATGCCTTTGAAGTCATAACACCCTCGGCAAGCTTTGTGAACCTGTCACCTTTTGCAAAGCTTTCACCGTACATCCTGTTGTGACTCCATTTTGAAAACAGGGTAGCCTCGTAGTCGCCGAGATGACAAAGTCCGTAGGCACTCATTTCATTGCCGCCGAGCGCCTTAATGAGTCGTGCAATTTCCCGTGTGCCTCTTGCCATCAACGCACCTTTAAGAGAGGTGTAGTTAAGACCGTCAAGCATACCTGCCGCAATGCCGATAACATTCTTTGCAGCGGCGCCGATTTCACTGCCGATAAGGTCTGTCCCAAGGTAGAATCTGATAAGGTCGCTTGTAAATTCATTTACGAGCTTTTCCTTAACCTCGTGATTATTGCTGTCGATAACCATACAGTTTGGAATTCCCCTTACATAATCCTGCGGATGTCCGGGACCGACCCACACTGCAACAGGAGTTTTGCTTTCATCAACAAACTCACCGACAACCTCGCTGAGCCTTTTGCCCGTAGTTGCCTCAACACCCTTCATGCAGAGGACAATTGTCTTGCCGTCAAGATTATATTTTGAAATATCTGCAAAATATGAACGCAGATACTGAGATGAAATCGAAATTATAATAACCTCGGCTCTTTCAATTGCATGCTCAAGGTTTGATGATACCTCTATAGATTTTGGAAATGTGAGGTAATCGTTTTTATATGTTTCTTTAAGCTGTATGAACTCGGGAGCGTCGGCAAGCCCGCAGCTCAAAACATTATGACCGATTTTGTCGAGATACCAGGCAATGCAGCTGCCCCAGCGACCGCAACCTAAAACGGAAATATTCATATTATTACTTCTCCTGTTTATATATTATTGATATTTTATATAGCTTTAATAACAATAAAAAACCCGCCCGACCGTATGATTTTTGGAATAACCTGCCTACTTGAGTGACAGGTGGGTGCCAGCCCTTGAACTTCAGGCTCCCTTCTTCCGAGAAAACGGGAGGTCTGCACACGGTTCAAAGGAGCGAAGCTCCCGATTTAAATGTTGTAGGGTTATTTTAAAATCATTCGCGTATCGGGCAGGAATTTAAACTCACTTACCTGCAATACTATTATATGCAGAAAAAGCTATTATCAGTCGTCTTCGTCATAAAATTCTTCATTATAACGCTTTTCAAAAACAGCGGCAATTCTGTCGAGCTTTTCATCATCTTCAATTTCGGCAAGCTCTTCTTCGCCGTCAATTTCACTAACTTCAAAAATATAATACTCACCGGGATCATTTACCGCGTCCTCCGGATTTTCAAAGAAAGGATAGAGCACATAAAATTTGCCCTCGTCATTTTCAATTATGTCAAGAATTTCAAACTCAATCTCTTCACCGTTATCGCCGATAAGGGTAATGAGATCCGGTGTATATTCGTTAGCCATTTTATAGCCTCCGTTTATTATAAATTTTGTTTTGCTTTCTTTCATATCCATTTTACATTTTTTTGACCGTTTAGTCAAGGCATTTAAGACTTTTGGTTAAAAATAAAAGATATTAAAAAAATAAAAAAGTTTTAAAAAAAGTGTTGACAATCACCAAAAAGCATGATATAGTATAAACAAGATAAATAATATATTGTCTTTAAATTACTAACAACTTCCTTTCTATGTGCTTGATTACTCCATAAAATTACCTAAAAACCGACGGCTGCATACCGTCGGTTTTTACGTTGTATTAAAATGCTTTTATCAAATTGTAAACTTTTTGTAAGAGAAATAGCCTTGAAAATTGATTTTAAAAGATATATAATGCTTTTGATAATGGATTAGTGCGTAAAAATGCGGTATAATCTCCGATTCTCGCATAGGTCTGTTTTCCATATGCTCAATAAACACACAGAATGGAGTTTTTTATTTAATGAAATCATTTCAAAAGCTTCCGCCGCAATTTCAGTGTGCCGAGGTAAAAGAATACTATGACATTCTTTGCAAAAAGCAAGGCAGTCTTATTTTAAAGCGTGTTCTTGATATTTTTGCTTCTGTCATTTTGCTTGTGTTTCTGATTATACCCATAGCAGTAATAGCCGTTATTATTAAAATTGATTCAAAGGGTTCCGTGTTTTATAAGCAGCAACGAGTTACAACATATGGAAAGAAATTTAAGATTCTTAAGTTTCGTACTATGATAACAGGAGCTGACAAACTCGGCTCACTTGTCACAACCGACTGCGATTCAAGAGTCACCGATATAGGCAGGTTTCTCCGCAAGTATCGTCTTGATGAGCTTCCTCAGATTTTTAATGTTCTTTCAGGCAGTATGTCAATTGTCGGAACCCGACCTGAGGTTCAGCATTATGTTGATATGTATGAGCCGAAATATTTTGCAACTCTGCTTATGCCTGCAGGAATAACCTCTCTTGCATCAATTATGTATAAGGATGAGGAAAAGCTGTTAAAAGGGGAGATGAATGTTGACAGAGTTTATGTTGAGAAAATTCTTCCCGAAAAGATGAAGTTTAACCTTTCATATGTCAAAAATTTCAGCTTTGGATCTGACATTAAGCTGATGCTCAAAACCATTAAAGAGGTTTTCAGCTGATTCGTTTTGATTGGAGTATTCATATGACCGATTTTAAACAAAAGCTAAGAAGATTTTTTTCCGATTCATCGCTTTTCAGGAGAATCTATATTATAGATTTGTTTTTTACCAACATTGCGTTTCTCCAGATTCCTGCTTATGTGCTTCTTGTTTTTCTCTTTATATGGGGCGTCTGCCTTGTGGTGTACAACCAAAGGCGGAACAACACATTCTTTAAACTGCGTTTCGGAATATGGATAGGCGCATTTCTTGCCGTGACTGTATTTTCAATACTTCTCAACTTTTCACAGACAATTCTTTACAGCCTTGTTATGCTGCTGCATTCAGTAATGTGTTTCTTCCTTTTTTACGGAATGCACACAGAGCCTGATTTTGATTACAGAATTGAGCTGTATCACATTGCTAAATTTATCACTTACATCACAACGGTAATGAACATAATCGGCATAAGCTGCCTTATGTTCGGCATAAAATTTGAGTGGTACTGGATTAAGTTCACCGTTTACGAAAACAGATTCACGGGTTGTTATGTCAATCCGAATCTGCTCGGTTTCATAGCAGTGGTGTCGATTTTTTGCTGTCATATGCTCTCAAAGGGACATTTTATGCGCAGGATTGCCGAAAAAATTCCCGAACCGGGTGTCAGCAAAATCTGGATAGTAGCATGTCTTGCAACAAATATTTTTTCACTTATTTTGTGCGACTCAAACGCCTCGCTTGTGCTTGCTCTCGGATATGCAATTGTTTATATAGTTTATATGTTCTTTGCCGACAAAGCGGGACTTTCACCGTCAAAAATTATTTTGAAAATTACAGCGCTGTTTCTTGTGGGAGTTTTCCTTACAGGCTCTGCCTTAATGTTCAGAACGATTTGTCAGGAAGGCTTTTCCGTTGTTGTATCAAAGACAACCTCTGTTGTCGATTTGCTTTTAGGCAAAACCGAAAGCGAACTTGTGCAGGAAGAACTGACTCCCGAACAGAGAGAACAGCTTGAAAAGGATAAAATAACCTTTTCACACGAAAACAAAAACATTGACAGCGGAAGAAAGAAGCTTTGGCTTGAATCAATCAATCTTTTTAAGCTGTCGCCGATTGTCGGAATCTCAAACGGAAATATCGTTCTCTACAGCGCCGAATATTCAAACGGTGCTTTGGAGTATTCCTATCACAAAAGTGATTTGCACAACGGTTTCCTTACAATTTTGGTTTCAACAGGCATAATCGGTTTTGTTCTTTTCGGAATTTTCGGCTTTCGGTTTGCAAAACACTCCGCACAGCATTTATTCCTTCAGAAAAAAACATACCGTGACGATGTTTACCCCTGTCTGTTTGCTTTTCTTTTCGCATATTTGTTTTTTGCCTGCTTTGAAAAGGCATTGCTCTATGACATATCATTTATGGTGGTGTGGTTCTGGCTGATTATGGGCTATATGAGTTGCTATATCACAAAGTTTGAACCGACGCTTGAAAGTCAGTGTCTTTTTCACGGAAAAAGACTCAGACGCATTACGAGAACAATGCTCTGATGCTTGTATAATCGGAAAATTTGATGTATAATAACCGTAGGAGCGTTTTGCTTCTGCGGTTATTTTTTGGTGAGGTATAGTTTTATGAAATACGGTTTTATCAAGGTTGCGTCCGCAACACCGAAAATCAGGGTTGCAGACTGTAAAACCAACACAATAAATATTATTGAACAGATTAAAGAGGCACACAAAAACGGTGCGTCACTGGTTGTGTTTCCTGAGCTTTGTGTAACAGGTTACACCTGTTCCGATTTGTTTTATCAGCGTGTTTTGCTCAATGCGGCTGAAAAATCAGTTGAAGAAGTTCTCAAAAAAACGGCAGACCTTGACATAATCTCAATTGTTGGTGTTCCGGTTGCAATTGAATCGGCACTCTACAATTGTGCCGCAGTGATTTATAAGGGTGATATCCTCGGCATTGTTCCGAAGGTCAACATCCCTAACTACAGCGAATTTTACGAGGTTCGTCACTACACAAGCGGTAAGAACCTCTATGATGAAATTTCATATGCAGGCGTCGAAACCGTAATTTCGGATAACCTTGTTTTCTGTTGTGACAAAATGCGTGATTTCAGCTTTGGTGTTGAAGTCTGCGAGGATTTGTGGGTTGCCGCATCTCCGTCTGTTGAACACGCAAAACACGGTGCAACTATAATTTGCAATCCGTCAACCTCCGATGATGTAATAGGCAAGGCACAGTATCGCCGTGACCTTGTAAAAATGCAGAGCGGTAAGCTTTGTTGTGCATATATTTACAGCGATTCGGGCTTTGGCGAAAGCACAACGGATATGGTGTTTTCGGGACAGAACATAATCTCCGAAAACGCATCTCTGCTTGCAGAAAGCAAGCGTTTTACAACAGGCATTATCTATGCAGATATTGATGTTCAAAAGCTTTCGGCAGAACGCAGAAAGACAAATACTTTCACAAAAAGTGATGACAATAACTTTACCTCGGTATATTTTGATATGCCTATAAAACAGACAAAGCTTTCAAGAGAATTCTCTCGGACTCCGTTTATCCCGTCAAACAAATCAGATCTTGACGCCCGTTGTGAGGAGATTATAACAATGCAGGCAACAGGTCTTGCAACAAGACTTGCACACACGGGAATTCAAAATGCGGTTTTAGGACTTTCGGGAGGTCTTGACAGTACGCTTGCTCTCATTGTCTGCGTTCATGCTTTTGATATGCTCGGTATTGACAGAAAGAATATTCATACTGTAACAATGCCGTGTTTCGGCACGACAAAGCGTACAAAGTCAAATGCTCAGCTTCTGGCTGAGGCATACGGAGTGTCTTTTGAAGATATTAACATTACAAAGGCTGTTCGTCAGCATTTTGCGGATATCAACCACGATGAAAGCGTTACAAATATAACCTACGAAAACTCACAGGCGAGAGAGAGAACACAGATTCTTATGGACCTTTCAAACAAATATAACGGTCTTGTTATCGGCACAGGCGACCTATCTGAGCTTGCTCTCGGTTGGGCAACCTACAACGGTGACCATATGAGTATGTATGCCGTAAATGTGTCAATTCCGAAAACCCTTGTTCGCTATCTAACAGCCTATGAGGCACAGCACAGCGAGGGAGTTCTCAAAACTGTTCTTCTTGATGTTCTCGACACACCTGTTAGTCCCGAACTTCTTCCGCCCGATAAAAACGGCGAAATTGCACAGAAAACCGAAGATGTGGTTGGCCCTTATGAACTCCACGACTTTTTCTTATATTATTTGGTAAGATTTGGTTTCGAGCCGAATAAAATATACTACCTTGCAAAGAAATCATTTGCGGGAAAATACGACAATGCCACAATCAAAAAGTGGCTCACAACCTTTGTCAGAAGATTCTTTACTCAGCAGTTCAAGCGTTCATGTCTGCCTGACGGACCGAAGGTTGGTTCTGTAACACTTTCGCCTCGTTCAGATTGGAGAATGCCGAGTGATGCGTGTGTAAATCTTTGGCTTGAAAATCTTGAAGAAGATTAAGAAATAAAATTTTGACGGTGATTTTATGAAATTGTTTATTACACGAGATGTATCTCCGTCCGATGTTTGTTTTCTGATTCGTGATGAATTGGGTAGGGATAAATATACTGCTGTTATGAAACGCAGAAAGAGAAGTATGCGTGGTGTTGTCAACAACATTGTAAGGCTTAATATTCTTGATGAGAATAAAAACCTTGTTGCAAGACTTCGACAGTTGCCCGTTGCAGGAGTAAATTCATTTACTCTAAAAACAGACAAAACAGCGGCAACCCTCGTGGTGCTTATGACCAACAATATGGTCCAATGCAGATTCTACGGCAATAATTGGAGAATTCTCGGTGATGTAATTTCAAAAAATTTCAGCATTGTTGATGTTGACAACGCACAGATATGCAATCACATCAAGCACCCTTTAGGGTGCGAACTTGAAATTGCCGATGCGCAAAACGAATTGATATGTTTAATGACCGCCTTATGCGTCAATATGATAAATACAGTTGACAAGCGAGAGGTACAGGTTGTATAATCTATGTGCAGACAGTTCCCACCGCTAAAGCTATGTGAACTGTCACAGAGCAAGCAAATAACAGTGCAAACAGCGCAGATAAATATTAAAAATTGAAATTGTCAAAGCGACATCCTTTGATGTCGCTTTTTGCAAATTCAGCTTGCAACGCAAAATTTTGCGTTTAATATATTCTCAGGGAGGAATAAATATGGACAAATTATTAAAGCTTTTAAGTGAAAATTCCGGTTTTACAACAGCGGAAATAGCGGCAATGCTCGGCGAGCCTGAGGATTACATTAAGGCGCAGATTAAGGAATACGAAAATTCGGGGGTAATCAAGGGTTATCAGGCAGTTGTAAACTGGGATATGGTTGACGACAGCTATGTTGAGGCTTTAATTGAACTTCAGGTAACTCCCAAAAAGGAAACAGGCTTTGACGAAATGGCAGAACTCTGCATGGGCTTTGAAGAGGTTGAATCTCTCTATCTTATGGCAGGCACATATGACTTTGCTCTCATTGTAAGAGGCGAGTCAATGCAGGACATCGCAATGTTTGTTGCCAAAAAGCTTTCTACAATTGACGGTGTGCTTTCAACGGGTACACACTTTATTATGCGCCGCTACAAGGACAGAGGGGCATGCCTTTTCAGCGATGAAGAGAAGCGTGACGGGAGGCATTTGATTCTGTGATAGATTACAATAATTTTATTAACAAAAAGATTTCAACGGTAAAACCTTCGGGTATCCGTAAGTTTTTTGATATAGCTAACGAAATGGACGATGTCATTTCCCTGAGTATCGGCGAACCCGATTTCCAGACACCGTGGCACATCCGTGAGGAGGGCATTAACAGCCTGAAAAAAGGTAAGACATGGTATTCTCCGAACAGAGGCTTTGCCGAACTTCGTGAGGAAATTGCCGCCTACTACAAGAGAAGATTCGGTATTGAGTATGATGCCAAAAAGCAGACTCTTGTAACTGTCGGCGGCAGCGAAGCAATTGACCTTGTTTTCAGGACATTGCTTGATCCGGGTGATGAGGTTATCATTCCCGAACCTTCATTTGTTTGTTACGAACCGCTTACAGTGATGGCAGATGGCGTGCCTGTTATTATCAACACAAAAAACGAAGATAATTTCAGACTTAAAGCGTCAGATCTTCGTGCTGCAATTACTCCAAAGACAAAACTTCTTGTACTTCCGTTCCCGAACAATCCGACGGGTGCAATTATGGAGAGAAAAGACCTTGAAGAAATTGCAGAGGTTATCAGGGAACACAATCTGTTTGTACTTTCCGACGAAATCTATTGCGAGCTTACATACGGTAATAAGAACCATGTTTCAATCGCTGAAATTGACGGTATGTACGAGCGTACAATCGTTGTAAACGGCTTTTCAAAATCATATGCCATGACAGGCTGGAGGCTTGGTTATGCACTCGGTCCTGTTCCTGTTATTGCTCAGATGACAAAGCTCCACCAGTACGGAATTATGTCTGCTCCTACAACCGCACAGTATGCCGCTATTGAGGCTCTGCGCAACGGTGACAGGGATGTAGAGATGATGCGTGGTGAGTATGATATGAGGAGAAGGCTTGTTGTGGACAGCTTTAACGCAATGGGACTCACCTGCTTTGAACCTTTGGGCGCATTCTATGTATTTCCGTGCATCAAAAGCACAGGTCTTACAAGTGAGGAATTTTGCACAAGACTTATTGTGGACAAGCATGTTGCCGTTGTTCCGGGTACTGCGTTCGGTGAATCGGGCGAAGGCTTTGTCCGTGTGTCGTATTCATATTCTATCAAGCATCTTAAAATTGCGCTTGAAAGAATCAAAGAATTTCTTGATGAGCTGAAAAAGGGTTAAAATATGGAAGTAAAAGTTCTTGCTCCTGCAAAAATAAATCTTTCTCTCGATGTTCTTTCAAAGAGAGCAGACGGCTATCACAATATTTCAACTGTTATGCAAGCCGTTGATTTGTATGATACAATCACAATCACAGACAATGAAAGCGGCACGGTGACAATTTCCTGTAATTATGACGGTGTGCCGTGCGACGATTCAAACATTTGTGCAAAGGCGGCTTACAAGTTCTTTGATTATTGCAAAACGGATGTTAAGGGCGTTCATATCGACATTGACAAGAAGATTCCCACACAGGCAGGTCTTGCCGGAGGAAGCAGTGACGGTGCGGCTGTTATTTTAGGCTTGAACAATATGTTCGGAACAATGCTCAAGCCGGCAGAGATGAGAGAAATCGGTGAAAAAGTAGGTGCGGATGTGCCTTTCTGCCTTGAGGGCGGAACAAAGCTTTGCACGGGAATAGGCACTGCAATCAAAAAAGTTGCCTCTTTTCGTTGTGACAGCATTGTAATCTGCAAACCCGACACAGTCAGCGTGTCTACTGCCGATGCATATAAAAAGGTTGACGCACTCAATCCTCACGCCTGCTATACCGATGAAATGGTAAAGGCACTGTTCAGCAGAGATATGTTTATGATTTCAACAACAGTCTTCAATGACTTTGAACTTGCTCTGCAAATTCCCGAAGTTAATGAAATCAAGAGTATTATGCTCAAGTCAAAGGCAAGGGGAGCAGGTATGAGCGGTTCGGGTTCAGCCGTGTTCGGTGTGTTCACTTCATCACGCAGAGCCAAGAAGTGCTATGACAAGCTTTGTGAAAGCTACAAAGAAGTCTTTCTTTGCAAGCCTGTTTCAGACGGCTGTAAGGTGCTTTGATAAAATTTAATAATTCTGATTAAAATTACAGTAACCTGTCCATACTCATTTTAAGAGAGGACGGGTTATTTTTATGAAAACAAACAAATCAATACTTTTAATCAAATCCGCTGTAATCGCCTTCATACTTACAACACTCTATTCGGTAATTCCGTTTCAGGCTGTATGCACTGAAATTCCGAACGATGTTTTCCGTTTTCACATACTTGCAAATTCAGACACGGAAGAAGATCAGACTCTGAAACTCAAGGTGCGTGACAAGGTTCTTGAAAAGACGAAAATACTTTTTGATACGGCAAATTCAAAATCGGATGCCGAAGAATATGTAAAAGCAAACCTTGATGCTATAGAAGAAATCGCACAAAATGAGGTGTACAAAAACGGCTATAACTATCCTGTAAAAGCTGAAATTGTCAATATGCACTTTGATACCCGCCATTACGAAAGCTATACTCTGCCCGCAGGAATGTACGACGCACTTCGCATAACAATCGGCAATGCAAAAGGGCATAATTGGTGGTGCGTTATGTATCCGTCAATCTGCATTTCAACGGTTGATGAGGGAAAAAGCAGGGCGAAGAACGCTCTTTCTGACGATGAATACAGCTTAGTAACTGATGATAAGGTGGAATATAAATTTTTCTTAGTAGAACTTTTTCAGAGAATTTTTGGTTGATATCGGCAAAGTCCTTTTAATAACCCACAGAATATGTTATTATTTGTACAGATGTTTAAAATAAAATTACTTTATTGTGAATTAAATTTATGGAAGTGATGAAATGTTGAGATTTATTCTCGGGAAAAGCGGCAGCGGAAAAAGTACCGAGACTTTGAAGATTGCAGGCGAACTTGCCGACAGCAATCTTCCCGTAATGCTGATTGTGCCTGACCAGAGCACATTTGAATGTGAAAAAACTCTGCTCGATGCGTTCGGGGCAAAAAAAGCCGAGAAAGTTCTTGTATTCGGATTTTCAAGACTTTGCAAATATGTTTTTGAGTTGACGGGAAACTCAGCCGATAATGTTATTGACGAGGGTACAAGAGCCGTTGTAATGAGCCTTGCGCTTGAAGAACTTACCGAAAAACTCCGTCTGCTTTCTTCAAAAGGCAGCAAAAGCCTTGTTGATGTTATGCTGCAGACTGTTTCCGATTTGAAGAAAAGCTCGGTTACAAGCGATGAACTCAGAAGTGCGTCAAGGCTTGTTGACGATGAAACCTTAAAGACAAAACTTAACGAAACCGCCCTCATAAGCGATACATTCGACGCTCTTGTCAGCCAAAGCTATATTGACCCTATGGATGACTTGACAAGGCTTAATGATATTCTCTTAAAGAATAATGTTCTCAGGGATTATACGATAATCTTTGACGGATTCTCAGGCTTTACAATGCAACAGCTCAAGGTGGTACGAAGCCTTATTCGCGATTGTGCCGCTACATATTTTACGCTCACGCTTGACCCTCTGACAGACGGTTCGGAAGAGGTTTTTGCAACCTCACAGCAGACATATAAAATTCTCAAGGAATATGCAAAGCGTGACGGAGTTGATATTAAAGCTCCGATAAAACTGACTGATTTGCACCGCTTTAAAAATGATAACCTTGATTTGCTTGAACAGAATATTTTCAGAACGCACATTAAACCGCTTGAGATTTCTCCCGAAAATATCTGCATTTACAATGCTGTTGATATGTATGATGAATGTGAGTATGTCGCAAGAAAAATCAAGGGTCTTGTTATTGAAAAGGGTTATCTTTATTCGGATATTTCCGTTATCTGCCACGATATCGACCCGTACAAGGGTATTTTATCAGAAATTCTTGAAAAATATGAAATTCCTTATTTCAGCGATGAACACGCCGATATTGATGTAAAACCGGTAATAAGGCTTGTAAACTCAATTTTCAGATGTATTGTTTTTGATTTTGAGAGAGAAGATGTGCTTGCTCTTTTGAAGTCGGGTTTAACCGAATTTTCTGTTGAAGAAATAAGTCTTTTTGAAAACTACCTTTTTGTATGGAATGTTTCGGGTTCGGCATTCAAGAATGAATTTGTTCAGAATCCAAAGGGCTATTCTGACGGGTTTTCGGATTATGACAGAGAGGTTCTTGTAAAGGTTGAAAATCTGCGTGAATCAGTTATTGAACCGTTACTTCTATTCAAAGAAAATGCAAAGGATAAAAACGGACTTGAAATTTCAAAACTGTTCTATGCACTCCTTGAAGAACTTAAAGTTCCCGATGCATTACGAAGAATGTATGCCGATTTTGAGAGTTCCGACGATAAAGCAGTCGGTGCGGAACAGATAAGAATCTGGAATATGCTTATGTCTGTTCTCGATAAAACCGCCGCAGTAATCGGCACAAAAGCAATGACTGTAAAGCGTTATTACGAGCTTTTGAGCCTGCAAATTTCAGCAATGCAGTTGTCGGATATTCCCAGAACAGTTGACTGCGTAACGGTAACAACTGCACAAAGAGTAAGAATTTCTAAGCAGAAAGCGTCATTCCTCATTGGCTGTGTTGACGGAATTTTCCCTGCAATACCGCACACCGCCGGAATATTTTCGCCTTTTGAACTGAAAATGCTTGCAATGAACAAGGTTGAAATCGGTGACGATTTTGCCGCACTCAACAACCTTGAAACATTTATGGCATATTCCTGTATGACTTCTGCGAGCGAGTATTTGTCGGTATCCTTTTATTTGACGGATATATCGGGTGCAAGCTACCAGCCGTCCGAAATCGTACTTCAGTGCAAAAAGGTATTCAAAAACATCGTTGCATACGACAGGTTCGACTTTGACGCCAAAAAAGAGAGTATGTACGCACTTCGTCCTGCTTTTGACGCTGTTGCCGAGATGCTTGGCAGGGGCGAAAAAGTTCCCGAATCTTTGCTAGAAGTCTTTTCTCAAATTACGGAATATTCGGCAAAAATGGATTCACTTAAAAATGCAAGGGATAAGGTTCCTTTTAAAATAAATGAGAGTCAAAATGCCGAAAGGCTTTTTGGCGGCAATCTTAGTATTTCAGCGTCACAGCTTGAAAAATTTAATCTTTGCAGGTTTTCATATTTCTGTAACTACGGCTTGAATGTTCGGGAAAGACAAAGAGCAGAAATCAACCCGATGCAGTACGGAACGATCGTTCATTATATACTTGAACGCTTTTTCAGAGAGTATTCTAAGGAACAGTATTCCGTGATGGATAAGGATGAGCTTTCAAAAATTTTCAGTACATATATTTCTGAATACGCTGCTGCACATTTTGGAGAGGTGCAAACAAAACAAAATTCATTTATGTACCGTATAAAACTAATTCTCGAAAATGTGCTCCGCCTTGTGAAGCACACAATTGATGAGCTCACTCAAAGCGAATTTTTTGTTACCGATTGCGAACTTAAAATCGGCGAGGATGTTCCGTCATACACGGTTGTACTTCCCGACGGCCACAAAATCGCAGTCTGCGGAAGTGTTGACCGAGTGGATATTATGCAGAAAAACGGCACAACTTACTTGCGTGTGATTGACTATAAAACAGGATCAAAGGAGTTTAAGCTCTCGGATGTTCTTTACGGAATCAATCTTCAGATGCTATTGTATCTTCATTCAATCGAGGTGTCGGGCAGTGACAGATACGGGGATATTATTCCTGCCGGGATTTTGTATATGCCTGCAACCGTTCCGTATATTTCGTCAGACAGTCTGAAATCAATTGACAAGCTTCCTGACGAGCTTAATAAAAAGCTCAAGATGAACGGACTTTTGCTCAAGGACACAGAAATAATTCACGGAATGGATAAGACCGACGCAGCAACATATATTCCTGTAAAAATAAAAGCCGGTGAACCGGTTTCATCAACAAGCCTTGCAACACTTGAAGAGTTTGGAAAAATTTTCCAAAAGGTTGATATGCTTATTGCTGAAATGGGCAAAAATATCTATAACGGCAATATTGAGGCAAGACCGCTGAAGGGCGGTCACGATTCGTGTGAATACTGCCCTTACGACAGCGTGTGTGCCTACAGACGAAGTAATCCGATAAACTGCTTTTCAGTTGATAACAAGACCGTTATCGAAGAAATTACAAACGAAATTAACGGAAAGGAGGAAGAGTAATGTCAAGAAATTGGACTTTGCAACAGAAAAATGCAATCTATGCGACAGACGGCTCAGTGCTTGTATCGGCCGCCGCAGGTTCAGGCAAAACTGCCGTGCTTGTAGAACGGGTAATTCAGCTTATTACACGGGAGAAAAATCCCCTTGATGTTGACCGCCTCCTTATCGTAACCTTCACAAGAGCGGCGGCTGCCGAAATGCGTGAAAGGATACAGGCGGCAGTCAACAAACTTCTTGAAGATGATCCGTATAACGCTCATTTGCTTGCGCAGCGACAGCTTTTGTACAGTGCGAACATATCTACAATAGACAGCTTTTGCGGAGATATTGTCCGTGAATATTTTCATACGCTCGATGTTGCAAGAGATTTTCGTATTGCCGATGAGGGAGAACTTGAAATTCTCCGACAGGAGGCACTCAACATTGTCTTTGAGCATTTCTATGATATTGAGGATAAAGGATTTCTTTGCTTGCTCGATGTTTTTGCGGGAAAACAGGGCGATCAAAAATTGCGTGAAACAGTCCTTAAAATTTCCGAGTTCCTCACCACTCAGCCGTTTCCCGATAAATGGCTTGATGATATGTCGGAAAAATATTCCGAAACACAAATTTCAAAATCCGTGTGGGGAAACATTATAATTGATTATGCCCGAAATGCTGTACTCCACGCAATCAATCTGACGGAAAATTCATTAAAAAGACTCAGCGAGGACGCAAAGCTTTATGAGAAGCTCTCGCCGTTGTTTGAGGGTGACAAAGCATATTTTACGCTTGTTCAGAAAAAGTTTGCCAAATCGTCATGGGACGAAATTGTTCGTGCGGTAAGTTCTTTTGAAGTCGGCAGAATGACAGCTCCAAAAGGCTACAAGGATAATCCTATCAAGGTTTTCGTTTCATCAAACAGAGATGAAGTAAAAAATACCGTGAAAAAACTTCAAGCGGTATTTGCAATGAAAGAGGAAAGTATAAGAAAAGAATTATCTCAGCTTCATAAATTTATAACGGCATTGTTTGTTCTTACTCGTGAGTATGACAAAAAGCTGTCCGAACTCAAAGTAAAGAAAAATATCCTCTCATTTGCCGATATTGAATCGCTTACCGTAAAACTTCTTGCAAAGCCTGATGATGAAAACGGCTACGCAAAAACCGTTCAGGCTCAGGAAATTTCCAACAGGTTTGACGCCGTTATGGTTGATGAATTTCAGGATGTAAACGATGTTCAGGATCTTATATTTAAATCTGTCAGTAAGGATGAAAGCAATCTCTTTGTGGTCGGCGATGTAAAGCAGAGCATCTACGGGTTCCGTCAGGCAAAGCCTGAAATCTTTATTGAACGGAAAAATGAATATAGGCGATTTAATGAGAATAACACCGAATATCCCGCAACTATAATTCTCGACAGGAATTTTCGCAGCCGTTTTGAAGTATGTGACGCAGTCAACTTCATTTTTGAAAGAATAATGACTAAAGAAACCGCCAAAATGGAATACAATTCCGACGAAAGGCTTGTAAACGGCGCTGAATTTCCTGATTCGAATAATTGCAATTTTGAAATTTCATTGCTTGAAGCCGAAAATTCCGATTCCGATAAAGAAGAAATTGAGGCAAAGTACATAACTGACAAAATCCACAAAATGATAAACTCGGGATTCAGGGTTAAAGACGGAGATGTAATGCGAGAGGCACGCTACGGCGATTTTGCGATAATTCTTCGCAGTCCGAGCGGAAAGGCCACAACTTATGTCAATACGCTCATTAACAGCGGTATTCCTGCCTACAGCGAGAAAAAATCAAATTTTTTTGAGGCTGTTGAAATCAAAATTATGCTCAATTTTTTGCGTGTAATCGACAATCCGGGAATTGATATTCCGCTTCTGTCGGTTCTCTGCAGTCCTATGTATGCATTCACACCCGACGAACTTGCAGAAATGCGTTGTGACAGCAGAAAAATTTCGCTGTATGCTTCTGTTTGCAAGTATGCCGATACAAACGACAAAGCGAAAAAATTTGTTGATGAACTTAAAATTCTGCGTGACTGTGCCTGCACAAATTCCGTTGACAGCCTCATCTCCAAAGCGTGTGAAATTACCGGCTTTATGTCAATTTCACTTGCCGTCAGCGGTAACGACTCGGCACTTAGAAACCTTGAGCTGCTTCGAGAATACGCAAGAAGCTTTGAGAAAAACGGCTACAAAACGCTTTCGGATTTTATTTCATATACTGACAAGCTGATTGCCAACAAGACAAATCTTGACGCTTTTTCACAAAATGACGGTGACACAACAAACGCTGTAAGAGTTCTCAGTATTCATGCTTCAAAAGGACTTGAATTTCCGGTATGCTTTTTAGCAGATATAACACACCAATTCAATAAGAACGATCTCAAAAACGATATTCTTCTTGACAGTAAGGCAGGAATAGGAATCAAGGTTCAGCGCAACGGTGTTGTTTATAATACTTTTCCGCGTCTTGCAACAGGGCTTAAAATCGAAGAAAACCTTATTGCCGAGGAAATGCGTGTGCTTTATGTTGCGCTCACACGGGCAAAGGAAAAACTGATTTGTGTCGGTGCGGTTAAGAAGTGTTACGATTACCTTGAAAGGCTGTATTCAAAGCTTGTCTTTGAAAGCATAATTGAACCCTATGCCATTACAAGCTGTCAAAGCTACTGCGACTGGATTTGCCTTTGTGCGTTGGTTCATCCGTCACTTAACAATTTGCGTAACGATATTATGTCGGGAGCAAAGATTATTCCGTACAACGGAGAATCAGATTGGAAATTGCAGATTATAAAACGGGAACAGTCTTCTGACAACGAGAATGTTTTTGAGGATGACATAACCTCTGTCGGATTGCTTCAGACTGTCGGCGTGAGCGATGAATCTTTTGATTATGCAAAGCTTTTGAAAAAGAATCTTGATTTCAAATACAGAAACAGGGATATTCTTTCGCTTCCGCAAAAGGTCAGCGCGTCCGATATTGCACACAGTCAGAACGGCGATTACTTTGAAAAGATTCTTTCAAAACCGTTATTTATTGCTGAACAAAATTCCGCTCCCGTTGCAAGAGGTACCGCTCATCATAAGTTTTTGCAATACTGCAATTTTGAACAGGCAAGAGCAAGTCTTGACACTGAACTTGACCGCCTTTTAAATGACGGAAAGCTTACGCAGGAACAGGCTGAAATGATTGACAGAAAAACGCTTACTGAATTTCTTTCAACAAAACTTATTGACCGTATAATTGCATCGCCGCTTGTAATGCGCGAAAAACGCTTTACAGCAAGGCTTAAGCCCTCGGAAGTATTTGATGAATATAAAGATGTAAAAACCGATGCAACAGTAATAATTCAGGGCGCGGTTGACCTTGCGTTTGTTGAGGACGGAAAGCTTGTTATTGTCGATTACAAAACCGACAGGGTAAAAGATATAACAAAACTTGCAGGACTTTACAAGAAGCAACTTGATTTGTACAAATCGGCGATGGAACAGTCCGAAGAACTTACCGTCAAAGAATGTATTCTTTGCAGTATTCATCTCGGCTCATATATTACCTTATAACCAAAAAGAAAACCGTCCGTAAAATCTGCGGACGGTTTAATCATATTCAGTTTATATCGGTTGCTTCTGCATCAATCATTCTTTGATTGCGGTCGTATTCTTTGTGATAACGGCTGAGCAGAATAATAAGTGAAAATCCCGAAACACCTTCATAAATAAGCGCAATTCCGAGTGCAATCATAAGCAATGCGCCGAAAATGTTTGTAAAGAAAATTGTTGTAAGACTGAACATAATCATTACAATTGCTATAATAAACGGAATCCACCATTTTTTCATACCGAGCGATCTCAGCGTGAGCGAATGTTTCATATCCATAATGCTGTCAACAATAATGATAATGCCAATCGGAATATTGATTATTGCCGCAATTGAAGTGGGTGAAAACAAAGCAAAAATACCGAACCCGGTTGAAATAACGCCTATTACAAGTTCAAAGTACATTCCGCCTTCTCTGTCAACAAAGAAAGAAATTATGTTGAACAGTCCGTAAACCGTCATTGCACCGCCCAGCGCATAGCACAGAACATCAAGCACCTTCTGCGGAAAGACAACGGTCACAATGCCGAGTACGATATAGGCGAGAGAGGTCATCATCATAGTAGCCGCTGGATTTTTCTTTTTCTTATGTTCACTCATTTAATACTCCTCAGTCCATTCTCTTGTCGCAGTAACCGCACATCACCATACCGAGCTTTTCGTAGCTGAGATTTGGAAGATATGGCTCCTGCTGTGTGATACATTTCGGATTGTTGCAGTGATGATTCGATACGACAAACGGTCTGTTTTCAACAAAAAACTCATCATCCTGCAAAAGCAGAAGAATAAGTGCCATTCTGCCGTACATACCGTACTGAGCCTGTTTGAAATACAACGCTCTCGGGTCATCGTCAATGTCAACTGTAATTTCGTTTACTCTCGGCAACGGATGAAGAATAATCATATCTTCTCTTGCTTTGTCAAGCTTTTCTTTGTCGAGAACAAAAACATTTTTCTGCGCCTGATAATCTTCTTCGCTTGCAAATCTCTCACGCTGAATCCTTGTCATATAAAGAACATCAAGGTCGGTAATCGCATCTGCAAGACTATGTGAAATTTCATACTTACAGCCGTTCTTTTCAAGAATGTCAATAACATAAAGCGGAACGCTGAGTTCCTTTGTTGAGATAAGTACAAAGCTGTTGTTCGGATATTTCGCAAGTGTCTTGATAAGCGAATGAACGGTTCTGCCGTTGAGAAGGTCACCGCATACACCTACTCTGAGGTTATCAAGTCTGCCTTTTTCACAGCTGAGAGTGATAATGTCAGCAAGTGTCTGAGTGGGATGAAGGTGACCGCCGTCACCGCAGTTGATAACGGGAACACCTGCATAGAGAGATGCCGCAGCGGCAGTACCCTCAACAGGGTGACGAATTGCAATAATGTCGGCATATTCGCCCACAATTGTAATTGTATCTTTAAGGCTTTCACCCTTTGAAACAGAAGAATTCATCGGGTTGTCAAAACCGATTGTTCTTCCGCCGAGTTTGAGCATGGCTGTCTGGAATGACATCTGTGTTCTTGTACTCGGTTCATAAAATAAAGTAGCAAGAATCTTGCCGTCACAGGCGTGTCGGTAGTCGGCAGGACTCTGCATAATCTTTTTAGCTTTTCTGATAATTTTGTCAATCTGCTCGGTAGACATAACCGATAAATCAATCAAATTTTTGTCAAACATAAATAACACAGCTTTCTGCAATTTTTTCTATTTTATCAAAATTTTCTGTGTTTATATATACTTAAAAGAAAAATGGGAATAAAGAATAAAACAATTTTGCCGATTCCGGTATTAGTTTTATCAGCGTTAATTTCCAAAGTAACTTTAATTCTATCAGATGAAAAATTTTAAAAATTTAACTTGATTTTTTACGATTTGTATTGTATAATATATATTGCATTTGCCGGTGTGATGGAATTGGCAGACGTAGCGGACTCAAAATCCGCCGGTAGCGATACCGTACCGGTTCAAGTCCGGTCACCGGCACCAAAAGGACATTAACTCATAGGGTTAGTGTCCTTTTTTAGTATATTTCGGAGGGCGATAATTATGGGCGGAATAAGCGTTATGCTTTTAATAGGAATGCTTTCGGCTATGTATGTGTTCTTTATAGCAGTAATTGCCGTGCTGATTATTTATTTTGCAGTAAGCTATGTTTTTGAGAGCATTGCGGCAATGGGTATGTGCAAGAGCTTGTACTATAAGCACAGCGGTACAGCGTGGATTCCGTTTTATAATAAATATCTGCTCGGTAAAATTGCAGGGAATAAGGCTTTAGGCATAATTGAAGGTGTGTTGAACCTTTCAATCGCAACCGTTGCCGTTCTGTTTTTCTGCTTTGAACTGGAAATCGGTATCATCGGCTTGATTGCCCTGTTAGCTTGTGTCATTGCCTCATTTGTGATAGATGTAATTATTTCGGATAAAATATTCAAAAATCTTAATGTCAGATATTCGGATGTTCTCACAGTGGTAAATGTCCTTACCTTCGGACTTTTTAGACCGATAATACTTTTCGTATTCAGAAATAAGCAGAATACAGTCAGGTTATAATTTCAAAGGAGCAATACACGCAGTATTGTTCCTTTTTCTTTTGCAAAAATGCCCTGTTTAAGATTATTTTTGTTTCATAATTTTTTGACACAGGCAATTTTTTTGAAAAATTCGTCAATTTTTTTATTTTTAATTCTCATACGGTTGCTTATTTTTGATTTATATATTATAATGTATCTTGTATTGTTTTTTAATTACGGCACAAAGCCGCATCTTTATGGAGGATTTGATTATGGAAAAGAAAGAATTACTTTACGAAGGAAAAGCTAAAAAGGTATTTTCTACGGAAGATCCCGATCTCTGCATCGTTTCCTACAAGGATGACGCAACTGCATTCAACGGTGAGAAAAAAGGCACAATCGTTGGCAAGGGTGTTGTAAACAACCGTATGTCAAACTTTATGTTCAAGCTTCTCGAAAAGCACGGCATTGCAACAGACTTTGTTGAAGAGCTTAACGACAGAGATACAGTCCTCAAGAAGGTTGAAATTGTTCCTCTCGAGGTAATTTTAAGAAATAAAGCTGCCGGAAGTCTTTCAAAGCGTCTCGGTCTTCCCGAAGGCACACCGATGAAGACTCCTGTTCTTGAGTTCTGCTATAAGAACGATGAACTCGGTGATCCTATGGTAAATGAATATCACATCCTCGCAGCAGGCTTTGCTACAAAGGAAGAAATCGACACAATCACAAAAATGGCTTTCAAGATTAATGAGCTTATGATTGAATTCTTCAAGCAGTGCAATGTTGATCTTATCGACTTCAAGATTGAGTTCGGCAGATACAAGGGCAAGATTCTCCTAGCTGACGAAATTTCTCCCGATACATGCCGTTTCTGGGATATGGACACACAGGAGAAACTCGACAAGGACCGTTTCCGTCGTGATATGGGCGGTGTTGAAGAGGCTTATGCCGAAATGATGAAGCGTGTAGGTCTTGCATAATAACTACATTGTGAATTTTTGAATTAAGATATGTGAATTAAACTTTGGATAGTTATTTTGATTAATCGGATGGTGGCACCTTGAAATTTTCTTTCGATAATTTTGCAAAAGAAGGTCTGCACGAAGAGTGCGGAGTATTCGGCATATTCAGCGACGGCACAATTAACCCTGCATACGCTTGTTATAACGGCTTGCTTGCTCTCCAGCACAGAGGACAGGAAAGCTGCGGCATCGCTGTATCTGACGAAGGTGTAATTGATTATCACAAAGATATGGGCCTTGTTACCGAGGTCTTTAACAACAAAATTCTTGATTCTCTCAACGGACAAATGGCGGTTTCGCATGTCCGTTACTCAACTGCAGGCGGTTCTGTGCTGGAAAATGCACAACCGCTTGTTATGCGTTATGTAAAGGGTACGCTTTCAATTGCTCATAACGGCAACCTTACCAATGCGCTTGAAATCCGCAGAGGTCTTGAACAGCGCGGTGCAATCTTTCAGACAACAATCGACAGCGAGGTTATCTGCTATGTAATTGCCCGTGAAAGACTTAAATGTCATTCTGTTGAAGATGCCGTTGCAAGAACAATGCAGGTAATTGAGGGCGCTTATTCGCTCCTTGTTATGAGTCCGAGAAAGCTTATTGCGGTTCGTGATCCTCACGGTTTCAGACCGCTTTGTATGGGCAAGTACAACGATTCCTATGTTTTTGCAAGTGAAAGTGCGGCTCTTGATGCCTGCGGTGCGGAATTTATCCGTGATGTTGAACCGGGTGAAATCGTAATTGTAGACCAGAACGGTGTCCGCAGTATGAAACCCGACTTTGGCGATAAGAAAAAGTCACTCTGCATTTTTGAGTATATTTACTTTGCCCGTTCAGACTCCTTTATTGACGGAGTAAGCGTTTATGAGGCAAGAAAGCAGGCAGGACGAATTCTTGCAAGGAAATACCCTGTTGAGGCTGATATGGTTGTCGGTGTTCCCGAATCGGGAATTGATGCCGCAATCGGTTACAGCGAAGAATCCGGAATTCCTTATGAAAAGGCTATTGTGAAGAACAGCTACATCGGCAGAACCTTCATAAAGCCAAGTCAGAAGGAACGAATGAAAAGCGTAAAAATTAAACTCAACCCGATTGCCGACAAAATCAAAGGCAAGAGAGTTGTTATTATTGATGACAGCATTGTGCGCGGTACAACTGTTGACCGAATTGTTACAATGCTCAAAGAGGCAGGCGCAAAAGAGGTACATATGCGTATCAGTTCACCTCCGTTTATGTGGCCGTGTTATTACGGTACAGATATTCCGTCAAGAGGAGAACTTATTGCCTGCAACCATACAATCGAAGAAATCACAAAGCTCAGCAAGGCTGATTCCCTCGGATATCTCCCTGTTGAGTCACTTCGTGAGATGATTCACAACGCTCCCGTAGGCTTTTGTGACGGTTGCTTTACGGGTAATTACCCCGCACCTATCACAAAAGAAACCTTTAAGGGCAAGGAGCGCGGCGGAATGAACTTCGATGAAAACAATAAAAAGGACAACTAATTGAAAGGATGTAAATAATGGTAAAAGATACTTATGAATCACCCTTGTCAGCCCGTTATGCAAGCAAGGAAATGAAATACATTTTCTCGCCGGATAAAAAATTCAGAACATGGAGAAAACTCTGGATTGCTCTTGCAGAATCGGAAAAAGAACTCGGACTCCCAATTACACAGGAGCAGATTGACGAACTCAAGGCTCATGCCGAAGACATCAACTATGAAGTTGCACAGGAAAGAGAGAAAATTGTTCGTCACGATGTAATGTCACATGTATATGCTTACGGTGTTCAGTGTCCGAACGCAAAGGGCATTATTCATCTCGGAGCAACCTCCTGCTATGTCGGTGATAACACAGATATCATCATTATGACAGAAGGACTCAAGCTTATCAGAAATAAGCTTATCACCGTTATCCGCAACCTTTCAAAGTTTGCCGATGAATACAAGGCTCTTCCAACCCTTGCATTCACTCATTTTCAGCCTGCACAGCCTACAACAGTAGGTAAGAGAGCGACTCTCTGGCTTCAGGAGCTCCTTATGGATCTTGAAGATGTTGAGTATCAGCTTTCTAAGGCTAAGCTTCTCGGTTCAAAGGGTACAACAGGAACACAGGCAAGTTTCCTTGAACTCTTTGACGGAGATCACGAAAAGTGCAAAATGCTTGACCGTAAGATTGCAGAAAAAATGGGCTACAAGGCCTGTTTCCCTGTATCAGGTCAGACATATTCAAGAAAGCTTGACTCACAGTTCCTCAATGTTCTTGCAGGAATTGCTCAGTCAGCTGCTAAATTCTCAAATGATATCAGACTTCTTCAGCACCTCAAAGAGGTTGAAGAGCCGTTTGAAAAGAATCAGATCGGTTCATCGGCTATGGCTTACAAGCGTAACCCAATGAGAAGTGAGCGTATCGGTTCACTTTCAAGATATGTTATGGTTGATGTTCTCAACGGTTACTTTACAACTGCCACGCAGTGGTTTGAAAGAACACTTGATGACTCAGCCAACAAGCGTCTCAGCGTTCCGGAGGCATTCCTCGCAGTTGACGGCATCCTTTCTCTCTATGCAAATGTTGCAGACGGTCTTGTTGTTTATCCAAAGGTAATTGAACAAAGACTCAGAAAAGAACTTCCGTTTATGGCAACAGAGAATATTATGATGGATGCAGTTAAAAAGCGCGGTGCCGACAGACAGCAGCTTCACGAGAAAATCCGTGAGCATTCAATGGCTGCGTCAAGAGTAGTCAAGGTTGAAGGCGGCGAGAATGACCTTCTCGAGAGAATTGCCGCAGATGAGGCATTCGGCGTTACTCTTGAAGAGCTTGAAAAAATTCTCAAGCCTGAAAACTACACAGGCAGAGCAAAAGAGCAGACAGAGGACTTCCTCAACGAGTGCATCAAGCCTGTTCTTGAAAAGTACGCAGATGTTGAGTCTGACAAGCCTGAAATCAATGTTTAATTAAACTGATTTAATCGAACCTTTGGTTCAAGTATATATTTTATTTATAGCAGACCATGCGTCTGCAAAAAGGAGTTTTGTAAAATGGTAAAAGCAATTGTAGGTGCCAACTGGGGCGACGAGGGCAAGGGTAAAATTACCGATGTTCTCGCAAACGACAGCGACATCGTAATTCGTTTTCAAGGCGGTGCAAACGCAGGACATACAATAGTCAACGATTACGGAAAATTTGCTCTTCACCAGCTTCCTTCGGGTGTTTTTCATCAGAATATCACCAATATTATCGGCAACGGTGTTGCTTTCAGCGTTGAAAACTTCGTTAAGGAAATGGCTCACCTCAAAGACCGTGGGGTTCCTGAGCCAAACATTATTATTTCTGACAGAGCACAAATTGTTATGCCTTACCATGTAGCATTTGACTGCTACGAAGAAGAGCGCCTCGGCAAAAATTCTTTCGGCTCAACAAAGAGCGGTATCGCTCCGTTCTATTCTGACAAGTATTCAAAAATCGGTTTCCAGATCAATGAACTTTATGATGATCCCGATTCACTCAGAGAGAAAATCAGACACGCTCTTGAAATTAAGAATGCAACTCTGAAAAACCTCTACAACAAGCCCGAAATCACAGAACAGGAAGTTTTTGACAAGCTGATGGAATATAAGGAACTTCTTGCTCCTTATGTCGGTGACGCATTCACTTTTGTTCATAATGCGCTCAAAGACGGAAAGAATATTCTTCTTGAGGGACAGCTCGGTTCACTCAAGGACACTGACTTCGGCATTTATCCTATGGTTACTTCATCCAACACAATCGCAGGTTACGGTGCTGTAGGTGCAGGTATTCCACCGTATGAAATCAAAGAAATCATCACAGTTGTCAAGGCTTATTCAAGTGCAGTAGGCGCAGGTGAATTTGTTTCTGAAATTTTCGGCGATGAGGCTGACGAACTTCGCAGAAGAGGCGGTGACGGCGGAGAATTCGGTGCAACAACAGGCAGACCGAGAAGAATGGGTTGGCTTGACCTCGTTGCAACACGCTACGGTTGTATGGTTCAGGGAGCAACACAGGTTGCATTTACGGTTCTTGATGTTCTCGGATATCTTGATGAAATCCCTGTTTGTGTAGGTTATGAGCTTGACGGCAAGGAAATTGACTACTTCCCGTCAACAACAAAGCTTAAAAGATGCAAACCTATCCTCAAAAAGCTCAAGGGCTGGAAGTGTTCAATTTCAGGTATTACAGAATATGACAAGCTTCCTAAGGAATGCCGTGAATACATTGAATTTGCCGAAAAGGCTATCGGTGTGCCGATTACAATGGTTTCAAACGGTCCTTCCAGAAACGATATTATTTACAGATAATTAAAATATTAATTGAATACCGCACAAACTCTGTGCGGTATTCTTTAAATTTGAAAGGAATTTTACTATGAGCAATGCTACAAAAGAAACTGTCATTGTTCTTGATTTCGGCGGTCAGTACAATCAGCTTATTGCAAGAAGAGTTCGTGAGTGCAATGTGTATTGCGAAATTCTTCCTTATACCGTTGATATTCAGAAAATCAAAGACATTAACCCAAAAGGCATTATCTTCACAGGCGGTCCTAACAGCGTTTATGACGAGTCATCACCGCATTATACTCCTGAAATTTTTGAACTTGGAATCCCGATTCTCGGCATTTGCTACGGTTGTCAGCTTATGGCATACACACTTGGCGGCAATGTTGTTTCGGCTACAGACAATTCATCAAGTGAGTACGGCAAGACAGTTACAAGATATAATAACAATGATATACTCTTTAAATCAGTAAAGAGTGAAGGAATTTCATGGATGAGTCACCGTGACTATATCAATGAAGCTCCCGAAGGATTCAGCATTACAGCTACAACGGATGTATGTCCCGTAGCCGCAATGTCATGTCCTGAAAAGAAGTTTTACGGTGTTCAGTTCCATCCCGAAGTTAACCATACAGAAAACGGTAAAGATATGCTCCGTTCATTCCTTTATGATGTTTGCGAATGTAAGGGTGAGTGGAAAATGGAAAGCTTTATCGACACAACTGTTGCACAGCTTAAAGAGCAGATTGGTGACAAGGGTGTAGTTCTCGGACTTTCGGGCGGTGTAGATTCATCTGTTGCCGCAGCACTTCTCAGTAAGGCAGTCGGTAAACAACTTACCTGCGTTTTCGTTGATCAGGGACTTATGAGAAAAGACGAGGGCAACTTTGTAGAGCAGACCTTTACAAAGCTTTTTGATATGAACTTTGTCCGCATCAATTGTCAGGAAGAGTTTCTTGCAAAGCTTAAAGGTGTTGAAGAACCCGAAGAAAAGCGCCACATCATCGGTACAGAATTTTATAAGGTGTTCTGGAACAAAATCCGTGAAAGCTACGGCGAGGGTTATTTTGCACAGGGTACAATTTATCCCGACCGTATCGAAAGCGGTAAAGGCGATGCCGCAAAAATCAAAACACATCACAATCAGGTTGGTATCCCGGAAGATATTGACTTTGCAGGTGTAATTGAACCGCTTAAAGACCTCTTCAAGGATGAGGTAAGAGTAGTAGGTGAGAAGCTTGGACTTCCGCACGACCTCGTATGGCGTCAGCCGTTCCCGGGTCCGGGACTCGGTGTGCGTGTAATCGGTGAAGTTACAGCCGAAAAGGTTCGTATTCTTCAGGAAGCCGATGCAATTCTTCGTGATGAAATGGATAAGTGCGGTTACGCAGATAAGATGAGCCAGTTTTTCGCAGTCCTCCCGGGTGTTAAAACCGTAGGCGTTATGGGTGACGCAAGAACATATGACGAACTCATCGCTCTCCGTGCCGTTACAACCGATGATTTTATGACAGCCGACTGGGCAAAAATTCCCTACGAAATCCTAGGCAGAGTCTCCAACCGCATCATCAACGAAGTTGAACATGTAAATAGAGTAGTCTATGATATAACAAGTAAACCCCCCGGAACAGTAGAGTGGGAATAAGAACAGATGTTATTGTGCAACACCCATTATCCTGTAATGTGTAAATTTTAATATCCTTGAGCGACCTTGAAGAGCAATCTTTTAGGTCGCTTTTTCTATACCCAAAAGCCCAGTGTTTATCGGGCTTTTGGCAATAAAACTACGGTTTTATTCGGAGTTTAAACAATATAGATAGGGGATAACAAAAATTACCCCAAAGAGAGTAGAGGGGTTTGCACAATAACAAACAGAAGTCAAAGAAATGGCTTAAACACTGACTTCTTGACACTTCAAAAGTCTGGTTGATACCGTTTTGATACTGTTTACTATTCTTTACAATAAAACAAGCAAGAGGAAACCCCTCTCGTTTGAACGCTTAGTTCATTCGAGAGGGATTATTTTATTTATAATGTATATTTACATTAGGATTTTGCTTTAATGCTTCAAATGATGCAAAAAGTTTTTGTACAGGAAGTGGTTGCATATTCATATTCTCTAATTGATCTTTTTCTTCGGATTTCACAATGGCAGGAGCTTTCACGTTATGTCGTCTACAAAAAGAACCATATTTTTCAATTCCATCAACAATTTCTTGCCCAAAGTAAGTAAAGAAATCCCAAAATAAAACAATAATCTTTGAACTCATATTATTAACTAATGAAGGTATATCAATTTCATTGTCCATCTTTTCAATATCATTTTTTGAATGCTTCCAATTATCAAATTTTAATAAGTGATCCTTTAAGCAAATCACTTTACACCCATCATCAATTGAATTGTGAAATACAGCATATGGAAACTCACAGTGTACTACGTAGTTTCTAAAATTAGCCCAAAACCGATATTCAATGCTATTATCATACATTTGACTGCAAATTGAACGGAATAGTTTCAGTTCATTTTCACCTTTGTTTTTTCTAAGAAGTCGAGTTTCCATATCAATATAGGTTTTTATAGATGAAGCGTAATTAAATACAAGTTTATTTGCGATTAGTATGAGTTTTTCTGGAGAAACTCCTTGAAAACTCATACTTGATAAATTATCGCTTTTCATATACTGCTGAAACTCGATACCATTTTCAATTACAATATCTTTTATTTGATTAATGCGATGATATATTCCGCAAAAGGTAAAAGCAGAATTTAAATCATCTAATTTTTCTTGAGTTATCTCCTCTATAATTTCAGCGGTCAAATGGTTATCATTATCTTTTTTTGTTTCTGTTACATATAGATACATAATTGTTACCTCGTTTTTGGGTAATTATATTTCCAATCGTTATATTCATCTTCGGAGATTTCATCATTCTTTAGCTTCTCAGCTTGATTACGCCAATCGTTGAGCATTTCAAACATAGTCACATAGCTTTTGTTGTGCTTATCAAGCGTCAGGCAAAGCTCGCCGTCAATGGAATTGATTTTAATACCATAGGTATCTTCCAAAGCGAAAAGCGTATGAATCAAACCGAGGTAGGTATCTGTTTCGGGTACATTCAAAGCGTAAGTCTTAACATTTAACGCTTTTGCAATCGCTTCTACATAGTTTGCTTTCGGGGTGCGAGTACCGCTTTCATATTGAGCGATTCGGATATCAGCTGTTCTGTCGTCAAAGCCGATAGCTTTTCCGAGTTCTTTCTGTGTCATACCACGCAGATTACGGATATAACGGATTCTTTCACCAATCGACATCTTTAGACCTCTTTTCCTAAGAATATAATAAGTATAACATATATGTTTAGTGAATGTCAATAGTTTCAAAGCAAAAAAGTTTAGTATTTTCTATGTTTTACCCACTTACACTAATCTAAAATGTTTAGCATAATAGAAATGCGCTAAACTAATAAGTTTAGTAAAGTAAGTAAACGCACTCCTGTCAAATGCGCCAAGACTTCCAACGGAACGAGCGTAGAAGCAGGAGGAATACTCCCCACCAGTCACAGTCCGAGCGTTAGAAGCGTCGCAGGCAATGAGGTGAGAGGCTCGGTAAGTAAATCCGGGGCTTTGAAATCAATTCTACAACTTTAAATCAAAATAAGAAAGGGGGTTAAACCTATGACAGCAAACAAGAACGTGATTACCGCTGATGAAATCGCCGAGTGTCTCGGCGTATCAAAATCAAGTGCATATAAGATTATGCATACGCTCAACAAGGAATTGAAAGCCAAAGGCTTTTATACCGTAGCAGGCAAATTGAGCCGCCGGTATTTTGAGGAAAAATTTTACGGTGTACAATCAGCCAAGAAGGAGAGTGATATAAATGGCTGTTTATAAGAATAAATCAAACAACACTTGGTATGTGTCCGTCTATTACAAGAACTGGCAGGGCAGTACCGACCGAAAAGTTAAACGAGGTTTTAAGACCAAACGTGAAGCGAGCAAGTGGGAGCGTACATTCCTGCTTCAAAGAAGTGATGACGTCGATATGACCTTCGGAGCGTTTTGGGAGCTTTACAAGGCGGATCTCAAAGAAAAAATCAGGGAGAACACTTGGAACACAAAGATATCCGTCATTGAGAAAAAGGTATTGCCTTATTTTCAAAACAAAAAGCTCTGCGAAATCAAGCCGACAGATATTATGTCTTGGCAAAATGAAATGATGGGTTATCGTGATTCTGCAGGAAAACCGTACTCTAAAACCTATCTAAAGACGATTCATAATCAAATCAGCGCTATTTTTAACCACGCCGTTAAGTTCTACGACTTAAAGAGTAACCCTGCGGCTAAGGTTGGCAATATGGGTAAAGAGCAAACAAAGGAAATGCAGTTTTGGACTAAACCTGAATATCTGAAATTTGCAGAAGCGATAATGGACAAGCCGATTTCTTATTATGCTTTTGAAATCTTATATTGGTGTGGTTTGCGGTTAGGAGAGTTGTTAGCCTTAACATCTGCCGATTTGGATTTTGAGAAGCAGACGATAAGGATAAACAAATCCTATCAGCGTATCAAGCAGAGAGATGTAATCACTGATCCGAAAACGCCAAAAAGTATCCGTACCGTCAGTATGCCTGACTTTCTCTCAGAGGAGCTCCAAGACTATATCCGTTCCTTGTATAAGATTGGGAAGGACGACAGATTGTTTCCTATCACCAAAAGCTACCTTCATCGTGAAATGAAGCGTGGTTGTGAGGAATCGGGCGTAAAACGCATACGCATACACGATTTACGGCATAGCCACGTTTTGCTTTTGATTGAAATGGGATTTTCCGTTGTGGCGATCGCTGACAGAGTAGGTCACGAGAGCATCGACATTACTTATCGTTACGCTCATATGCTACCATCAGCACAAAGCGATATGGCTAACAAATTAAATGTAGAAAGGGGATTGCAAAATGTCAGCTAAAAATGTAGATGACACAACCGTTTCAGAAATATCACCGTGGGATTTCGGGTATCACCCGAAGAACACAAGCAAATCAATATTGCTGTTGCGCTTTCAGGCTTATCGAAGCAGGAGTATTGCTACCGCAAATGTCTGAATCGGGATATTGTCGTACAGGGCAATCCGAAAGTATATAAGGCACTGAAAACACAGCTCACCTTAGTTTTGGATGAACTGAAACGCATAGAAGCAGGAGCAGGCGTTGATGACGAACTACTCGATAATATCAGATTAATCACCGTTACGCTAAACGGTATGAAGGAGGAATGCGAATGGACGCCTTAAATGAAATGACTGCCCTCAACGCTTCTGTTGGCGCAGAAGCAGGACAGCCATTCACAAAATCTAACACCACTATTATAAACAATAACGATTCAGATTTCAATAGGTTTGATGAAATTAACGACCTCTGCGATATAGACGAATCGTATTTACACACGGTCTTGATGACCGAGCTGTTTGACAGCGCCTATCAGAGTAAGCCGCCGATCATCGACGGCTTGCTCTACCGGGGAACATATCTTTTCGCCGGCTCTCCGAAGATCGGCAAGAGTTTTTTGATGGCACAGCTTGCCTATCACGTCAGCACAGGCACAAACCTGTGGGGCTTTGATGTTCGGCAGGGTAAGGTATTGTATCTCGCTCTGGAGGACAACTATCCGAGATTGCAAAAGCGGCTGTATCGTATGTTCGGAACAGCTGAAAACGAAAACCTGTTCTTTTCGGTATCAGCTCATCAGCTCGGCAATGGCTTGGACGAGCAGCTGGACGGCTTCTTACAGAAGCACCCAGATACTTCGCTTGTGATTATCGACACCTTGCAGAAGGTCAGAGAAGTCGGCGGCGAGAATTACAGCTACGCCAATGACTATCAGATCATCACGAAGCTAAAGAGCTTCACCGACAACCACAACATTTGTATGTTGGTTGTCCATCATACACGCAAGCAAACGGCGGACGATAAATTCGATATGATTTCCGGCACTAACGGTTTGCTCGGCGCTGCTGACGGAGGATTTGTTCTTTCCAAAGATAAGCGTACGAGCAATAATGCCACGCTTGAGGTATCGGGCAGAGATCAGCAAGACCAGCGTGTGTACTTGAAGAAGAATACGGAAACGCTGGTGTGGGAGCTTGACAAAATCGAAACCGAATTGTGGAAAGCGCCGCCGGAGCCGTTGCTCGAGAGGATCGCCGAAAGGGTGACTGCCGACAATCCGCAATGGTGCGGAAAGCCGACGGAGCTGTGCGAGTATCTCACCGTTGACATCAAGCCGAACGCTATCACGCAAAAGCTGAATGTCAATGTCAACCGTCTGATGTACGAGCACAAGATCGTCTACCACTACAAGCGCACTCACGAAGGGCGCAGAATCACGCTGACCTATGAGGGCGGCGTGTCAAAGCGTGACAGCTGTGACAGCGATTGTGGGGTGTGTGAAACACCGACACAGCTGACACGGACTGACACGCAATAGAGTTTAGGCGGGGTACAGGGAGCCCTTTTCAAAGGGCTGCCCTTGCCTCCCAGCGGGCGCAAAACCTGCTCGTAGGTTGCATTTTTGATGGCTCTGATGTCAAAAGTGCTTTTGCGTTACTCTTGGCAAGAGTAACAGAACCTGAGCTAGAGATAAACCAATGAGATAACCATATTATTATACAGATTTGAGGTAGATAAATGAAGAGAACGATCAGCGCAATGGTGGGTAAAGGCTCCGTCACGCACAACAGCCGCAGTTTCACAGCGGAGAACGTGGACAGCGAGCGTACCCACCTCAATATAGATTACTGCAATGAGCCGATCAAGAAAGTGTACCACGAACTGTTTGACGAAGCTCTGAAACAGTACAACGATAAACAGAAACGCAAGGACAGAAAGATTTCCGATTACTACAAGCATATCGAGTCTGGAAAGCAGGAAAAGCTGTTCCACGAGATCATCTTCCAAATCGGCAACATGGAAGATATGTCGGCAATAGGAGAGCATGCCGAGCTTGCGAGGACAGTCCTCGACGAATACTATCAGGGCTTCCAAGAACGCAATCCATATCTGCGAGTGTTCTCGGCGCACCTTCATATGGACGAAGCAACGCCGCATATCCATATCGACTTTATACCGTTCACCACCGGGAGTAATCGAGGTTTGGAAACACGAGTTTCGCTGAAACAGGCTCTGCTCAATATGGGTTTCAAAGGCGAGGGCAGAAGCGACAACGAACTGAATCGCTGGATACTTTCCGAAAAGAAAGTCCTTGCTCAGATTATGGAGCGGCACGGTATCAAGTGGGAACAGAAGGGCACGCACGAGCAGCATCTATCCGTCCTTGATTACAAAAAACAGGAGCGAGCCAAAGAGGTCGCCGAGCTCGACCGGGAGATTGAGGGAAAGCAGTTGGAGGTCAAAGGTCTGAAAGCGACGGCTGAAAAAATCAAGGAAGCAACGGATTCACTCGACAGCATAGAACATCAGCTTGACAATAATCCAGAGCTGCAACTCCCGGAACCGCAGGGCTTGATGTCGGCAAAGAGTTACAAGAAAAAGTTTGTAGATCCGTTAATCCAGCGGCTGAAAAATCTTGTTCGATCTGCGGTAGCAAAAAGCTATTTGGGTTGGGAAAACTATCACCGCATCAACAATCTGAACGGCAGATTATACAGCGAAAACAAAAGTCTGAAACACGAAAATTCAAGGTTGAAGGAATTGAATAATCAACTCCGAGAGCAAAACAAAGCCTATCGCCTGTTGGAAAAGATTTTCGGTAAGCGCAAGCTCAATGAGATTATCGAGCAGGCGAGAGGATACAAAAAGTCAAAACAGCGTGATGCACGCTAATATATTATGAAAGGTTGATGAACAATGGAAAAGAGAATTTACGACAAGAAAACGGGTATCCACTACGAAATGCAAGGTGATTATTATCTGCCGTGTTTGGAGCTGCCCGAACAACCAAAGGTTGAAATCGGGATATGGGGCAAGCGGCACTTGCAGTATATCAAGGCGTACCGCAGAGGTTTTTATACGACCTTGCTCACAAAATGCGAACTGAACAGACACCTTGCCGATGTAAATAAACAGGCTGAGGATATGTTTTTTCGGCTCATAAAACAGATGGCAGAACGTGATGGTGTGACCGAACAACTCAAAGCAGAAAACCAAATGCTGTGGGTGCGGAAGATGAACAATATCCGCAACCGTGCAACGGAGATTGTAAATGTAGAGTTGATTTACAACTAACCAGCACAGCCGCCACGTGGGATAATCTCCTGCTTGGAGGCGTTTTCTGTTGCGAAATCAGCTTTTCTATGGTATTGTTATTACAGTGTAAAAATTTTTTAAGATTTTGGGATATTTTGCTGTTTTGAGTTGTTAGTATAGTGAAAGGTCTTTCAAAAGCATCGAAAGGTGAACGATCCTTTTCGTTGCAATTATCTCAGACAGGAGGGAAATGTATGGAAGCTGCCGAGTTTAACAGAATTGCAAGGAAATATACTGATGTCGTATACAGAGCAACGCTCAGTTATTGCAAAAACAAAAATGACGCTGAGGACGCTGTTCAAAATACTTTTTTGAAGCTTCTGAAAACCGATACTCAGTTTGCTGACGACGAACACATAAGAAAATGGCTTATCAGGTCGGCGCTCAATGAATGTAAGAACATATGGAAATCCTTTTGGCACAGAAATGTTACATCCATCGACGAGCTGAACGAAGAGTCTGCATACATAGAGTCAGAAAAGCAAGAACTGTTCAGTGAAGTAATGAAGTTACCAAAAAAGTACAGCACGGTACTGCATTTGTATTACTACGAAAGCTATACATGCAAGGAAATTGCGGATATTCTTAATATTTCGGAAAGCGGCGTACAATCTCGACTGATGAGAGCACGAAACATACTGAAAGAAAAATTAAAGGAGGCGTGGTTATGAATCAGTATAAAAGCAATCATGAGTTCTATCAAAGTGTTTTTGACGAAGTCCACGCATCTGATAAACTGATAATGAAGGTGCAGAATATGACTAATAACAAAACAAAAAAGAAGATTTATGCAATCAGAAAAGTAGCCTTTGTTGCCGCCGCAATAATAATGGTGTTAGTTATAAGCAACGCCGTCGCTTATGCCGCTACGGGAGCGACTTGGATAGAACATCTCGTGACCGCAACCGTCAATGGTAGCGATTATAATGCAAAGCTGATTGACAAGTATGATGAAAACGGCGAGCTTAGTTCTCAGGAACTCATTAATGATTACGGAAACGGTATAAAAGAAGGAATTGAATATGATGGTCAATATGCGATAGACAGCAATTCGGATATTGAAATTCAGATTGCCGAGAAAGATCCGAGGGTCGTTCAGGAATCAAACAGAGTATTTCTAAGCTGGATGTCGGCAGATATACACGAGGATATTACCGAAGATTTTTCCAACGGTCACGCCGAGATCACCGTTGACGATGATGATCACAACAAAATGAAGTTTACGGTCACCGGTACAGTTGACAAATATAAAATCGTTTTATCTTACAGAGATCATTCTGTAGAATTCTTTTCTGAGTAAGGTAGTTCCGATAAACGTACAGAATTAGAAATATAGTCAAAGCCGCCAAGCGGGATGATCTCCTGCTTGGCGGCTATTGCTATATCAACATTTTTATGATAAAATTTTATAAAACAAAAAGGAAATAATCACTATGAGCTTAATTAAAAATGACTATCCCATTTTAGAATATGACACCGAGAGCAAGGCAATCATTATGCCCGGACACAGTACTGATTTTCACTTCCCCGAAAGAGCGGTTATGCTATTTATGGAAACAGAAGTTGAAAACTATGCGGTAGAAAATGATTGTGAAATCATCGGTCAATTCATCACGATAACAAAACTATTTCCTGTATATAAAACGATTCATAACGGTGTTGAGCTTGCTGTTTGTCAGGCTCCTTTAGGCGGTGCGGCGGCTACACAAATTATGGAACAGTTGGTTGCAGGCGGTGTGAAAAAGATTATTGCCGCAGGCTGCTGCGGTGCGTTGTTCACAGATAATGAAGGAGACTTTTATATTCCTGTTTCCGCATTGCGACAGGAAGGAACATCCTATCATTATTTGCCGCCTTCACGGGAAGTATCGCTCAATGATAATGCTATTAATGCGATAGCCAAGGTTCTGAATGCTCGTGGCTTCCGTTATAAAAAGTGTAAAACGTGGACGATAGACGGCTTTTATCGTGAAACAAAAGAAATGGTAGCGTATCGCAAAGCAGAGGGCTGTTCTGTGGTGGAAATGGAGTGCGCTTCACTTGCCGCCTGTGCAAAATTTCGTAACATCATATTCGGTCAGTTATTATTCACTGCTGATTCATTGGCGAATATCGAATCGCACGACACACGAAATTGGGGTAATCGTCATTTTACCTTGGCTATGGATTTAGCTATGGACGCAGCAGTGGGGGTTTAGTTATGAGAACGGAAAAAGAAATGTATGATTTAATCATAAGCATTGCTCAAAGCGACGAATGGATACGAGCCGTTTATCTCAATGGTTCAAGAACAAATCCGAATGTACCAAAAGATATTTTTCAAGATTATGATGTTGTATATGTAGTCACTGAAACAAAGCCATTTATTGAGAATGAAGATTGGATCAACCGATTCGGCGAAATCCTGTTTATGCAATTTCCTGACGAACACCCTGATTATCCAAGCGATAAGGATAATTTCTACGGTTGGTTAATGCAGTTTACAGATGGCACCAGAATTGATTTGCACATTGAAAGCATTGAACACGCAAGGGCAAATATAGTAAACGACAGTCTTTGCAAAGTTTTATTGGATAAAGATAATTGCTTGCCCGATATTCCCGAATCCTCCGACAGGACGTATTGGGTAGCTAAACCCTCAAAAGCGCAATTTGTTTGCACTTGTACATAGTTTTGGTGGTGCCTAAACAATGTTGCAAAAGGTTTGTGGCGTGAGGAAATCCCTTATGTTCAAGATATGCTGAATTATGTTGTCAGAAAGCAGTTGGAGAAAATGTTGTCTTGGAAGGTTGGCGTAATAACCGATTACTCGGTCAGCGTTGGCAAGTCGGCAAAGTATATGTATAAATGGCTTTCAAATCAGGAATGGAAAATATACTTGAGAACATATTGTAGAGCTGATATAAATGATATTTGGCAGTCGGTAGATGAAATGTGCCCTTTGTTCAAAGAAACAGCTGTTTGAGTTGCCGAAGAATTACAATATTCATTTAATGATAAAGAAGCGGAAAGCTGTATGAAATTCCTAAACGCTGTAAAGAATTTGCCTAAAGACGCAAAGGAGATAAATATCTAATGACTGATATATATTTGATTGAAGCTACATTTGAATATGCAGAGCAAGTATGGCAATTCCGTCAGGAAGTTTTTGATTACGATAATAACAGCGAAAGTCAATTTGCAGGCTGTTTATCTCTTGATGAAGCAGCTTCTGCCGAAGAATGGATACGTTGGTGTCAGTTAAGGACAAGCAAAGAAACCTGTGAGCAGACAGGAGTTGATGTTCCTTCAACTACCTACTTTGCTATACGCAAAAAAGATAATCGGTTGGTTGGTATCATTGATTTGCGCCACCATATCAATCACCCTATTCTCGGAACTTGGGGCGGTCATTGTGGTTATACTGTTCGTCCTTCTGAACGAGGGAACGGCTTCGCAAAGGAAATGTTGCGGCTGAATTTAAATAATGCCAAAACGCTTGGCATAGAGAAATTGTTGATCACCTGTCATTCCGATAATGCGGCAAGTGAGAAAACAATTCTTGCAAATGGTGGCGTTTATGAAAAGCCAATTGCCGTGGAAGGAACAAAGATAAAACGGTATTGGATAGATATTACGAGGTAAGTATAATGAAAACAGATAACATATTCTTAGAAAACTTTTACAACGAATACGACAAGGATGGACGACTTGAAAACAGCCGTCTTGGCAGAGTGGAATATCTTACTACACGCAGATATTTAGATCCGCTGTTGACCGCAGACTGCAAGATTGCGGAAATCGGCGCAGGTACGGGCAGGTACAGCGTTACTCTTGCAAAAGAGGGCTTTGACGTTACCGCCATAGAGTTGGTACAACACAATCTTGATATACTTCAAAGCAAGCTCGATGGTAGCGAGAACATCAAAACCTATCTCGGAAATGCGCTTGACTTGAATATGCTGGGTGATAACACCTATGATGTTACGCTCCTGCTTGGACCGATGTATCACCTGTATTCTGAGGAAGATAAAGTTACCACAATGAAAGAAGCGGTTAGAATCACAAAGCCGGGTGGTCACATCTTGGTAGCCTATTGTATGAACGAAGCGACGGTCATTCAATATGTTTTCGGCTGCAATCAGCTGAAATCGGTAATGGATTTGAATATGATCACCGACGATTGAAAATGTATCAGCGAGCCGAAAGACCTGTTTGAGATGGTGCGAATTGAGGATATAGAGCGTCTGAACGCAACTGTTCCCGTTGAGCGTGTAAAGCTTGTCGCAACCGACGGCGCAAGCCGATATATTCGTGAGTATCTCGAAGAATTCGACAATGAAACCTTTATAAAATGGATCTCCTATCATTTTGCAACCTGCGAACGACAGGATTTGATAGCCGCTACTAATCACAGCTTGGATATTTTGAGGAAAGTGCAGGTGAGATAAGTGCTTGCTCCAAAACTAAATCAAGGCGACGAGATAAGAGTCATCGCTCCGTCACGCAGTTTAGCAATTGTTCGTGACGAAATATTCAATAAGGCTTTGCGTTGCCTTGAACAACAGGGCTTTTATATTTCCTTTTCAATACACAGTCGGGAAATAGACGATTATAATTCGTCGTCCGTTCAATCCAGAGTCGAGGATATACACGAAGCGTTTCTCGACAGCAATGTTAAAGTAATTCTGACGGCAATTGGCGGCTTCAATGTTAACCAAATATTAGAGAATATTGATTATGAAATCATCCGACAACACCCTAAGATTCTCTGCGGCTATTCGGATATTACCGCTTTACTCAATGCCATATATGCCAAGACCGGACTCATCACCTATCACGGAGCTCATTTTAGCACCTTTGGTTTTGAAACAGAGCAGGAGTATACACAAAAAGCGTTCTTTGATTGCGTGATGAACGAGGGCTTAACGCTGAAACCCTCTCAAACTGCAAAAGAATATACAATCATTCAACAAGGCGTTTGTGAAGGCACGATAATCGGCGGTAATCTTTGTACGCTCAATCTACTGCAAGGCACACAGTTTATGCCACAGGCAGACGATATAGTCTTATTCCTTGAAGATGACAACATTATGGGTGATTACTTCATCTATGAGTTTGACCGTAATTTTCAATCATTGTTGCAGGCTTATGGCAAAGAAAAAATAAAAGGCGTTGTGTTCGGCAGATTTGACGATAACTGCAATATGAGTGTAGATGTTATAAAAAGAATTATATCTGACAAATTGCCGAAAAACATTCCTGTTATGTTTGGCGTTGATTTCGGACACGTTTTCCCGATGATTACATTCCCGATTGGCGGCAGGGTAAGAACGGAAGCAAGCACTAAGCCGATATTTGAAATCATCAATCATTGACTTTTGGACAAAAGAGTTCTACAAAAAGCAAGGGTATGAAGTGTTTGGCGTTTTTAGCTAACTGCCCAAAAGGGCATTGCAGATATTACTTAAAAAAGGCTTTATCAACACTATGAGTGTTATCTGTAACACCTAAACTCGTAAAGTAATATAGTTACCCTACCTAATCGATATTGCTTTCCAAAATGCGCATAAACAGTATGTTTTTAACCGTAAAAGCGTGACACTTTTTCGATACATATTAGAAAATATATTTAAATGCAATTTATCGCTTTAAAGTGTTGATTTTAAAGATTGTTCGTGCTATAATAAGAACAGTACTGTTGATACTGTTTTGATACTGTTATAATTTGAAGCCAAAAATAATAGGCATAATAGCGGTAATATTGGTATCAAAAGAAACGAATACTAAACTAATATGTTTAGTGGTGAAATGAATTAAGCGAGTGGGAATAAGAACATATGTTATTGTGCAACACCCATTATCCTGTAATGTGTAAATTTTAATATCCTTGAGCGACCTTGAAGAGCAATCTTTTAGGTCGTTTTTTCTATCCCTAAAAGCCCGATAAACACTGGACTTTTGGCAATAAAACTTCAGTTTTATTCGGAGTTTAAACAATATAGATAGGGGATAACGAAAATTACCCCGAAGAGAGTAGAGGGGTTTGTACAATAACAACAGATGTTGTTGTGCAACACCCATTATCCTGTAATGTGTAAATTTTAATATCCTTGAGCGACCTTGAAAAGCAATCTATCAGGTCGTTTTTTCTATGCCCAAAAGTCCGATAAACACTGGACTTTTGGCAATAAAACCGTAATTTTATTCGGAGTTTAAAAAATACAGATAGGGGATAACAAAAATTACCCCAAAGAGAGTAGAAGGACTTGTACAGGCTCAATGTCAATAGTTGGGGTAAACCGAGAAAACGAAATATATGAGAATTACAAGCGGCAGAGAATTAAACTGTCGCTTGTTTTGCTGAATAATTGATATGTGCGGTATGCGGCTTAATGTTTATATTTAGGATAACCCGAAAAAGTTTGTAATCTTCGGTTTTAGCTGACTGCTTTTTGACTAACATTTGACTAATATTTAAGCAATATTATGCGATATTTCGCAATATTTTACGGTAAAAATAAGCAAATAAAACCGCACCAAAGAGCCTGAAAACGGCTTTCTGATGCGGTTTTTGTTATGGAGCTGAAGAAGGGACTTGAACCCTCGACCTACTGATTACGAATCAGTTGCGCTACCAACTGCGCTACTCCAGCATATTATTTTAAATTTTAACAAGGATCACTGAACACGATGTGCAGTGCGGAAAATATAAATATTTTCACATATTATGCTAATATTTATAATGCTTAACTAACACTAAACGCTAATGTGTTTCGGCAGACTTCGTGCGTAATGAAAACTTCACCTTGGTATTATACACCGATTGTCCTGATATTTCAATAGAAAAAAGTAAAAAAGCAAGTAAAAAAAGAAAATTTAGTTTAATTTTTCGTCTGTCATCATAATTTAAGGAGAAGAAAACATAACGGTAAATTAAATAAATTTATACTTTTGTTATTATAAATACAAAATTATGCACAAAAAAAGTGGTATTTTTTGTCTGGTGAAGTGTTATCACATTTGTAGAATAATAAAATTAAAAGTACTATAATTGTTACACAATAGATACTACAGCGGAAATGCTTTGTGATAGGATGTGCAGCAGATGCCAAAAAGAAAGTGCAGTAATATTGATGCGTCGGTCGGACTAAGAATGCGTTATTACAGAATCCAGTGCGGACTGACTCAACAGCAGGTTGCTGACGCTCTCAATATAAACCGTACAACATACACTAAATATGAAACGGGAGTTTCCGAACCAAGCCACGAGCTTCTGGGAAAAATTGTAAAGATGTTCGGTATAGATTATAACGCAATTCTTGACAACAGAGATTATTTTGAAAGAAGAGTTGCAGACGCTGATATGACGCTAAATGTCCTTACTCTTGCCGAAAGAGCAATCATTGCAAGATATCGCTCAATGTCTAAAGAAGATCAGAAGAAAATTTGTGAATATATAGATATGCTCTACAACGAAAAAGCAAAGAAGATTTTGTAAAAAACTCTTTACTTTTGACCTCGATTGTGATAATATAAAACAGATGACCGTGTCTCGGAACAGGGAGTATGCCGCTTATCGGATTTTCACAGCCCTGCCCTGAGATGTTGGCGACTATTTTTGAAAGGTGGAATTTTAAATGCTTAAAGAAGAAAAGCAGGCTATCATGGCTGAGTACGCAACTCACGAAGGCGACACAGGTTCTCCGGAGGTTCAGATTGCTCTTCTTACAAAGAGAATCAATGACCTTACCGAGCACCTCAAGGTTCACAAGAAGGATCACCACAGCAGAAGAGGTCTTCTCAAGATGGTTGGTCAGAGAAGAAGCCTTCTCGCTTACCTCACAAAGGTAGACATTGAAAGATATCGTTCTATCATTGCAAGACTCGGTATCCGTAAGTAATTTTTTAAGTACACAAGGGCAAGCGAAAGCTTGCCCTAAATTCGATTATCTGCGGGATTTTTATTTGCTGTTTTTTAGCGGTAAAACGATTAAATAACCTATGCTAATATGTGTTTATCAGCTTTGTTTAATGGTTTTATTGCTAAATCGGCGTAAAATCCCGTTTGAATAAATTTGAACTTTATTTAAAATGTGAAACTTATGTTTCGGAAAGGATTTTACTAAAATGAATCGACTTATGACATTCGACAAATACAGAGTATTTGAAACAGAATTTGCCGGCAGACCTTTAAAGGTCGAAACAGGCAAGATGACACAGCTTGCAAACGGTGCGTGTCTTGTTCACTACGGTGACACAACAGTTCATGTTGCAGTTACAGCATCGGAAAAGCCAAGAGAGGGCGTTGATTTCTTCCCGCTTTCGGTTGACTATGAAGAAAAGATGTACGCAGTAGGCAAAATCCCCGGTTCTTACCTCAAGAGAGAGGGCAGACCTTCGGAAAAGGCTATCCTCACAAGCCGTGTAATCGACCGTCCTATCCGTCCTCTTTTTGATAAGAGTATGAGAAACGATGTTTCAATCGTTTGTACGGTTATGAGTGTTGATCCCGACTGTCAGCCTGAAATTGTTGCCATGATCGGTGCTTCAATCGCAATTTCAATTTCTGATGTTCCGTGGAACGGACCTATCTCGGGTTGTTCCGTAGGTATGGTTGACGGCGAGTACATCATCAACCCGACAGAGGAGCAGAGAAAGGTTTCTAAGATGGCAACAACAGTTGCCTCAACAAGCTCAAGAATCGCTATGATTGAGGCAGGTGCAGATTGCGTATCTGATGACGATATGTACAACGCAATTATGGCAGGTCATGAGGCTAACCAGAAGATTATCAGCTTTATTGAGGAAATTAAGGCTGAAATCGGCAAGCCAAAGTTTGAGTTTGCAAGTCTTGAGCCCGACCATGATATGTTTGAGGCAATCAAGGCATTTGCAGAAGAGGATGTTAAGGTTGCTCTTGATACAGATGATAAGAGAATCCGTGACGAAAGACTTAAGCCTATTTATGAGGCAGTTCACGCAAAGTTTGACGAGATTTATCCCGAAAGCGAAGCTCTCATTGACGAGTGCCTTTACAAGACACAGAAGTTCATTGTTCGCCGTTGGTTGCTTGATGAGCAGAAGCGTGTTGACGGCAGAGGAATGGACGATATCCGTCCTCTCGCATCAGAGGTTGGCGTAATTCCGAGAGTTCACGGTTCGGGTATGTTCACAAGAGGACAGACTCAGGTTCTCACAATCGCTACACTCGGTCCTGTTTCTGACAAACAGCTTCTTGACGGCATTGACGGCGAAACAGAAAAGAGATATATCCACCACTACAACTTCCCAAGCTACTCAGTCGGCGAAACAAAGCCGAGCCGTGGTCCGGGCAGAAGAGAAATCGGTCACGGTGCTCTTGCAGAAAGAGCTCTCGTTCCTGTAATTCCTTCTGTAGAAGAATTCCCGTATGCACTTCGCCTTGTTTCGGAAGTTCTTTCTTCAAACGGTTCAACTTCACAGGGTTCAATCTGCGGTTCAACTCTTGCTCTTATGGACGCAGGTGTTCCGATTAAGGCTCCTGTTGCAGGTATCTCATGCGGTCTTATCACAGAGGGCGACCGTTGGATGACAATGGTTGATATTCAGGGCCTTGAGGACTTCTTCGGTGATATGGACTTTAAGGTAGCAGGTACACACGACGGTATCACTGCTATTCAGATGGACCTCAAAATCAGCGGCCTTACTCCCGAAATGGTTAAGGAGGCTCTTGCCAAGACTCACAAGGCTCGTAACTACATCCTTGACGAAGTAATGCTCAAGGCTATTGCAGAGCCGAGAGAAGAGCTTTCAAAATATGCTCCCAAGATGTTTACAACAACAATTCCTGCCGACAAAATCAGCGAGGTTATCGGTAAGAGCGGTAAGGTTATCAAGGAAATTCAGGCTGAATGCGGAGTTAAGGTTGACATTGAGGAAGACGGCGAACTCGGACAGGTATTTGTTTCGGGTATTGATTCCGACAAGTGTAAGCGTGCAATCGAAATTATCAACACTATCGCCGTTGATCCTGAGCCGGGTGCAATGTACCTCGGCAAGGTTACTCGTATTATGGACTTCGGTGCTTTTGTTGAAATCGCTCCGGGCAAGGAAGGCCTTGTTCACATTTCTCAGCTTGATGTTAAGCGCACAGAGAATGTAACGGATGTTGTCAATGTAGGCGATATTATCCGTGTTAAGGTAATGGAAATTGATGACAAAGGCAGACTTAATCTCTCTCGCCGTCAGGTTCTCATTGATGTTGACGGTCTTGTTCCCGAAAACGACATTGACGCAGAAAGATCAGCTCGTCCGCGCAGACCTCACAATGACCGCAGAGGCGGCTTTAACAGAAACAACAGAAAGTAATTTTTGTAATCTGAAATTTAATATTTTAACAGTCTGTCCCTTTCAATTTGCAAATGCATTGAAAGGGACTGCTTTGTTAATTGGCTCAATGTCAATAGTTGGGGTAACCCGAAAAAAAGAATATATGAGAATTACAAGCGGCAGCGAATTAAGCTGTCGCTTGTTTTAATGGGTTTACCCAGTGCCACGCTTGCGTGGTACAAACAACCACCCACTATGCGGGTCTGCATAAAAAAGTTATACAAAAAAATCACCAATCGTATTACAATAAGAATGTTCAAGTCTATTGTAAAAAAGAAAGGTGATTTTAATGGAAAATAAAACAAATAGTTTGTCCCACACAAAATGGATGTGCAAATACCATGTAGTGTTTGTACCAAAGTATAGAAGAAAAATAATATATGCACAGTATCGACAGAGTTTGCAAGACATAATAAGATTGTTATGTCAGTACAAAGGAGTGGAGATACTAGAGGGTCATATGATGATAGATCATGTACACTTGCTCTTAAGTATACCACCGAAGATGAGTGTGTCAAGTTTTATGGGATATTTAAAAGGAAAAAGTGCGTTAATGATGTTTGACAAACACGCAAATCTGAAGTATAAGTTTGTAAATAGGCACTTTTGGGCAGAAGGATATTATGTGAGTACAGTAGGTCTAAATGAAGCAACCATAAGAAAATACATAGAAGACCAAGAAAAGCATGATATAGCACTAGATAAATTAAGTGTACGAGAATATGAAGACCCTTTTAAGGGTGGCGAGTAATACAAACACCCTTTAAGGGGTGGCGAAAGAGGCAAAGGCAATAGGCTTGAACAAAGTGAAAGCCAGCGTCTTGAGACGCTGGCCGGTAGCATGAGCTTATAGCCCTAGAGCAAACCACCCGTTGGACGGGTGGTTTTGATTGCCTATTTACATATTTTTGAGGTTATCATTGAAACGCTTCACCATATCGTCGCTGAAGTCCTTTGACTGAACCTTAGCCCAAGTTTGTGTTGTATCGAGTTTGGGATATGTATAACGCCATTCGTCATACTGCTCTTTGATGATTTCGCCGTTTCTGTATTTTTCAGCCTGTTCTGCCCAAGCGGTAATCTCAATTCATATCTTACCGATATTGAACAGCAGGCGCAAGACCTTTTTCTCCGGCTGGTAAAAGAATATGCCGATAGGCAGGGAGTAACAGAACAGCTAAAGGCAGAAAATCAGCTTGAATGGGTCGGGAAAATGAATAATATTCGTAGCAGAGCAGTAGAGATTATAGATGTAGAATTGATTTGTGTTTAGGAGGACAAAGCGGCAGATATAATGTTAAAAGTAGTTGCGTGCGCACGCATATTGTGTTATAATACTGGTGGTTAGGAGGAATATATCTATGAAACTATTAAAATGGCTTT